>Ga0307378_10012593_pt1 | contig 10778 bp, 6 predicted proteins | sample UN1MG_FD_202238 | JGI IMG/M metagenome (GOLD analysis project Ga0307378, IMG submission 202238) | Soil microbial communities from Risofladan, Vaasa, Finland - UN-1 | ecosystem: Environmental > Terrestrial > Soil > Coastal area > Acid sulfate soil | place: Finland: Risofladan, Vaasa | collected...
TATATTAAGGGGAAAAATTATATAGCAACCAGCTTTGTGCCAAAGGGAAAAACAGACCTTATAGCAGAAAATTCGTTACCGGCAGGAATAATAGAAGAAGATCTGGCAAATGCGGCCGAGGTCATAACCGAAGATATTACAGAAGAGGAGATGGTAAAATCACCAACAACATTTGACCGGAGCCTTAAACCGCCATACGGCCCCGACCCGGAGGTAACCATACCAGAGGTCTGGACATCTTCACTTGATAACGGAATTATGATATGGGGGATTGAGCATACGGAATTACCCCTTGTAAATTACCAGCTGGTCATAGATGGCGGTCATATGCTGGATAAACTGGAGAAGGCAGGCGTTGCCAGCCTTATGGCAACCATGCTTAATGCCGGAACAACAAATAAAACCCCGGAGGAACTTGAAGATGCAATAGATATGCTGGGCGCATCTATTAGAATATCCGCAGACAACGAAAACATTACTATAAGTGCTAGCTCCCTGGCTAAAAACTTTGAAAAAACCGTTGCCCTGGTAGAGGAGATGCTTCTTGAGCCCAGGTGGGATGAAGAAGAATTCGATCTGGCAAAAAGAAGGATAATTGACGGGTTCAGAAGAAATAAGGCTAATCCCCGCTTCCTGTCCTCTTCTACACTTAACGAACTAATATTTACAAAGGATAATATACTTGGGATAAGTAGCTCTGGTGATGAAAATACAGTGCCCGGGATTACGATGGACGACCTGAAAGAATATTATCAAAATAATCTTTCACCTTCCATTGCAAGGTTTATTATTGTAGGAGATGTTGATAAGGAAAGGGTGACTGCAGCGCTTGCAGGTTTGAACGAGAAATGGGAACCAAAGGAGGTAACATTACCAGAATTTGTGGCACCCACACCACCTGAAAAGTCAGCAATATATTTTGTTGATGTGCCCGGAGCCAAACAATCTGTAATATCTATCGGCACACTCTCCCCCCCCAGGGGCAATCAGGATTTCTATCCTCTTACTGTGGTTAATCACAAACTGGGAGGAGCGTCATTATCAGGGATATTCAATACCATTCTCAGAGAGGAAAAAGGATTCACATACGGGGCAAGCTCAAGAATTTCCGGACAAAAGAATTATGGAACATTCACAGCTTCATCAATGGTCCGGACTAACTCTACCGTTGAGTCTGTTGATATCTTCAAAACAGAAATGGAAAAATACCGCGAAGGCGTTCCACAGGAATATGTTGACTTTACAAAGGAGGCAATTATTAAAAGTAATGCACGGCAATTTGAAACATCAAGGAGTCTGCTTGGCATGCTGGAGACAATAAGCACCTATGGTCTGCCCGTTGATTACATTAAAGATGAGCAGGCTTTTGTAAAATCACTGACGATCGAAAAACACAGGGAAATAACCCAGAAATATATCGACCCGTCTAAAATGTACTATGTGGTGGTAGGTGATGCCGAAACACAACTGGATGCATTAAAGGCAGTGGGCCTTGGTAATCCGATATTAGTTAAGTAATGAAATAACTATTATATTTGAGAGGGTGTCTTAAAAAGGACACCCTCTTTTTTATGGATGTCCAGGAAAAAAAGCTCAGGGAATCCGGTAAGCATATTTAGGGAAGGCTGTTCTTTATGATGGAGGTGGAATGGTGGGATCGCTCTAAAAGATGCTGGAGGAGAAGCCATAGATACCTGGCAAGGTGTGGAAAAATGTAAGAATAAAAAACTCTAAGAGGGCCGGCCTTTAAAGATATTACATAAAATCCTGGCTAGATTGCCATTATGTAATCTATTTCTCGTAATTTTATATTCCTTGTTTAACTATTCAACCAAAAACAATAACCATGAAAAAACAAATCTTTATCTTTTTAGGATTACTTACCTTCCTGTTGGTATCGTGTGATACCGGTACCAGGAAAACAGGCGAACTGAAAATTGAGTATGAAAAATACTTGCTTGATAACGGACTTAATGTAATACTTCACAAGGATGCATCAGACCCGGTGGTGGCTGTAGCGATCCAGTATCATGTAGGATCCAACAGGGAGGTGCCTGGCAGAACTGGTTTCGCCCACCTGTTTGAACATGTGATGTTCCAGCAATCTGAAAATGTTGGACAGGACCAGTTTTTTAAACTTATCCAGGGTTCCGGGGGAACACTGAACGGCGGGACAAATAAAGATGGCACCATATATTTTGAGGTAGTGCCTAAAAATGCACTGGAGATGGTGCTCTGGCTTGAGTCTGACAGGATGGGCTACCTGCGCAATACAGTTACCCAATCGGCATTTGCAAATCAACAGAACATTGTCCAGAACGAAAAAAGACAAAGTAATGACAACAGGCCATATGGGCATACTAACTATGTAATCGACAAAAACCTTTTCCCGGAAGGACATCCTTATTCCTGGCAGGTAATAGGGGAGATGGAAGATTTATTTAATGCAACAGTTGAAGATGTAAAAGAATTTCATGCAAAATATTACGTTCCGAACAATGCAACACTTACTATTGCAGGAGACTATGATACCGGGGAAGTTAAGGTCCTTATAGAAAAATATTTCGGTGAGATTCCCGGAGGAGAGAAGGTTATTGATCTTGAACCAATGCCTGTTACCGTGGCTGAGACCAAAAAACTGTATCATGAAGACAATTTTGCCCGCACACCTGCACTTACAATGGTGTGGCCTACTGTTGAGCAATACCACCCCGACGCTTATGCCCTGAGATTTCTTGGACAGATACTGGGCAGTGGTAAAAAGGCTCCTTTCTACAAGGTACTTGTAAAAGACAAGAAACTTACTTCCGGGGCAGGGGTTTATAACAGTCCGTCCGAACTTACCGGAAAATTCACCATTTCAGTTAATGCCTATCCGGGGTTTACGCTGGCAGAGGTTGAAGGGGCCGTTTTTGAAGCTTTTACCCTTTTTGAAGAAGAGGGAATAACCGAAAGAGATCTTGAAAAAATAAAGGCAGGACAGGAAACAGATTTTTATAATGGGATAAGTTCAGTTCTCGGAAAATCCTTCCAACTCGCCAGGTATAATGAATATGCCGGGGATCCGGGATTTGTAACGGAGGATCTTGCAAATATACAGGCAGTTACCATTGATGATATACTGAGGGTTTACGAAAAGTATATTAAAGGTAAACCATATGTTGCAGCCAGCTTTGTTCCTAAAGGAAAACTTGACCTTATTGCTGAAGGAGCAGTGGATGCAGGAATTGTTGAAGAAAATGTACTGGAGGCCACCGAGGTCGACCAGGCACTGGTTACAGAAGATGAGGTAATTGAAAAAACACCTGCCAGCTTTGACAGGTCAGTAATGCCTGAAATTGGCCCGGACCCTGAGGTGACATTGCCAATTGTGTGGACTGCTGAATTAGATAATGGAATTAATATCTGGGGGATCAAACACGATGAATTACCTCTTGTTCAATACACCCTTGTAATTGATGGTGGCCACCTGCTTGAAGACCTTGAAAAGGCAGGTACGGCCAACCTTATGGCCCAGCTCATGAATGAGGGGACAGCAAATAAAACACCCGAGGAGCTTGAAGAAGAAATAGACTTGCTTGGAGCATATATAAGGGTATATGGAGGTAACGAATCGATAAGCATATCAGTTAATACAATTGCCAGGAATTTCGAAAAAACAATTGATCTCGTTAAAGAAATGTTACTCGAACCAAGGTGGGACGATGAGGAGTTTGAACTGGCCAAAGAAAGTGTGATCAATTCATTCCAGAGGAACAAAGCCAATCCGGGATATATGGCTTCACGGACACTTAGTGATCTGATGTATGGCAAAGGACATGTTTTGTCTGTACCAACTGTCGGTACCGAAGAAACTGTCCCGGGAATTATAATAGATGATCTTAAGGCCTATTATGAAAAGAATATCTCCCCAACAGTGGCCAGGCTCCATATTGTGGGAGATATTGATAAAGACAGGGTAATGGCAGCACTCGCAGGCCTTGAAGAAGGATGGAAACCAAAAGAGGTTGTCTTCCCGGAAATAAGCATTCCCGAGAACCCGGAAAAATCAAAGATCTACTTTGTTGATTTTCTTGGTGCCAAGCAGTCTGTAATACAGATTGGCAATATATCTATTCCGCAAACAGATCCCGACTTCTATCCTGCATTTGTTGCCAACTATAAGCTTGGAGGATCGTTTAACAGTATAGTTAACCTTATCCTCAGGGAGGAAAAAGGATTTACATACGGAGCAAGGACAGGATTCTCAGGTGGAAAGATAAGCGGTGGATTCACAGCCAGCTCAAGTGTTCGTACGACAGCCACACTCGAGTCTGTTCAGATTTTTAAAGAGGCAATGGAAAAATACAGGGAGGGGATAAGTGAAGAAGATATAAACTTTACAAAGGATGCACTGTTAAAATCGAATGCCCTCCGTTTTGAAACACTTGGATCATTGTTGGGAATGCTTTCGCAGATTAGTGCTTATGACCTGCCTTTTGACTATATTAAAAAGCAGGAAGAATTTGTTCGTAATTTGACAGCTGAACAGCACAAAGAGCTAACCCGGAAATATATCGATCCGTCAAAAATGTTTTATGTTATTGCCGGTGATGCTGAATCACAACTTGAGGGCTTAAAGGAAATAGGCCTGGGTGATCCTGTACTGGTAAAGTAAGAAAGGAGCAATAAACATTAGGGTGTGGATTTAATTTTATCGAACTCACTTTGTTCGGTTCAAATCCGCACCCATTCAGGTTCCTTTTCAAATATAACATGCATTCTGGCCTCCTTTTATAGAGGTGGGGCAATGCTTATTATACAATTGTAATCAGGGATAAATAATTTGTATCTAAAAAAATTTAAACCTTCAGTCAGGAACCGGTATCTGCTTTTGATCTCAGGGCTTATGTGGATGGGTACCGGGGTAATGCTTAATATTTTTGCATATGCCTGGCTTGCAGGTACTGGAGGATCCTCCTATACGTTTGTTATTTCAGGGATTGTCGCTGGTTTGATAATTCATCATTTCGGATTTCTACGGATAGTGGACAAAAACCTTGGACGAATCAAACCAATGAGTGACAGGCCCTGCGTTTTTGCCTTTATGTCATGGAAAAGTTATCTTCTGGTTGCGATAATGATAACCCTTGGCATTACACTTCGCAATTCGTCTGTTCCCCGTAATTGGCTTTCAATAATTTATATAGCAATGGGATCGGCTCTTTTCCTGTCAAGCATAAGATATTTCAGATATTTTCTGCTTAGCGCTGCAGAGAAAGGGAATATTCCTAAGGGGCCAGCCGCCTGATCTTCCAAACCGGGCCGGTCAGACTGTATTCGGTTCTGTTGTGGAACAGGTTTTCGTCCTTCTGCCAGTGACCGGAGGCAGACCAATAAACATTTAATAGTGTTATCTTGTTTTCCGAACAGGTAATTATTAAAAACAGATATAAAATGGCCTTTACATTACAAATAGGGGAACCCGCCCCGGATTTCAAGCTGAAATCAACAAGCGGGGAGTATTACGGATTATCAGATCTTAATAACAGCAAATACCTGGTGATCTTTTTCACCTGCAATCATTGCCCGTATGTGATCGGGTCCGATGAAGTTACAAGACAGTCTGCCGAACGCTTTAAAGAAAAGGGAGTTACATTTGTTGCCATTAATTCTAACAGCCCGAACACATATGAAGAGGACGACTTCGACCATATGGTGGCACGCATGGAGAAAAACAGGTTCCCATGGCTCTACCTGTATGATGACACACAGGAAATTGCCCTGAAATATGGTGCCCTGAGAACACCGCATTTCTATCTGTTCGACAGCGACAGAAGACTTGTCTACACAGGTCGGGCAGTGGATAATCCCAAAGATCAGACTGCAATTACAGTTAATGATCTTGACAGGGCGCTGGAAGAACTTACAGAAGGCAGGGAAATATCTATCCCGGCTACCAATCCGGTAGGATGCAATATCAAGTGGGAAGGCAAAGACAAGCACTGGATGCCTGCAGATGCCTGCGATTTAATTTGACGCGAATTTAACATACCTGATAGCGGTGCAGTCCGGAAAAGCCGGTTGATTTCGGATTCGGGTTGACCTGGTTAATTTAGTATTCGTTATACATGCCAATGGGTGCCCCTGCCGGAATTGGTAAACTTCCTGGTATTTCAATTCTATCAGGATTATCCCGGTAGAACTGGATCTGGTCAATCGCGTAGAGCCAATGTGCCAGAAGCGCTTCATTTTTTTCCCCGAGGATTTTCTCTTTTAACCAGGACTGAAGTTGCCTGATCTTCAGATTGGCAACAGCCCTGACCTGTGATGCATTATTCTTATTTGCAGCCAGCAGGATAAGGTTGTTAAGGACAATGTTATTTACCGATCTCTGTATTTCAGCCTCATGGTCTTTCTGTTTTGGTGTATACCAGGTTGATTTGAGGAGACTGTCGATTATTTCTTCGAGGGGGGGCTGATCTTTATCGCGGGAACTGAATAACACAATCCTTGCAGCACGTTCCGGATCCAGAATGCCCTCAACTGCCAGGGAAGCAACATTTTCTGCGGCGGCGATAGGGTCAAAGATTAATCCGGTATATCCGGGAAAAAGCTCCTGGTTCTGCCTGTACCCCGGAGTTCGGGGAGGAATTATTCCAAGCAACTCCTCGTCGAGGATAAGATTTTCGGGACTAATCACCTTAATAAGCATATCAAGGGCCCTGAGCTGTTCCTTTTTAGGAACAAACTCCGGTAGAGGCTGTGACCCGCCCCTGACGTTATGATTATAATATAACCCTCCTATCATCGAAGCCGTTGCTGTGATCTGGTATCTGTGAAAAAGATAGACAGGCACAAGGATCTCTTCAAGTGTTGAAAGAGGTGCGCCTTCAGGGATTTTCCTTTCTGAAAAATTATCAAGAGCTATCTCCCGGATTTTCATTACCCGCTCTAACTCATCTGCAGGATCTGTCCCGTTATCCCATACGTGTGTAAGAGGATGGGTACCCCTTGAGTCCTGATCGGAAAGGAACAATAATCCCCTCGAAAAAGCATCATTCAGGATCCTGTCCAGTTCATCATTTTCATTCAGGCTGGCAGGGAAATCCTGATAACCATATTCGATGGAAACTTTATCCCATTCTCCGATGCCTGCAGGATAGGCATCAGAAAGATCAAGTTGTCCGTTATTGATCTTTACCAGAGGATGAGGATAGTCCATAACAGAGGCGCGGTTGTTTACGCTGGCAGCATAGTTATGGTTCAGGCCGAGAGTATGACCGACCTCATGACATGAAAGTTGTTTGATGCGTAAAAGGGCCGTTTCCATGATCTGTGGATCAAGTTCCTTGCCCTCCTCATATTCAGCTATCAGGCCGGAGGCAATAAGAAAATCCTGCCTTATCCGCAATGATCCGAGAGCAACGTGCCCTTTAATGATCTCTCCTGTACGGGGATCGGTAACCGTTGCACCATACGACCACCCTCTTGTTGATCTGTGGATCCAGTTGATCATATTATAGCGCAGATCCATCGGATCAGCTCCCTCGGGAAGCACCTTGACCTGGAAGGCGTTCCGGTAACCTGCTTCCTCAAAAGCCTGATTCCACCATGAAGCACCCTCTATCAGTGCAGACCTTATCGGTTCCGGGGTGCCCCTGTCAACATAATATATTATCGGCTCTACAGGCTCACTTATATTTGCCGAAGGATCTTTCTTTTCGAGCCGGTGTCTTCTTACAAACTGTTTTTGTATTGGCTGATCAACAGGAACAGCATAATCAAGGTAGCTCATTGCACCAATGCTTGAGCGCGGGTCCCACCTCCTGGGCTCATAATTATTGTCTGGAAGCTGAACGAATGAATGATGCTGACGTAAAGTCACAGAGGTGCCGTCGGGAGAAACCGATCTGACATATTCTCCGGGTGAATCGGAAGTAAAAGTTATTAATGCTTCGAACTCGCTGTTTAAGGGAAAATTTCTGGTATTTTCAGTATAGATTGCTGACCGGGACATGTCAGGGCGGTATTCTCCCTGACCTGACCGGCGCAATGTGCCGGCAATATTATTTGCATCTTGTAGCAGAAAAGGTGTTGCATCTACCAGTACACGTTCTCCGCTTTGGGCTTCAACGGTAAAGCCCCAGACAACAGATACTGCAAAAGCATCCTCAACAGCCTTGATCTCATCCGGATTATCACTTTCGGCCCTGAAGCTGTAATTGGATTCAATCATTAAAACCTTTGGTCCTGCTTTCTTAAACCGAAGAACCCTGGTTGCTCCGAGCCTGTTCCGGTCGAGCCCTACATCATTTGATCCAAGACCGGCAGTAATTGAGCTGACATACAGGAATTCAGAATCAAAGTGACTGATTTCAAGCCATATTTTACCCTTTTCCTCATCCCGGTAGAAAGGGAAGTAGCCATTTGAATATTCCATTCCGCTGGTAAAGTCTTCGATTGATCTTCCCTGACTCAGTCCTGGTAGCGAGAGGCAACACAGTGCCACAATTAATAAAAATGGTCGTTTCATAGCTATTATAAAAAGATTATTAGATTCTAAATGTAATTTTTTTATGGTTTAAATGCGAATAGTTATCTATTTGTTACATATTGAAAAGGATTACTTTTTCCGGCAACCTCACATTCGCTTATCAGTCGTAAAGAGTTAAGAATATGCGACAAGAGCCTGACTAATACCCGAATATCGTATATTTGAGGTCAGATTAAACCCAATAATTATGAAAACACTAATATCAACAACATTATTGCTACTTGTTCTTTCGGGATGTGCTGTCAATGACTTAAGTGAGAACGACCGCAAAGAGATAACCGATACATTCATGATGACAAAAGATGCCTGGAACGCAGGCGACCTTGAGAAATTCATGGAGGGATACCTGAACTCCGAAGAGATAGCATTTGTCGGATCTGCAGGGCCCATCTACGGTTATGATGCTACCTTAAAGAGATATCAAACCAGCTACCCTGACACTACGGTCATGGGCAAGCTTGACTTCGATATCCTGAAGCTTTATAAGATAGACAGACACTCGGCAATACTTATAGGTAAATTCTACCTTACCAGGACCATAGGGGACACATGGGGATACTACACACTTGTGTGGCAGAAGATCAACGGGAAATGGGTAATAATCACCGATCATTCAAGTGCCGCAGCCACTGATTGATTCTTTAAGGATTATTCAAAAATCCTGTTGAGGAAGTCCGACTTGGGGTAGTCCCACACCTTGATATTATCAATAGAATACCTGTCAGTGGCAAAGCTGCTGTCCCATGGGGCGGCAATCCTGAAATTGCCATCGGTACTGGTTCCCCAGGTATTATCACTACTATTAGCCGCAACAATCACACCGTCAACATATATACGCCAGTAATATCTGTGCCATCGGCATATTTTGTTGCCTTAAGGTTATCGACCATCCATGTCTGGTTGCCAATTTCCACAGCCCTGTATTCATTTCCTTCAAAATCGTTAACGGTATCATTATATATTTTCAGCCTGTTTAGCTTTTCAATCGTCTCGACCCTGTTAAGCAGTTCCTTCAGATACTCTTTTGTTACTGCATCCTGTGGGTTTTCAGGATCGGCCAGGTTGGTGATCTTTTGTCCGGCCGCATCATTGTTTTCGCTGAGAACATTGGCAAGGGTCTGTGTTTCAACGGCAAGAAATCCAGCATCGTTGGTAAACTCACTCACATTTACAGGTGCTCCGGACAGATCAGCATAATTACCACTAAACACATTTCCGGCTGTTTTGGCATGTAGGGCATATGGGACGCTCAGCATTTGGCTGGTCCCCATATCGGCGTAGGATGATCCTCCGGAAGGATCCATTTCAATCTTAATAAAATAAATATCCGAACTCCAGTCAATTGAATTGATTGAACCTGAAACGACACTTCCTCCTCCAATATTTATGTTGATCAAACCAAAGGAATTGGTGGTCACATTATGTGTCTCTACATAAACTTCTGTGCCTGAAACAGAGCCCTTCAATATTGAGATCTGAAGGCCGATAATCTGATCTGCGAGCACACTGCCACTGATATCTCTTGCAAGCGCCTGGTATTTGAATTCCAGCGGAGTCTGTGCGAGAGATGAAACGAATAGAGACAACGAACAAAATAGAGTATAAACAAATTTCATGATCTTGCGGTTTATTGGTAAGTAGAAAATAAACCCTAAGATATAAAGTGTGTTATAAAATAAAAATGAAAACCCATCAATGTTGCAGCCGAAAAGCAAAATAACCAGTTACCTCACCCAGCTGAATTTTGCAGGATAGGGATTTCCTTCGCCGTCAATATATGTTTCCAGGTAGACAAGCTCATCTTTTTTCAGCTTGTCTATGGAGGCTGTATAAACAACATCTCCAACGGTAAATATAAGCTGGCTTTCACCAAAAAGCTCCCATTCCCCTGTTTCGGTCTCAATGGCAAGAGAAAAGACCTTTTCATATGAGCCATCATCAAAAAATTCAAGGGTTGCATCAGTATGTGTTGCTTTGTATGCTGCTACAAATGCCTTGGCAACAGTGTCGTCACTTTCTGTTGTGAGGTTACTGAAATTCCATATACCATCTGTCAGCAGGTTTATTCTGTCCTTTTCGCAGGACGAAAGGGCTGATAGGATAAGGACCAGGAATATATACTTTGAAACACTACTGTTTTGATGTTTAAAAAATAAGTTCTTTGAAATCCTTTGTAGATAAGAGTTACAGCGATTTTTAAAGCTCAAACGATTTGAAACGATAGTTTTGTTAAAAACAAGAC
>Ga0307378_10012594_pt1 | contig 10778 bp, 12 predicted proteins | sample UN1MG_FD_202238 | JGI IMG/M metagenome (GOLD analysis project Ga0307378, IMG submission 202238) | Soil microbial communities from Risofladan, Vaasa, Finland - UN-1 | ecosystem: Environmental > Terrestrial > Soil > Coastal area > Acid sulfate soil | place: Finland: Risofladan, Vaasa | collected...
TAACGATATTGTCCCAGCACAAGACTACGCATTTAGAAACCAAACAAACTCACTCAATCGTGGAGGATACAATGGGGGAGCGTATATTATCGTCGCTAACCACGAACATAAAACCACCGATGATATTGATGCTGGTGGTGCTATTGTTCGTAAGTTGTATGTGTATGATATGCTAGAGAATAAAGGAAGATGGAAATGGTTAAAAGAAAAACAACTTTCAGTAAATCAAGTAGTAGATAAGTTAATGAAATATCACAATATAGCTTGATTGGCTCAAATAAAGGTTATATATTTATCACCGACATTTGTGATATAGGCAGGGGGTTTATTTATGTTTATTCACACTACTAATGCCATTGTATGTATTTTCCCCCTGCCGAAATAACGGAGCCCGCTTTTGCGGGCTCTTGTTGTTTTTATTGTTCTTTTCTCCTTCTAAACCTATCTATTAAACGCAGTATATTTAGCGTTAATCCTGTTAGCAGTAGCAATATGGTGATTTCACCTTGAAACGCCATTAAATACGCGAATATCCCGCTTATAGACATAGCATTTGCTAGGGAGTCCTTAGTATGAGTATCCATTTTTATAGATTTTTATATTTGTAGCTAACTTTAATAACTCCATTACCTCCTCGGCTTCTAGTATTTGGCTTTCCAGCACCTCCACCTCCGCCACCTTGTCCATCTACTCCATCTCCTGAAGGTGATGCTCCTGCTGCTCCACTATATGAACCTTTACCGCCACCTCCAGCGCCTCCATTACCCTCAAATGTTGGTGTAATATTACCTCCACCTCCGCCTCCACCACCATAAGTGATGTTATCTCCTCCAATAATAGTTGCCCATTGTATTCCATTCCCACCTTTACTATTATTAGTAGTCCTATCTGCTCCAGCTTCTGTAGCACCACCACCGCCACCGCCAGCTCCATTTCCCCCAGTATATCCGTATCCATACCCTCCATCATTTCCATATCCATAGACTGCTGAATCTCCAGATTGAACAGATTGGATTTCATCACCATTACCCATCCAAGAAGCTGATGGATAGCCGACTGGAAGAACATTAGCTCCATTACCACCACCTCCAGAACCTCCATCGTTTAATGTTCCATCACTACCAGCGGTGCCACCACCGCCACCTCCTTTAGCAGTTAAAGCAAATGAGGCACTTACAAAATATGAATCTTCCCCAGTTCCACCAGCATCAGCGCCCTCCTCAGTCCCTTCTTGCCCTCCAGCTCCAACATATAGTTGCCAAACACCTTTTGATATACTCCCTGAATCCCTTGGAACCATAACAACACCACCTCCAGCGCCACCGCCACCTCCTAGTCCATACCAAGGATTATTTAATCCATTACCACCACCAGCACCACCACCAGCAACAACTAAAATAGATGCTGAAAGATTTGTGGTTCCTTCTGGAATGTAGCTTATGTTAAGGCTACCTGAACCTTGATTAAATGTATGGAATCTGTAATCCCCTGATGTTTCTATTTCACCACCCGAGGCGTGAACCTCATTTGGGTTAGCTGAAAATGGTAATCCTGAAAGTAAACTCATTAGCTAAAGTTATTTATTCCTGTTCCATATAATGTGGATGTGTCATAAGTAATGAATGACATTAAATCAACCGCATTTGTTGTTGCTGTAGGAGCAAATGGAACACCACCTTCAAACGCGAAATCACCACTAAATGAGATTGTGCCTGCTGAAGTAGCATTTTGTGTAATGCGTATGTTAACACTCTGTCCAGCTTGGATGTTTGATGCTACTAAATGAGTATCAACACCATTCTGTAATGTGATTGTAAAGAAGTTGCCTTGTGAACAATCCAATGAGCCTGTGTTTGAAACAATAGCAATACTATTGACTTCAGCACTTACACTTCCCATTATTTTTTCTGTAATGAGTAGGTTAGGAACAACTACTTGATAATGTGCTGTTGTTGTTTGAGCATTACCTCCTAAAATAACAGAACCACTATGTAATGTTTCGTTATATTGTCCACCTAAAATAGCTGAGTTTTGTGAGCTACCTGATTGGATTGTGTTATATTCACCACCTAAGATTACTGCTCTATCTGTATCGCTACCATTTATTTCATTGTTATTTCCTCCAATGATAGCGCCTTTTCTGTGTCCTGAAAATGTAGTATTATTTTCACCACCACCTAAGAATGTAGAATCGGTTTGGCATTCTAAACCATTACCACCAAGCATTGCGTAGATATAACCACTACCATTTGAGTTAACTAACCCCCCCGCAAAATATGAAGTTCCACCAATATTATTTCCAGTTCCTCCACCAAAAACACCATAAGTTCCATTAACATTATTGGCGTATCCACCAATACCAATAACGTTAGTTCCATTGACTGTCATATTTTCACCTCCAACAGCTCCAGCACGGAAACCTTGGACATTATGATATTCACCCCCAATAGCAAAGTTAGTTCCTTGAGCACCACTTACTGTATGATTTCTACCACCAAAAGCTGTGTTAATATTTCCTGATACATTTTGTCCATATCCTCCAAAAATACCTGAACCGCTTTCTCCAGTCATTGTATTTTGAGATGAAATACCTATATTAGTTCCTCCTTCTACAACGAGGTTATTACTACCATCAATATCACCTATAACTCTAAGTGAGCCAGTAATCTCAGCACTTCCTGTTAAAATAAAATCTTGAGTTGCTGTATTTCCAGCATCTAATACTTCTTGTAATGTCAATGGGTTTTCTAAAGCTGATGCTGTTAGAGCATAAGAAGCTGTTGTAGCAAACGAAGCATATGATGCCGAGATTGCTGTATCACTATTAACCGCGTGCGAACTACTAACCGATGTTTCACTAAATGTGGAGTATGACGATGATATAGAGGTATCGCTTATAACCGCGTAAGATGCCGAAATAGCTGTATCACTACTATTTGCGTGTGATGCTGAGGTAGAGGTTAAAGCGTATGATGCTGAAACTACAGATTCAACATATGATGCTGTTGTAGCGAAACTCGCACTAATAGCTGTCTCACTAAACGTTGAATACGATGATGAAATAGCGTATGAAGCACTAACAGCATTTTCAACGTATGATGCTGTTGTAGCTAAATCACTAACTAATGCGTGTGATGCTGATAATGATGATGTAGCAAATCCTGCTACCTCAGCATATAAAGCATATGATGCGGTTGCTGGAACGTTTAAGGCTACATCCGCTACTAATGCGTGTGAAGCACTAATAGCTGTATCACTATTATTTGCGTGTGAAGATGATAATGCTAATGTAGCTGTAGTTGCGTATGATGATGATGTGGCTGTAAATGCGAAATCACTAATATCACTATGTGATGATGAAACAGCATATGAAGCACTAACAGCGTTTTCAATATAGGATGCTGTTGTAGCTAAATCTGCTACCAATGCGTGTGAAGCAGTTGTTGATGTAGAGGCATTACCTTGTAAATCTCCATTAAAATATGGTGAGAATAAAGTAGAAGTATTTGCTTCATATCCTAAATAACCACCCCCATCTACTTTAGTATTTGTGTAAGTGTCTACATCACCCTCACTACCTAAAATAACAGGCAACAAAGCAGCTTCACTTGAACCTGAAACATATATTTTATTAGCAACACTACTTGATATTGCTGAGTCTGCTGTAGTAGCATAAGAGGCTGTTGTAGCTAAATCCGCTACCAATGCGTGTGAAGCAGATAATGAAGCTGTAGCGTATCCTGCTACCTCAGCATATAAAGCATAAGAGGCTGTTGCTGGAACGTTTAAGGCTACATCTGCTACCAATGCGTGTGAGGCTGATACAGAAGTTTGCGAGAATGACGCGGATTCCGCGTATGAAGCTGTTGTGGCATATGAGGCACTGATGTTGAGAAAATCAACGTCATTACCCAAGCCATCATTTACGTCGCTACTATTTTTTTGTAAAAGGTATTGGTAGCTATCCTTTATCTGTAATGATGATAAATCACGTCCCATAGTTCTTGATGGTTAGGTTTATTTAACTTTATTGGTTGATTTGAATGTAGGAGGAGGCAAAAATGATAATGCCCTTCCATAAGTAATAGGTAAACCTATTTCGATAGCTTCCTTCAAATGTGGTGAATAAGTGTTGTATCTAAAAACGATACCTGACTTATACTGAACCCCATAATCTGGAATGTTTTGTTGTAGTTCAACGTTTTGTGTTAGTTCTGGGAAGCTACCCTGATATTGAATCAAATATTCTGTGAGTCTTTGTGAATAAAACTCTGCTTTATTTTGAACACTTCCACGTTTTTGTTCGAACCAACTTCTATCCGCTGGACTACTATTTTCACCCCCATTAGGGATAAGTAATCCATTGTTGCGAGGACGCAACATAATATACTCTAGAGCATAGTAATATGCCCAATATAACAATGAGTTTTGGATATAATCGTTTACTAGGTTTTCGTAGTTGCTATTAGTCCAAGTATCGGCATCGATTTGGGACAAAATAGAATCATACAAAACAGAGCCTAATAGGCGCTGAATCTCAATGTCTTGTGCTTCTCGCACTGCGTTTTTTAAGAGTTCACTATCAACGTTATCGTTCAAATCAGTGAACATTCTTAGCTTAGTTTCGCTTATAATGAAAGTGCTTGTCATAGTATTGATTCTTCTTCAGCTACCGCTTCGTTAATATCTGTTTCTAACATAGCATCATCACCTGCTTCGGCTTCCTTAGAGGTAATAACGTCTACTTCTTCAACTCCTGTATCCAAGATTTGTTTTTGTTCTACACCCAATGTAATATCGATTGATGGGTATTGTTGTTCCATTATTTTTTCAAAACAACCTAAAATGTCTTGTTGGTATGGTTTAATAACCATATTTAAGAACAATGTGTATGCGTCTAACATTTCTTGAGCACCACCTAGTTGTCCCTCTGTTTTAATACCTAAAAGCATAGGTGAGGTAATGCGGTGAGCTGTTAGAATCTTTTGAACTACCATATCATTGATAGTCGTATAATAGTTATCTGCTCCGTTTTGAGGGATAGGTTCGATTATTGGTTTTTGTTCCATTGTAGGAACATCCATATAAAAGAGCTGTCCTGCGTTAGCACTACCACCATATTGTGTTCTAAGTTGGTTTTCGATAGCGCGTCTATCCTCCTCGGTTCCATTAGTAAATGTTGTAATAGCTACAGAAGGTGCTAAACCATTTTTGATATTCGAGACGTGCCAGTTATCAATCTCTGTATCAAGCTCTACTACTTTTAAGGCACCAACATACATTGGTAATGGGTAGTATCGCTGTAATGGGCGATAGGGCTTAAAAGTAAAAAGTTGAGATGGCTGTTCTTGTCTCATACTTGGATTATATGCTGGGAGATAGATAGCATCTTCTACTTCTGTTCTCCAACCATATTCTTCAATGCCCCAAGAATGAGAGATATAATATCCCTCAGTAATACCTCTATGGTTAGATTGTCTTGAACGAACTGAGGTAAATGGTATGTGGTATACTTCACTGATTTTAGTGCGAAGTTTGTTCCAAATGATTTCTAAATAAAAACCACCAAATAAATAATAGTCTTTAGTGATTTTAGCAAATAAATCGTTCCAGCTTTCACCTTCACCATTTGCTTTATCTAATACAAAGGTAGGTTCAGCTACTAAGCCATCACCTTTGATTGCCTCAACAATAGCATTAACGCAAGTTTCGTGAATAGAAGAGTTATTATATAAATCAACTAAGTGATTTGGGAAGTTGTCATACTCACCAAACTTAACGTATTTGTCTTGATGTAGTTTCTCCAATGGAGATACTCTCGATGCTCCGTTAACGTAGTTAACTGCTGAGAAATGTTGTTTTGTTTCTTTATCCATTATATGTGGTATATTTGCCTAGTTCATTTGGAGATAAATATGTTGTTGAATCTGGGTTATTAGAACCACTAACAATACCACGTATAGTTCTTAGTGAATCCCCTATTTTCCCACTACCAGCATCCATCCAATCTACGGCTAGAGCATCCCATTGAATAGCTACTTCATCCCAAATATAAGTATCTTGGGTTGCTTCAAAGATATCAATAGTATATAAACCACTATAATCTGGGACATAAGAAGAGGCAATCGTTCCAACTCGATATTGCCCCTTTGTAGAGTCAACGTCCATAAACATTGAGCCACTGCTTAAATCATAGTCTTGCGAATATTCCAAAAACAACTGCGGAAAGCTCCCAGTTGAGTTAAGGTATATAGCAATAATATTATCTTTCGATTTGTCTAATCGTAGCATAGTTCTTGATGCGGATTAAAAATAAATAAATAAATAGGGTTGGAGCGGGGGGACAATGTCCCCCCATTCCTTACCTATGTTTAGGAAATGGTTATACCTGAAAGGGCGGTGGCAAAACTGCCTGCTGAGCCTGAAACCTCGCTTGCGGGTTCTGGTTCTTGTCCTACAAAGTTTAATGTGTAGCCATTCAAATCGCCAAAAGCGGTTCCTGTAGCTCCTGTTCCTCCTGTTAACTGAAGTCCATTAGCTTGTCCTAAGTAGAAGAACTCACCTACTCCATCAACTGAACCATTGTTTGTTTCAACAACGATTTTGAGGTTAGGGTTCTGTGCTAGGACTTTCATTTGGTTTCTAGTCGAGGACTGAAGCTTAAAGAAAATCGCGTTTACGCTTTGCTCATAGAAAATCGTTCCATTTTCTGGCGTCGAAGTGATTGTTTCTGTGTAATCGCTAGTTTGGCGGAAAAGCTCAAACTTATAGAAAACACCTGAGCCTGTTAAGCCCGAAATCAACCCTTCACTAGCGGTTTCGATTGTATCAACCGAACCGCTAAGGATATAAAGGTTTTTAATACCTCCGCTGTTATCTCTACAGCCGAGGGTAAATCCTGATGTAATATCGCAAGTGCTCATATTATGTTCGGTTTAATGGTTAATATCAATATTATGCTAAGTCGTTTGAAACCCAAAACTCAGGGTAAGCAACTTGAACACCTAACTTCATCACCAATCTGTGATAGAGTTTATCGTCATCCAAACTATACCAAAGTTGGAAGTTATCTACGTCGCTTACGCTGTCAGTTCCTACTACGATTTGTTTAGCAGGGCCGACTACGATGCGGTTAGATGAACCTAAACCAGCTGTTCCAACAACGCGAATGTTTTGGTATGGGTAAACCATATCTAAAATACCACCTCTGTTAGAGATAGAATCGGGGTTGAAGTAGTAAGAGTTAGCTTGACGAACACCAGCAACAAACTTGCGGAAGTTAGAAACAGACATAAACATTGTTAAATCGTCTCTATCTGCTACGTCAGTAGGGATAGCATCGATAAGAGTGTCTAACTGAGTTAAAGCTGTAGAAGCAGTTAACGGAGTAGAAGCAACCTCAACAACACCTGAAGTTGAACCAGAGATGATAGTTAACAAACCAGAAGCACAAGCATCGCTTGAACCTGAAACTGCCTGCCAAATGAATGAATCATTGGCTTTACGCATTTGGTTTGTGATTAACTCAGTATAAGTTGAAGCCAACTTGAAGGTTTCGTTGTAAGAACCTCTGTCAAGTTGAGTGATACCTAAGTATTTGGTATCCATATCGCGTAGGCACAAACCATCGAATGATGTGCGTTGGCAAACTTGAAGGTTTCTTTGTGAGAATACAGCTGAACCAGAAGTAGATGTAGAACAACCATATCCGTCTTGGATATATAAGTCTACCTCAAAAAGGTTCAAAGGCTCAAGATACTTGATTCCTTCTTTTACGCTTGTATACTCCGCTGTATTGCCCGTGTAGACAATCTTGGGGATTACTTGCCCTGCTGTTTCGTTATTGAAATCCGCTAAGGCTGATACATTTAAGCTCATTTTTTATTGTTTTTTTTATTTGTTATTTTTTAGTTTTGATTCTAGACATTACAGCCTCAAATCTTTCCTTGTTAAAAGGGTTATCAGCCTTAACTGAATCTTTTGACATTTTTGAAGGCATTGCTTTTTCGGTAGCAGGTGCGTCTTCCATCTCAGCCATTTTGGTTTTCATCTCAGCCATTTCTTTTTTCATAGCTTCGATTTCACCTTTAACAGCCTCAATGACAGCTTTAGCTACCTCTTCAACGACGTCGCTTTTTACATCAGCTTCGCCATCTAAGTAGCCTTCTTCTTCAGCGTCAGTTCTAGCATCCATTTTTTCGTTAACTACTTGCTCTTGTTCGGTGGTTGGGATTTCCTCAACCATCTCCTCATCAGCAGAAGGAGGCATAAGTTCAACTACTACACCACCTTCTACACGGATTTTGTCTCCGTTTTCAAGTTCGTGTTCTCCGTCGGGAGCGGTTAGCTCTTGCCCTTCAGTAGTTCTTACTTTTACTTCCTTACCTACTTCTAAAGCTTCACCTTCGAAGATGAGTGTAAAGGCACCATTGATGTCTTTTAACTCACCAAATGATTCTTTAGTTTGAGTTTGAGCTTCAGTTAGAGAAAAATGTTGTTTTACCAACTCTTTTAGTTCTTGTGAAGTCATAGGGATAATATTTTTTTTTTGATTAGATTTTATCCCAATATAATATCAATGGGTGTGGAGTGTCCCCCCATTTCATTTTTGAATGAATCGTGTAGCTGGGCATAGCATATGGCACTAGCTTGTTTTGTAGAATATTCATCACTAATCTGTGAAATACAACGTGAGATAAACTCATCTCTATCCTCACCAGCTTGTCTATTTGGAATGGGCATATTATTTATTTTTATATATTTTAGCTAAGTCAACTATGGCTTGTGAACCAATATAGATGCTGGAAACTATAACCCAATCACTGGATGTTAGATTTCCAAATATAGCTAATGCTGTTCCTATTACGAATACGAGGAACTTACGTGAAATGTATTTTTGTGTTATGTTATCTAAGATACCCATTATTCTAGTTGTGTTAAATGGTTAATAAACATTCCTTCAACACTTACACCTCTTACTTTACCATTCTTGATATAGTCTATCCAATATTCGTTGTTATCAACTTTGAATAAACCAAACCAACTACCTTTAGGTAAGTTAAAACCATAAACATTTGATTTATCGTTTTTAGATTCGTCAACAATCCAAGATTCAGCTAAGTATATTTTATCAACCATAGATTCCATATCGTGTTCGTGGTTGATTTTATCTTGGTTTTTAGACTCAGCAAACTTATATGCTATTTTTTTGATTGTTTCTTCAGTAAAATAAACGTAGTATTTAATCCCATTCTCATCAGTTCTGGGAATCAACTTATTAGGCACCATAATAGGTGTAGCTATGATTTGTTGTTCATCCATTTGTTCCTGAGAGAACTTCAATCTACCCTCAGCAATCAAGTTAGTTAAGGTGTCTGGGTTTAATGTGGTAGCATCTACTACTCTATCCAATACTGCTTGTGGACGTTTTTTATCTGTAATATCTGTATTACGTTTTACTTGGAATGCTTCCCAATAATGTTGGCAGTTTTTACCACCTTTATAGGTAAATATATCGTAGAACTTCTGTCCTTGTAAACCAAATCCCTCATTCGCTCCAGCGATAGTGAGTTTGTTAATGTCTTCCTTACGGAACCATTTTTTGGCTTTGATAATGTTTATACAGAACTCTCTACTATTGTCTCCGTATGTTTCTGTCCCATTAAAACGTTTGTATCTATATAATACGTGCTTATCTCCAAAATCATCTACAGATGCTTCATTTGGTTTTGCTACGTTTTTTATTTGGGTAATAGATGCGACAAACTCTTCATTTGTAGAATCCGCGGTTAAACGCACAGCACTTTCTAAGTCATAGCCCTCGGCGATTAACTCATCGTCCGTTTTACCTACCGCTAATAATGCGTCTAAAACGGCACTCTCAATGTTATTCTCTAAATCAGTAATCCAATCTATATTAAATAACTCTCTATGTGTGCCACAAGGCATATAATATGTTTTACCATCTACTTCATATTCGTGCCAACTATCTAAGGAACAACCATAATCTGGGGATTTTACCCTTGCTTCTTCAGCTGTTTCGAAATAAGGTATTCCATCAACCTCACCTACTCTAGTCATTTTTTCTTGTAATACTTTTTCAGCAATAATGCCTTCTAAGATAAGGGATTCAACCATTGATAACTTTTGTTTTCCCATAGCGATTTCTCCACCACCACATTCCCAACAAACAGCACCTAGTTCCTCACCAGCCATTCTTAGTTTTTTCTCCGCCCAAGGTAATGCCTCAGCACCGCCCCAAAGAAGATAAGATATATAACCACAGGCATCATACTCTTTTCGTTCGAGTGCGAGTTCGTAGTTATCACGTTGACGAATAAGGAAAGCACGCATACGACGGATGGTGTCCAATGAGAGGTTTTCATTATTTGCCAACTGCTGAGCACGAACTTTCCCAACCTGCGTAGCACATTTATTATCATTTTCCTTATTTAGCTCAATACCACGCTTAGCATTCTCGATTGCTTTTTGTGGATAATCATTATATGTTTCAAACTCCTCTTTACTGAATGCGAGGAAATCTATTTCGATAGCTGGTTGCTCAACGAAGGCAATGGCATCAACACCAGAAAGTGTGTCCTCAGCTATTTTTAGTTCTATGATTCTTGGTTTCATAATGTTCGTCTTTTATTTATTGTTTCGCGGGCATCAACGCTACTAACAACATCACTAGCTAGCACATATGCTTTTATTGGTTGTTGTTCTCTTCCGCCGTTAGTTCCATTACCTTGTGTTGTCGGTGAGGTAATATTAGGAGC
>Ga0307378_10012595_pt1 | contig 10778 bp, 8 predicted proteins | sample UN1MG_FD_202238 | JGI IMG/M metagenome (GOLD analysis project Ga0307378, IMG submission 202238) | Soil microbial communities from Risofladan, Vaasa, Finland - UN-1 | ecosystem: Environmental > Terrestrial > Soil > Coastal area > Acid sulfate soil | place: Finland: Risofladan, Vaasa | collected...
ATTTAAAAGATTGGCTAGTAAGACAAAAGGGTAAACAATAGATTAAAATATGGACAGCCCCTATTTTCATGATAAAGCTAGATTTAGTTTGAATTGCTTCGGAATTTTTCAAACACAATTACATTTTAAGTCTGGTTTTGTTTTTTACAATAATTTTAATTCGGGAATATATTATTCAACATTAGGATAAGAAAGACTCTCTTCGCAACATCTCTCCCTTTTCTCTCGAAGAAGTGACTTCATATTTACAAACAGACAGGTCTCCTGGACCTAGGGGTTAATCAAATTGCTATGTCTTCCTATACCTGTCGCTGAAGTGAAAGTCTTTAACAGTAGCTTACTTCAGCTTTCGTTACCCAATACAGTAGCGGGACTGTGGGGGATTTTTACTTTAAATAATAACTAGAAATACTAAAAAATTATTTGACACCAAATACAAAATAGTTTAAAGTATAATAATGGTAGATAGTAGACGGTCGACCATTTGGAATATAATATTATTTAGAAATATTTATAAAACAATATTTTAAAGCCTCAAATATATTTACAAGGAAACATGCCTCAAACGCAATCACTAACTATGTTCATACTCATTAAACGATTATCGTATATTTGTATATTAGATATTCCTTAAATATAAATCATATTATCAAGATAAAAGTAATTGAGAAAAAGAGCTGGTAGACATATAGGTAAACCTTTTGTGGTTGAATACTTTTCTAAAAGGAGTGAATAATTTTGCCGCTATTATCTTTATTAATTTCTTTCTTGGTCTTATTAATTATTGGTTTTCCTATTGCGTTTAATTTATTGCTAAGTTCAATAATCTATTTAGTAGTTGGTGGGTATCCCTTAACCTTAGTTACTCAACGAATGTTTGAAGGAATGAATGGATTTGCTTTATTAGCTGTCCCATTTTTTGTACTTACCGGACAATTTATGGCAAAAGGACACCTTCTTCATTACTTAACAGATTTTGTTAATGCCTTTATCGGTCATGTAAGAGGAGCTTTGGCCCTGGTAACAATTGGAACTTGTTTATTCATGGGTTCGATTGTAGGATTAGCTCTCGCAGAAATTGCATCTCTGGGTTCATTTTTAATTCCCATGATGAAAGAGGAGGGATATAAACCAGCTTTTAGCTCAGCTGTAATGGCGAGTGCTTCATTACTTGGACCTATTATGCCACCCAGCGTACTTATGATTCTTTATTGTATGTCAGTAGGCCGAACTTCGATTGCAGGATTATTTTTGGCGGCAATTATTCCAGCATTTCTTATTGCTTTTTTTCAGATGGTAACAGTTTATTTTATTGCTAAAAAGCGTAATTACCCCAGCCATTCAAAAACTGATTGGCCAGAGAAGTGGACTCAATTTAAAAAATCTTTGCCAGCCCTTTTTTTGCCAGTAATTATTTTAGGTGGAATTTTTGGTCGTATTTTTACAGTTACTGAAGCATCTGCAGTTGCTGCACTTTATGCTTTTATCATAAGTTTTTTTGTATTTCGAGAAGCAAAATGGTCAGATCTGCCAGGTATTTTTTTAGAAACTGCATTAACTTCAGGTTTGGTTATTTTATTAGCTGGTACTGCTACAGTAACTGCTTGGGCTATTGCTAATGAACGGATTATTTATATGTTGGTTGAGCCACTTTCTAATGTTCCCACATGGGCTTTTCTATTAATGGTAAATGTATTACTGTTAATAAATGGAATGTTTATGGATGATTATGCCTCAGTAGTAATATTAGGTCCAATTCTTGCTCCAATTGCTTGGAAATTGGGAGTTGATCCTTTACAAATCGGGGCGATTATATGCGTAAACTTAGTAATTGGACTTGCAACTCCGCCCTTTGGTATTGCTCTTTTTGTCACTAGTCCTATGGCGGGAGTTAAAATTGAAGATACGGTTAAAGAAGCTTTGCCTCTTATCGCTGTAAGTATTGTAGCGCTATTTTTAATAACTTACATTCCACAACTCACTTTATGGTTACCCAGACTTTCTGGCTATTAGAAGTATAAAATAGAAAAGGAGAGGATGTTTATAGAAAAAAACTTGTAAAAATATCTGTTTTTAAAAAATAAAAAAATTTTATAAAAGGAGAGTATTTTGTTATGAGTAAGAAGTGTATAGCAGTTTTATTAGTATTAGTATTATTATTGTCTCTATCAAGTGTTGGGTTTGCAGTGACAAAAGTAAGAATATCGGTTTGTAATGCTCCAACCCATCCACAAAATATTGGTTTGGAAATATTTAAAAATTATGTTGAAGAAAAAACCAATGGTGAAATGAAAGTAGATGTTTATCCAAATTCACAACTTGGCGCGGAAAGAGAATCAGTTGAACAATGTAAGAACGGTTCTTTAGAAATGGCTACTGCTTCCGCTGGTCCGTTGACTACTTTTAATAGCAAATTTATGGTTTTAGATATTCCTTTTGCTTTTGATAGTTATGATCTAGCTTGGATGGTTTTAGATGGTCCAGTTGGACAGAAATTGCTTGAATCTTGCGAAGAAGTTGGCTTAAAAGGATTAAGCTTTATGGAAAATGGTTTTCGTCACGTTACTAATAATGTACGACCGATTACTAAAATAGAAGATTTTAAAAATATTAAGATTCGTACTATGGAAGCTCCAATGCATATGGAGAATTTTAAATTATTAGGTGCTAATCCTACCCCAGTTCCATGGACTGAACTTTATTTAACTCTACAACAAAAAATAGTGGATGGACAGGAAAATCCTTTGGCAAATTTATGGGAAGTTAAAATGTACGAAGTACAAAAATACGCTTCCTTAACTGGTCATATTTATGATCCCATGCCATTAGTTGCAGACTTAAAATGGTTTAATAGCTTAACTCCAAAACAACAGAGTATTATTGAAAAAGGTGCAATTTTAGCGCAAAATTACAGTAGATTTGTTAACAGTGCCCGCGAAGAAGAGTTAGCCAGACTATTAACTGAAAAAGGAATGATAATTAATGATGTTTCAGCTGAGGAAAAAGCAAGAATGAGAGAGGCTTCTCAAGCTAAAGTAGTAGAGGCGATTAAGAAAAACACTGATCCAGCCTTTGTAGATGAGTGGCTAAAAGCTATTGAAAAAGCTGGGGAAGATATCAAAGCAGGATTGTAGTATTAACTATGTTTTAGGAGAAAAGCGTTCTTGCTTTTCTCCTAAAACTTTTTTATAGTATCGAAATTATTATAAAAGATAAGTTATTCAAGTAAGAGGTGGGTAATATAGTGAATGAAGTAGAAAAAAACTGGTTTTTTAAACTTTGTAATATATTAGAAAAAATTACTTTATATGCTACAATGACAATATGTGCAACAATGTTAATTGTGGCCTGGGTACACGTAATCAGAAGGTATATTTTTAATAATTCTTTAACTTGGTCTGAAGAATTTCTTAGATTTTCTTTAGTATGGTTTGCTTTATTAAGTGCTAGTATTATTCATAAAAAACGCGGTCATTTAGGTATAGTTACTTTTCGGGAAATGATGCCCAAAAAAATTCAGAAATTTTTCGAGAGATCTATGCCATATCTAGCATTAGTAGCTACTTTGTTGACTGCTATTTATGGTGTAAATTTAATGATAAGAGTACAAGGACAGTTTTCACCGGCTTTAAGAATTCCAGTTGCTTTACCTTATGCCGCTATTCCAGTATCGTTTTTTTTAATGAGTATATATGGGATAGCCCACATAATTGAAGATTTCAAAGTTGCTTCAAAAGTAAAAAATAATTGACATATTTGATCTTTTAGAGGAATTTATTTATGTATTTTACTGAAATTAAAGATAAAAATGTGATTTACTATGATACAGAAGAGAACGTTAAAATTGAAATAGATAAAAATATTTTTCTTGGTTTAATTAGTATAAAAGAACCAAAAGAATTAAGATGGCCTGAAGAATTTAAGAAACCTCTTGAAGAACCTATTAATAGTAAATTGTTAAGAGTGTTAGCTGAAGGTGCTAATAAGGTAGTTATTATTGTGTCTGATTCTACTCGAGGAGTACCTACTTCAAAAATTATGCCGATAATTCTAAAGGAACTTCAAATTGCTGGAATAAATTTTAAACAAATAGTGATAGTAATTGCACTTGGAGTTCATAGACCAGCAACTTCAAGAGAAATTGAAGAAATTATTGGTAAAGATTATTTAAATAAAATAAAAATTATAAATCACGATCCTTATAATAAAGAAGAATTGGTTTTTTTAGGCAAAACTTCTTTTGGTACCCCAATAGAGGTAAATAAAACCGCTTATCAAGCCGATTTACGGATAAATATAGGAAAAGTAGAACCACATGAATTTGCGGGATTTTCCGGTGGAAGAAAGTCAGTTTTACCAGGAATTAGTAGTGAAAAGACTATAAAGGAAAATCATAGACCTGAAATGATATTAAAATCTGGATCGAGACCTGGATGTTTAGAAGGCAATTTGATACATAAAGACATGATAGAGGCAGCAAAAATGTTGGGTATTCATTTTAGTATAAATTTTGTACTGAATTCAAGTGGCTATGCTATTGGCCTTTTTGCAGGAAATATTTTTGATGCTCATCAAAGAGCGGTTGAATTTATAAAATCATTTTGCCAGGTAAAGATTGAAGAAAAACCTGATATTATCGTTACGACTCCCGGGTTTCCACTAAATATTGATTTTTATCAATCGATTAAACCATTAATTTCTTTAGAGTCGGTTATGGCCGAAAATGGGATAATGGTGTTGTATAGTTTGTGCCCCGATGGTTTTAATTCAGATGATATGCTCTTACCGTTTGAAGGGGTGAAGACTTTGGATGAGGTGATTAGTAAACTTATGAAAAATTACAAAATACAAATGGATCATGCGCTTCTTTTATGTAAAATATTAAAGAAAAATATAAAAATTATTGCTTCATCACCTAATTTAGAGGAACAAACTTTAAAAAAAATATATTTGGAGTATTTTAAAAACCCACAGGAAGCTGTAAATAGAGCTTTAGATATATCCGGGAAATCTAAACCTAAAGTATTATTTTTCCCGCAGCCACAGAGGACTTTACCGATATTAGTGTAAATTTTAAGAAAATCCAAGAACAAAATTATAGTTTTTGTTTTATTAATGATATTTTAAAGCGGAAATTATATGATGCAAAATTATTATTTTAAAAAGGAGAAAAAGATGAGTAAATTTAAAATTACAGCCATTAAAGCAAGAGAGATCTTAGATTGCCGCTGGACTCCTACTGTTAGGGTAGAAGTTCAAGTAAACAATGAAATTATTGGGCAGGCTGATGCTCCGGCGGGACGTTCTACCGGATCAAATGAAGCAAGCGAGTTGAGAGACAATGAAGAGCGTTTTAACGGTTTAGGAGTAACCAAGGCAGTTAAAAATGTTAATGAAATTATTGCCCCAGCATTAATTGGTATGGATGTTACTGAGCAAAGAAAAATAGACTATAAAATGATAGAGCTTGATGGAACTAAGAATAAAGAAAATTTAGGTGGAAATGCAATAATTGCAGTATCATTAGCATGCACTCGAGCTGCAGCTAATGCAATCAGTTTACCACTATATCGATATATTAATCCAAATGCTCACGTCTTACCAGTTCCATTATTAAATCTTATTAATGGTGGTAAACTTACTTCTAATGATCTTGATTTTCAAGAAGTTTGCATATTCCCAGTAGGTGCTAAATCTTTTAAAGAGGCAATGGAAATTGGTTACGCTGTAAATGAAGAGTTAAGGACTATAATTATCGATAATTACGGTAAGATTGCAGCAAATGTTGGAGATGAAGGGGGATTTGCGCCGCCAATTGTCAAAGTTCGCGAAGCAATGGATCATTTAGTTCATGCAGTAGAGCTATCTGGATTTGCTGATAAAATTGTATACGGATTTGATTCTGCTGCTAGTCATTTCTATGATAAAGAAACCAAACTTTATAGCTTAGAAGGAAATAAACTAACCACTAGCGAGATGATTAATTATTATAAAGATTTAATAAAAACTTATCCAATAGCAACGATCGAAGATCCCTTAGATGAAAATGATGTTGAAGGTTTTATTCAAGCAACCAAGGAATTAGGTATTCAAATTGTTGGGGATGATTTTTTCTGCACCAATCCTGCATTAATCAAAGAGCGTTCCAGTCTTGGTGGAGCAAATGCTTTATTATGGAAATTTAATCAAATTGGTACTATTTCAGAGGCTTTAGATGCAGCACAAATAGCTTTTAGAAACAGTATGGGGATTATGGTTTCAGAACGTTCGGGTGAAACAGAAGATCCAATTTTAGCAGACTTTACTGTCAGCCTTAACGCTGGTCAGATTAAAACTGGTGCTGGAGTACGTAGTGAAAGAACTGCTAAATATAATAGACTTTTGCAAATTGAGCAAGAACTTGGTTCTTTGGCTAAATATGCGGGAAGAGATTTTAAGATGCCGCTTTAAGATAAATGTCTTTTTTAAAACAATGGCATTCATACCACGAATAAACCCGTGTTATGAATGGTGATATGTCTGGTATGAATAATAACTTGACAGGGAAGCCTGCAATGGATTTGGCAGTTGCGATCATTAACTAAACTGTAAGGGTTTCCACTTTGAGGTGGAATTAGAAAAGAGGTAAAAGTGACTTACATTAAAAACAAAAAACAGTTATTATCTCATGGTAATATAAAAATACGCAAGGCAGCTTTAGATATAATTGATTATTCATTAGAAAAAGCAGACCCGTATGTTGCAACTAAGAATTTAATCTCTTTAAAGAATAATAATTTACATGTTGGAAACTTAACCTTCAATCTACATGATCATAAAAGAATTTTTATTTTAGGAGCTGGTAAAGCTACTTTCCCAATTGCGAAAGCACTAGAGGAAATTTTAGGGGAAAAAATTACTGATGGAATAGTTATTTGTAAATACGGACAAGAAGGGCACCTAAAGCATTCTAAATTATATTTAGCTAATCATCCTATTCCGGATGAGGCCGGGCTTATAGCGGCCAAGGAAGTAATGACACTAGCTAAAAAAATAAGACCGGGAGATATTGTATTTGCAGGCATTACTGGAGGTAGCTCTGCACTTATGCCCTTGCCGATACCCGAAGTAAGCTTAGAAGAAAAAAAGGCAGTAAATAAGTTACTGCTTACTTGCGGTGCCAACATAATTGAAATAAATGCCGTTCGTAAGCATTTAAGCCAAATAAAGGGTGGTAGACTCGCAAAAAATATTCACCCAGAAGCACATTTAATTAACCTGACTGTATCTGATGTTATTGGTGATCCTTTAGATTATATTACTTGCCCAACTGTACCCGACACTTCTACATTTAACGATGCTCGAAATGCTATTTCTAAGTATACACTCTGGGAGAAATTACCGGCATCTGTAAAAAATTATCTTAAAAATGCTACTTCTGAAATGGAAACCCCTAAAAATCTTTCTAATCATCAGTTACATAATTTTATTATTGTAGCGGGAGATACAGCTTGTATTGCAGCAGAAGTAAAGGCAAAAGAAATGGGCTTTAATACTATGATTCTTTCAACTATGTTTGAAGGAGAAAGTAAGGAATTAGGAAGAACTTTTGTATCAATTGCTAAAGAAATTATAATAAATAAGAGACCACTCAAAACTCCTTGTGCTATAATTGGTGGGGGTGAAACTACCATAAAACTAGAAGGGAATTATGGAATGGGTGGTCCAAATCAAGAGTTTACCCTAAGTGCTTTGCTCTATTTAGAAGATTTGAAAGATGTAGTAATAGTAGGATTTGATACTGATGGTACTGATGGACCAACGAAAATTGCAGGAGCTATTGCAGACTCTAGCTCTACTTGCATGGCAAAAAAATTAGGTATATCACTCCAGCATGAACTTGATTGGCACAACACTGTTGAAGTTTTTGAAAAAATGGGTGATGCAATTATCACCGGACCTACCGGGACAAATGTTAATGACCTTAAATTTTTATTAATTCTTTAAAAGCAATAAAAAGATTAAGAACCACCTTATAAAAATATATATTTTTTAAAGGAAGGAATAAATATGATTTTTTTAAAAAAGGAACCAAGGATAATGGCACAAGAAATAACTGCTGATATTAGGAGAGCAATAGTAAATGGTATGATTAAACCGGGTGAAAGAATTAATGAAACACAAATTGCAAGGAATATGGGCATTAGTCGTTCTCCGGTTAGGGAAGCATTGCAAATGCTGAAAAAAGAGGGAGTCGTGGTAAGCATTCCTTATAAGGGAACATTTGTAAACTTGCTTGGGAAGAAAGATATTGAAGATATGTATATTATAAGAGGATTACTTGAGGCTTATGCAATAGAAAAAGTGATAGAAAACAAAAATGAGAAAATTTTAAGATGTTTAAGGAAAAATGTTGAAGATATAGAAAAAGATGTTGAAAAAAAACAATTAAAAGAATTAGTTATCAAAGATATCGAATTCCACCGTAATATTTGTATTTTTTCTGGCAATAAAAAACTAATTGATATTTGGGAAGGGTTTCAAACGCAAATAGAAGTTTTAATTGATTTAGAAAGTAGTTTTTATGAACGCTTCCAATTATTAGCGGTTGAGCATAGGGAATTACTTTCTTTAATAATTGAAGGGAAAGTTAAACAAGCTCAAGAAAAGATTAAAGCGCATATTTTGCAAGCACTTGATTTTTTAAAAAAAAGTTTGAAGAAATATTAAAAATATATAAACAAAAAATAAGTGAATATTAGGAGAAAATAATTTTGGCTTACAATGTTTTGATTACAAAAAATATACCAGATGAAGGGTTAGTAGAATTAAAAAAGTACAGTCATATTTATATGCCAGAAACTGAAGGTAAATCATTTTCTCGGGAAGAATTATTTCGTTTAGCACCTCACTTGGATGCAATTATTCCGGTTGGTGATGTAGTTAGTGCGGACTTTATACAGATAGCTAAAAAATTAAAAATAATTAGTAGTTATGGCGTCGGGTATGATAATTTAGATGTAAAAGCCGCTAATAAAAAAGGAATTATAGTTACAAATTTACCCGATGTAGTTACAGAAAGTACTGCAGAATTAACATTTATGATTATGTTAGCAGTAAGTCGTCGGCTAATTGAGGCAGATAGATATGTCAGATACGGAAACGATAAAAATTGGCATCCATTTTTATTTAATAGCCATGAACTTTTTGGGAAGCTCCTTGGTATTATTGGATTTGGAAGAATTGGCAAGGCGGTAGCAAGAAGAGCATTAGCTTTTGGAATGCAGGTTTATTATTTTGATGTCTTACAAGATAGTGAATCTGAATTAGAAGCTAATTTCTTAACTTTTGAAAAAATAATTACTGAAATGGATTATATTACTTTACATGTTCCTTATATGAAAAACACTTATCATTTAATTGGGAAAAAAGAATTAAATATGATGAAGAAAAGCTCTTATTTGATAAATGCTTCTCGAGGGCCGGTAGTAGATCAAAATGCATTAATAAAAGCTTTAAAAGAAAAGAAAATAAAAGGAGCAGCCTTAGAAGTATTTGAAACCGAACCATACGTTCCTGAAGAACTAACTTGCCTTCCTAATGTGGTGTTAACTCCTCATATGGGTACAAATACCGTAGAAACGAATATCAAAATGGCCAAAGAAGCGGCAAAAAAAATAATTCAAGTATTTCAAGGTGAAATTCCAGCCAATGTCATAACTACTGCTTAAACAAATAATATACAGGATAATTGTTTTTTTGTATATTAATTTTGGTAATATTTAAATAGAGAAAATTTAATTCTTAAAGGAATGCCCCCAAAATGCACAGAAAGTGCTTTTCTGCATCCCGTTCTCAAAACCCTTATAATATAAGGGTTTTAGAAGTACGTTAAAAGAAGCTTTTGCTTGTTTTATAGAATAATAGGACTTACGAGGAAGTGCTGATATGGGTAATAAAATTACTACTTATTATACATTTTTGCAAGTACACTACTTGATATTACGGATAAAATGATATATTTTACTAATAAATAGTTAGTAATTTGCAAAAAAGATGTAAATTGGATATACGCTTTAATTGTTACTGTTTTGACCGGAGTAGTAGGATTTGCAGTATTATTAATGGGAAGATTTTTGGGGGCTGTTGATATTTTAGTTGCTATTCCTATCTTTATGACTTGGAATGAAATGGAGAAGGGTTAATTTAAGAGTTAAAATCTGTTTTTAAGGATTTTTATTTATCTTATGTAGGACAGGCGAGACGCCTATCCCCCTCACCCTAACCCTCACCACTCCAAGGGGAGGGGGGGTTGGTTTCTAAGGTTAGAGCTTCGTGGGTTTTAGTTAGGGTTTTAAGTTCCTGGTTATAACTCTTTAAATCAATCATCAAGATCTGTACTTTCTTTGAATCCCTCAGTGTCACAGGGTTGCATAATTGAGCTTCTGCGGTAGTTTTATTTTCTTTTAAGACTTTTATTTTTTCTTCTATTGATTTTAATCTATCCAGAATATCTTTATTTTGCTGGTAGATACGATTCCGTTCTTCTGCTTCTTTCTGTTTTCTCAGTTTATCTAAAGTTTTTATTCTTAGCTTCGATTGCTCCACTATTTTAATTTTAGCAGATAAGTTACCTTTATTAGTTTCTGCCAGCAACTGAGCCCGCTTTTCTATAAAGTAGGAATAGTTCCCGGGATAATCATAAATCCACCCATCGCGAATCTCAATTACCCGGGTAATTAGATTGTCCAAAAAGAAGCGGTCATGAGATACAATCAAGATAGTCCCACTATATTTTA
>Ga0307378_10012596_pt1 | contig 10776 bp, 10 predicted proteins | sample UN1MG_FD_202238 | JGI IMG/M metagenome (GOLD analysis project Ga0307378, IMG submission 202238) | Soil microbial communities from Risofladan, Vaasa, Finland - UN-1 | ecosystem: Environmental > Terrestrial > Soil > Coastal area > Acid sulfate soil | place: Finland: Risofladan, Vaasa | collected...
TGCCAAGGCAGTCGCTCATGAGGCCCGGGCAACCTTTATCAGGATGTCAGGAAGTGAACTTGTCCATAAATACATCGGGGAAGGGGCCCAACTGGTCAGGGAACTTTTTGCACTGGCAAGGGAGAGATCCCCGTCCATTGTTTTTATCGACGAAATAGATGCGGTTGGCAGTACCCGGACCAATGACGGAACCTCGGGGAGTGCCGAAGTCCAGCGGACACTCATGCAGCTTCTTGCCGAGATGGATGGTTTTGACACCAGGGGTGACGTGAGGATAATGGCCGCAACAAACAGGGTTGATATGCTCGATCCAGCCCTCCTGCGCCCTGGAAGATTTGACCGGGCGATTGCTATCCCGCTCCCTGACAGATCCGCCCGCCTGGAGATCCTGAAAATCCATTCCAAAAGAATGGTTCTGGAGGATGTGGATCTGGACAGTATTGTCGATATGACCGAGAATACAACCGGGGCAGAGCTCCAGGCCATCTGCAGGGAAGCAGGAATGATGGCAGTTCGAAGAGAGGGCATGAGAGTTTCGCATGAAGACTTCATAAAGGCGGTACGGAAGGTGAAAGCCGATGTGTCCGTTGACCTGCGGATGTATACCTGAAGGGTATGCTTGCATCCAATTCTCTCTCACTGAACTATTTTAAACCCATAAAAAAAACTACCCTGTGATTATCGGCTATGAATGTTCTCTTTCTGCCTCGTGAAGGTGTTGAGCTGTTCAGGACGCTGCACTTGTCCGAGACCAGCAGGGATGCCTTGCGCTTCTATCGACCCCATGAGCGCTACGGCGGAGTGGTCGTCACCATGTCCTCACTTGGCAGTGCACTTTCACTGGCATCAGATCTTCGATGGTATGTCAAGAGATACATGCGGGAGGTCCTTTTTGAAATTATGGACGGGATCTTCTGCACCCATGAACTTGCAAGGGAGATCTATTATGACCGGTCGGTGCTGCCGGAGGAACCATGGAATTATCGCCGGCTTTATGTTATAGAGGACAATCGGCTGGTTTCAACTGATAAAGTAACCAATACGGGCAGCGATATAAAGCATGCAGGCCAGGAGTCAAAGATATCAATTGAGGTCTGGTGCACAGAGCATGAATATTCGCTGGATTAATTACTGAAAAAAGGTTAATTTTTTTTAAAATTCAGGCAAACATTGCCCCAAAGTTATTGCGGAATTTCTGGCTGTCGAAATCAAGCCCAATCTTTTCGATAGCATCAAGAAAGTCCTGCCTGGTAATGGCATCATGCTCGCTCCTGATCGCAAACATGCCGGCCTCCATGCAGATTGCTTTCAAATCTGACCCGTTTTTACCTTCCGTGAGGAAAGAGATCTCCTGCAGGTCGACATTTTCGTCAAGGCTCATTTTTTTGCTATGCACCTTCAGGATGGCCAGCCGGCCTTCTGAATCAGGAAGAGGGATTTGGATTATGCGGTCAAACCTTCCAGGGCGCAGGAGAGCCCGATCAAGTATATCTATCCTGTTCGTGGCTCCGATTATCTTCACATCTCCACGTTGCTCGAACCCGTCCATGCCGGCCAGAAGCTGCATAAGTGTCCTCTGCACTTCACGATCACCCGAAGTGGTGGCCTCTGTTCTTGAAGCCCCGACTGCGTCTATCTCGTCTATAAATATGATGGTAGGCGATCTTTTCTTTGCAAGGTCAAAAAGCTCCCTTACAAGACGGGCACCTTCCCCGATATATTTCTGCACCAGTTCTGATCCCACCACTCGCAGGAAATAGGCATTTGTCTCATGTGCAACAGCCCTGGCCAGCAGCGTTTTGCCTGTGCCCGGAGGCCCATGGAGAAGTACACCCCGGGGAGGTTCAATTCCAATTTTTTCAAATAATTCGGGCCTTTTGAGAGGAAGTTCAACAGCTTCCCTGATCTCGTTAATCTGGGGGTCCAGGCCCCCTATGTCATCATAGTTTTCCTCGGGGGTTTCTATGACTTCCATTCCATATATCTGTGCGTCATAGCTCTCCGGAAGGATATCGATGACGGCCAGAGACTGCTGGTTGAGCGTGCACCTCACGCCGGGCTTTAATTTTTCGGGATCGATGCACATCGAACTCCTGACCATAAACCTGGGTCCCGCACTGCTGCGGACAATTACTCTGCCGCCGTCTATCACATCAGTGACAGTACCGATGACCAGTGGTGGACTGCGAAGCTGTTCGATCTCGGACTTTAATTTCCTGACCTCGCGCTCATAACGAATTTTCTGGGTTTCGATATAGCGTTTGTCCGACTCGATTTGTCGCAGTTGCTCCCTGAGCTCGAGATTGCGGGTTTCCATATTTGTAACGCGGTCGAGCAGATACCTGTACATCTCCTCTGGGTTTTGAGGTTCCTGGGGTTGCCGGGCGCTTTCTGCCATATCTTGCCTCAATTAACTATATAGGGAAAAATGATTATAAAGATGTTTGCGAGAATATGCAGTGTGAATTGTGTGGTGCAAAGATCCGGGGCCAATCGCGGACGGTAAGGATTGAGGGAGCCGAGCTTGAGGTCTGCGCCCAGTGTGCGAAATATGGTACCGAGGTACAGAAGCCCGGAAAACCTCAAACGAGGAGGGCAACTACACAGCCATCTGCAAAACCTCCTGTCAGGAAAAAACGTGACGTTTTTGATTTTATTGAAGGGGAGATTGTGGATGACTATGGCAGGAAGATACGAAAGGCAAGAATGCAGCGTGGATGGACACAAAAAGACCTCGCTATGGAGATTAAAGAAAAAGAACTGCTCATTAAGAAGATAGAGAAAGAAGACCTAATCCCTGAAGATGATGTGCGGGTGAAAATTGAAAAAATCCTGGATATACGACTTATTGATATTCCTGACGAGCAGGAAGAAGGGCGCAGGACAGGAAAAATTGTTCCAACCCTTGGCGATGTGATCTCTATTAAAAAAGTCCAGAAATAACCTTCCTTCATAATTTTCTTTTCTGATCAAGTAGATTTTCTATCAGTGCAGACTGTAGAATGAAGGTATGCCTTTTATATATATCCTGCTCAAATAAATTGACCATGCAAGGTGAGTGTTTTTTCGCCGGTGAATGTTTTTATCACCACTAGCGATGCTGCTGACCTGTGCATAGGTACTTTTGTGAAGGTATCCGGTGTGAGCCGGGGCCATGTACAGAACGCTTTAACCCACTATTTTGGTTATTTTAGCAGTTTTAGGTATTGTTATTGATTTTTCCATCCCGGTCTTCGTGATGAATGTGCCGGCATGGAGGTAGATTATGATGAGAGGAAAAGAAATTCGTCTTGAACGTATTATGGATCGAAACACCAGGAGGACAATAATCGTCCCTATGGATCATGGGGTGACAAACGGACCCATTCCGGGGCTGATTGACATGGACAGCGCAGTGAACCTGGTTGCTGAAGGAGGAGCGAATGCCGTGCTTGGCCATGTAGGGCTTGCCCTTCACGGGCACCGGAGGAGTGGGAGGGACGTGGGGCTTATCCTTCATCTCTCGGCGAGTACGGCGATAGGGCCGGACCCAAATAAAAAAGTAATCGTGAATTCCGTGCCCAACGCCCTGAAGATGGGCGCCGATGCGGTCTCAATGCATGTGAACCTGGGTGCTGATTCGGAAGCAGAAATGCTCTCCGATCTCGGAAGAATTGCAATCGAGTGCATGGAATGGGGTATGCCCCTCCTGGCTATGATGTATCCCCGGGGCCGGAATATATCAGACGAGCATAAGGCCGAGCATGTGTGCCTGGCCGCGAGGGTGGGCGCAGAACTTGGTGCCGATATCGTAAAAACGGTGTACACCGGAGATCCCGACACTTTCCGGGAGGTCACCAGGGGATGTCCGGTTCCGGTTGTGGTGGCGGGTGGATCCAGGACATCCGACAGGGCCACGCTGCAACTTATTGAAGGGGCCATGGAAGGCGGTGCGGCTGGAATCTCCATAGGAAGGAATGCATTCCAGCACCCGTCACCTGACAGATTCATCAAGGCTGCAGCGCTGATCATTCATGAAGGGCGGTCTGTAGATGAGGCATGCGAGGTATTGAGGGGATAGCCTATGATTGGAAAAGAGATTCGTATAGAACGTATCATGGACCGGAACACCAACCGGGCCGTAATTATTCCCATGGATCATGGATTCACCCTGGGACAGATCGAAGGATTGCAGGATATGACAAGGATAATCTCCGAGGTAAGTGAGGGTGGAGCCAATGCCATTGTGCTTCACAAAGGGATTGTCAAGTCGGGTCATCGCCGAAAAGGGAGGGATATAGGATTGATTGTCCATCTTTCAGGGAGTACATCGCTTAATCCCGACCCGGATGATAAGGTGCTTGTATGCACGGTTGAGGAAGCAGTGCGCCTTGGCGCCGATGCAGTCTCCATTCATATTAACCTTGGGGCTCACCATGAGTCAAAGATGCTTGAATCCGCAGGAAAGGTGGTGAAGGACTGTAACCGGTGGGGGATTCCGCTTCTTGTGATGATTTACCCGAGAGGGAAGGGAATCGACCCGGTCTCGTTGGCATCGGTAGGGCATTGCGTAAGGGTTGCAGAGGAGCTCGGAGCAGATCTCATCAAGACAAATTACACAGGGGATCCGGAATCCTTTGCAAAGATCGTGAAAGCATCCTCTGTACCGGTCTTCATTGCCGGTGGTGAAAAGACAGGCGATATCGATACCCTGATGACGATAAGGGAATCAGTGAGGGCAGGAGGAGCGGGAGTCTGCGTGGGAAGAAATGCATTCCAGCGTGATGATCCAAGGGGATTTGTCGAGGCGCTCTGCCGGGTCGTACACCAGGAAATGGATCCCCGGGAAGCGCTGGCGAGGTCGAAATGAAGGAGATCTGGGTTGATATCCGTCCCTGGAGAAAAGAACTGGCCACTACGGCAATTGAAAGCGGGGCGGATGCCATTATGACCGAAGATGCAGCGGCCGTAAAATCGCTGGGAAGGATCAGGGTGATTGCACCCGATGGCGACCTCCAGCCGGGCAGAGATGTCTTCGAGGTCGAGATATCTGATAAAGAAACCGAGGAGGAGGCACTTCGGCTGTCCGGGAAGGGGTATGTGATTGTCTATGCAGCTGATTGGAGCGTGATCCCTCTTGAAAATCTTGTGGCACAGTCCGAGAAGATCATTGCCGCCGTCGGAAGTGAGGAAGACGCAGAGGTAGCCCTCCACGTCCTCGAAAAAGGAGTCGCCGGAATCCTGCTTAAGACGGATGATCCGGCGGTGATACGGAGGGTGGCCGCAATGGTAAAAAAACCCGGTCAAATTGCCCATCTTACACCATTTACCATCACCACTATCCGTAATGTGGGAATGGGTGACAGGGTATGCGTGGACAGTTGCACCATGATGGTTGAAGGGGAAGGTATGCTGGTGGGAAATACGTCATCAGCGTTTTTCCTGATCCATGCAGAAACGCTTGAGAATCCTTATGTGGCCCCGAGGCCTTTCCGGGTGAATGCCGGAGCTGTGCATGCCTACATCCTCACGACCGGTGGGAAAACTGCCTACCTGTCCGATCTTCGGTCGGGTGACCAGGTTCAGGTCACGGATGCGGAAGGGAATGTCCGCGATGCTGCCGTTGGGCGGATAAAGATTGAAAGCAGGCCCATGCTCCTTATTGAAGGGGAATTCAAGGGACAAAAAGCCAGTATCATCCTGCAGAACGCGGAGACCATCCGGCTTTTAAAAGAGGACAAAAGTGCGGTGTCGGTTGTGGACCTTTCAGTCGGGGACCGTGTCCTCGGATGTTCAATGGAGGCCGGCCGCCATTTTGGGATCGCAGTCAAAGAAAAGATCATTGAGAAGTGAGACCCGTGCTGGTTGGAATTATCGGTGGAACCGGGAAGATGGGGACTTTCTTTGGCGAGGTCTTTTCCCGTGCGGGACACGTTGTGCTCTGTGCGGGGCGGCATACGGATGTCACGCCGCGTGATATTGCGAGGGACTGCGAACTTGTAATCGTGTCTGTACCTATAAGGCAAACGGTTGATGTGATTGACTCCATCGCGCCGGTCCTGACGGAAGAGCAGATCCTATCAGACCTCACTTCCCTCAAAGTTATGCCCGTCAGGGCCATGCTCAAATCAAAAGCCCGTGTGCTTGGCATGCATCCAATGTTCGGCCCTTCAGTCACATCTCTTTTGGGCCAGACTATCGTTGTCACCCCTGCCCGATGCGATAATGCGGCCATGGAGAAGGTTACTTCGATTCTCCGGGACCAGGGCGCGAGGATAACCCAGTCCACACCCGGGGAGCATGACCGGCTTATGGCTATCGTGCAGGGCCTGACCCACTTTGTTACGCTCTGCGTTGCAGATACCACGAGGAGAATGAATATCCGCCCTGAAGAGACTGTGCCATACATGAGTCCCGTCTACCAGATGGAGATGGGGCTTGTGGGAAGGCTGCTTGGACAGGACCCGTCACTGTATGGCGACATGCTTATGATGAACCCGTATGTGGGGCCTGTACTCTCGGCATGCGAGGAATCGGTAAAAACCCTCGCAGGGTGCATCAATGACGAGAACATGGATGAATTCATTGAATTATTTCAGAAAAATTCGAGGCATTTCGGAGAATACTGCAGGACCGCGACAGAAGAGACCGATTACCTTATCGAATCATTGGTGGGCAGATGAGCGTGCTGGCACTGGGACCGGAAGGCACATTCAGCCATGAACTGGCATACCGGGTATTCGGGCAGGATTATAAACTTGTTCCCACCATTCACCAGATATTCACCGGAGTCGAAGAAGGGCTACACCAGGGGCTTATTCCCCTGGAGAATAGCGAAGCGGGAGGAGTTGGCCCATCCCTGGACGGGTTGCTCCGCCACCCTGTCTACATCACTGCAGAGCTCTTCATGCCAATTCATCATTACCTGGTAAGCTTTTCACAGCCTGATAGTATTGATGTACTCTATGCGCATCCACAGACTCATGAGCAATGCAGCCTGTTGATCGAAGAGCTTGCCGTACCTGTCATACATACGCCGAGCAATGCGGCAAGCGCAAAGGAGGTAGCTGCATCCCCCGGTTCTGCTGCCCTGGTTTCAATGATGGCTGCCAGGATCTATGATATTCCTATTCTCCGGGAATGCGTGGAGAATAACCCGCGAAATATCACCCGGTTCGTTACAGTATCCCTATCGCAAAAAGAGAAGGGAGATTTTAAAAAATGCAGTATTCTTATTGATCCACAGGAAGACCGGGCCGGGCTTCTGCACAGTCTTCTCTCGGTCTTTGCAGAGAATGACATAAATCTGACCCGCATTGAATCACGTCCATCAAAACGTGGAATAGGGAGTTACGTATTTTTCATTGACCTTGAACATACAACTGCAGTAAAAGACACGATAAAAAGACTTGAGAAGATGACCCGGGTCAAAAACCTTGGCTGCTATGACGAGATTGAGGTACCTGAATGGAGGTTGTAATAAAAAAAGCGCAGGGAGTTGATTTCAGCATCACCGCTCCTCCATCAAAGAGCTATACACACCGTGCACTTATCGCCGCCGCCCTGGCTGAGGGAAATTCAAGGATAATAAACCCCCTTGAATCGGAAGATATCTCTGTCACCAGGGATGCACTGCGCAATATGGGAATCCCGGTAACCTCTGGCGGAGAGGCCGTTTTCATATCCGGGTCGGGAGGAACGCTCCGGTGCCCTCCGGCTATTACCCTCGATATGAAAAATTCGGGTACAAGTCTCCGTCTTTTAGCAGCAGTTGCCCTCCTGTGCAAAGATCGTGTTGTCCTGACCGGATCGCAAAGAATGCTCGAGCGGCCGGTCGGACCGCTCGTGGATGCATTGAATAATCTCGGAGGATCCATCCGGTATCTTCGGAAGGAGCGGTATCCTCCCATTGAGGTGCAGGGTGTATACAGGGGCGGGAGGACTGTTGTCGACGGGAGCATCAGCAGCCAGTTCATATCCTCGCTCCTCCTCTCAGGGCCCTGTGCGGAAAAAGACGTAGAGATCATACTTGCGGGCAGATCAGCCTCCCTGTCATATCTCGATATCACCGTGGACGTGATGAAGGCATTCGGGGCCGATATATCACGACATGGATATACCCGGTTCCGGGTGAAAAGTGAAAAATTGTACAGGGGTGGCGAGTACGCAATAGAAGGAGATTATTCTTCGTCTTCCTATTTTTTCGCCATCGCGGCGGTATGTGGTGGAAAAGTGAGGGTATCCAACCTGAATCCTGATTCGTGCCAGGGCGACCGCGCGTTTCTCTCTGCGCTGGAGATGATGGGGTGCCGGATATCGGCAGCCGCGGATGGTATAGTGGTCGAAGCACATGATCCTCTCGAGGGGATAGAAATTGACATGTCGGCATCTCCTAATACGGTGCAGACTCTCTGTATGGTGGCGGCTTTTGCCCGCTCAAAAACCAGAATCACCGGCATCTCTCACCTGCGGTATAAAGAGAGTGACCGTATACAATCTACTGCAGATATACTGACACGCATGGGCGCGGAGGTCACGGTTGGGGAGGATAGTATCATTATCCATCCATCTTCGATACGGGGAGGGACAATCGACCCCGGTGACGACCACCGGACTGCAATGAGCGCCGCGGTGCTTGGTCTCGGGGCAGGAAACATCAAAATCCTGAATGCCGGGTGTGTCAGCAAATCATACCCGGGTTTCTGGGACAGTCTGAGACGGGCGGAGTTGATATGAGAGTAGTGCTATGCGGTTTTCGCGGAACTGGCAAGACTGAGGTGGGACGCCTCCTCTCGCGTCTCATGAAGCTTCCTTTCTATGATACCGACCATATTGTCGAAGAAATGGCAGGGATGAACATCCATGAGATTTTTGTATCCAGGGGGGAGGATGTGTTCCGGGAGATGGAAAGAGCGGCCATTGCTGCATTGCCCCCGGGGGATGCGATTATCAGCAGCGGGGGCGGGGCAATCTTAAATGACCGGAATGTCTCAATTCTCCGGCGTGATGCAGTGATGATTCTCCTGCAGGCCGATGAACTGACTATTGAGAAGAGGATCGAAGGCACGATGAGGCCCAGGCTCACCGATATGCCGCTCGATAATGAAATCCATGAACTGCTGGCCGCGAGAAGTCCCTACTATCTCGCTTCTGCGGATTACTGTGTCGATACGAGTGCAAAACGCATCAACGAGGTATGTCTCAACATCCGGCGTATCCTGTCAGAGGGAACCGTTTCGGGCCAGGCGAGAAGAGAAGCAGTTCATTTTATGGAAAATTCGGGGATTGACCCCCTGGATGTGAAGGAGTTCGGCGAGTGGGTCAACGGCGAATCAGGAGATCGCCTGACCCGGTTTTTCGGCGTGGCCGGGTATCCCTGCACTCACAGCAGGAGCCCGCCCCTCTTCAACAGGCTCTTCTCCACACACCATCTCAATGCCTATTATACCCGGTTTCAGAACAACGATCTCGATTTACTGATGCGGACTGCGCGGAAACTGGATGTACGCGGCCTCTCGGTAACCATTCCCTTCAAGCATCAAATCATGCAGTACCTTGACCGGCCGGACGAGCATACAACTGCCATAGGAGCGGCAAACACGGTCATTTTCTGTGGAAATACAATTTACGGATATAATACGGACTGGATTGGGATCAGGGATCCGCTTGCAGACAGGAGAGGTGAAAGAGCAGTGGTACTTGGTGCCGGCGGGGCTGCGGCAGCGGCAGTATATGCGCTGCTTTCCCTGGATATGGAAGTGACTATACTAAACCGGACAGTCGAAAAAGCAAGAATGCTTGCTGAAAGGTTCGGGGCCGCGTACGGGCCACTGGATGCATTTGAGCGTACATCCCCGGGAGTGGTGGTGAACGCCACACCACTGGGAATGTTTCCTGATACGCAAAGTCCACTGCGCAGGGACCAGCTCAGGCCCGGGATCACGGTCTTCGACCTGGTATATACTCCGCCGGACACACCGCTTATCCGCCATGCAAGAAATGCCGGCTGCGAGGTGATTCGCGGGACCGAGATGTTTACCAGGCAGGCTGCAGCCCAGTTCTGGCATTTTACCGGGATACGGCCGCCACTTCAGGTTATCAGGAGCATACTGCTATGAATACTTTTGGAAGATCCTTTCGGTGCACAACGTTCGGAGAGAGCCATGGAAAGGCACTGGGGGTTGTCATCGACGGCTGCCCTGCCGGAATAGAGTTGTCAGAGGCTGACATTCAACCAATGCTTGACAGGAGACGGCCAGGCACGTCCGACCTTACTTCACCCAGGAAGGAACCGGACAGGGTAGATATTGTTTCGGGTACATTCGAGGGAAGGACCACTGGCTGCCCCATTGCGATGCTGGTCAGGAACAGGGATTCCAGGCCGGTGGATTATGAGCAGATCGCCGGGGTTTTCAGGCCGGGGCATGCCGATTTCTGCTACCAGAAAAAGTATGGGATAAGGGATTTCCGGGGAGGGGGAAGAAGCTCGGGAAGGGAGACCGTTGCCAGGGTGGCTGCAGGCGCAGTCGCCATGAAATGCCTCTCACTCCGCGGTATCAGCATAACCGGGAAAATCCTTGAAATACATGGGAAGACAATCCCCTGCGATATGGAGGAGGAGATTCGAAAGGCTCAATCAGGGGGAGACTCCGTAGGAGGGATTGTGGAGATTTCGGCCTGCAACTGCCCTCCGGGGCTGGGAGATCCGGTTTTTGGGAAACTCGACGCCCTGATAGCCCATGCCATGATGAGCATCGGGGCGGTGAAGGGTGTGGAGATCGGTGCAGGTTTCGCTGC
>Ga0307378_10012599_pt1 | contig 10775 bp, 13 predicted proteins | sample UN1MG_FD_202238 | JGI IMG/M metagenome (GOLD analysis project Ga0307378, IMG submission 202238) | Soil microbial communities from Risofladan, Vaasa, Finland - UN-1 | ecosystem: Environmental > Terrestrial > Soil > Coastal area > Acid sulfate soil | place: Finland: Risofladan, Vaasa | collected...
TTAATTGTTCTCCCCAAGTAGGATTTTCTTTCTTGCCTGATTGTTGGGCTGATTGTTCTTCTAAATGTTTTCTTCTTATGAATTCCTGTTTCTTCTGAACAGAATAAATCTCATCTCTTTTGGTAATGTCAGTCTGTAATGTAGAAATTAAAGAATTAAATTGCGTTACTTGTTTATTGTAATTAGCAATAATAGTAGGTTTCATAATATCTGGTATCTCGGATAAAGTCGTATCAAATTCCGTAAGGTTTTTTTGTAGTTTAAGATAATCCTTATAATTCTTCTCGATAGATCCATTTAAGATATCTAAAGGATTTTCTTCAGGTTCTATTGCTCCTGCACTACCACCTCCACCTGATTTATCCGTTTTTTCATCTTTTTCTTTTTCTTCTTCTTTTTCTTTCTTATTTAAAAATTCCCAAATATTCATTTATTTCTCCGTTAGTAAATGTTTACCAGTTACATTGAAATATTCTTGGTCGTAGTTATTGGCTTTTTCCCACCATTCTTTATAAGTATCTCTATAATTGAGTCCGTCTTTATCAGCTTCTTCGCCAGACTGTATTCCTTGCATGCAATATTGAATAACACTTAAAGCTTCCTCATGTTTCTTTTTCATTAGTTCGGCAAAATATTCTGTAGTTTCAAATGTTTTGGTGTCAATACCTAGTCCTTGTAGTCTCTTTAATTCACTTCCAAAGTCTTGAACTGTTTCTACCTTTTCCATAAATCCTTTTTCTATACTTTCAGCGGTAGAATAAGTGGGTGCTTTTAATCCCCCATCTTCTTTACCCTTCTTCTCTATGGTTACACTTCCCGTCTTTGGGTTGGTAGAGGTTACTTCATAATCAGGATTATCTTGTATAAATTGATTTGCTTCTCCGATAAATTCTCCCCAAGTCTTATCAGTGCTTTTCGCAGCGAAACTATAAGATAAATTACCAGTGCCAGGATTGACATTCACTCCACTTAATTTCATATCATTAGCTTCTATAAATTCATTTAATTTATCAAAATCTATTTGGGTTTCTGGTGCTTCCTGACTTTTCTTCCATAATTCATAATCTTTAACTTCTTGTTCGGTATAAGGATATTTACCAGGTCTCCCTTCCGTTGGTTCTTCAAAATAATCAGAATATTGTTTAGCCAATTTTAAATCTTCGGATAATTTTTCCTTTTGTGATTCCTGTCCTTCTATCTGTCCTAAAGCCTGATTCATAACCCATTCTTCCATAGGAGAGAAACTTCCCATCATTTTGGGTCTGTTTTCTTGCATGTATTTGAGGGCAGGTTTAAAGTCCATCTTCTGTCCTTCAGGCATATTCATTATGTAATTTAAGATTTCGGCTTGACTACCTTTAGGTATCATTACTTCTGAAGTTGGCGTACCTGGTGTTCCCATAGTAGGAGGAATACCCCCCATAGAACGTTGTCCACCCATTACTGATTCTCTTTGTGCCAATGCCCCCATCATATTAAAGGTATCTACAAATTTACCTGCCATTTCTTCAATACCACCAGGATAGATTTCTTCCCCTGGTTCGGCATTTAATATATTAATTTCTTCGGTTGCTTGTTCGGGAGTCAGTGCTTTATAAAATCCTTCTATGGTCGTATCCATTAAACCTTTATTATATTTATTTAAGATTCTTCCCTTGATTCCCTGTATAATCTGGGTGATGGCTGCCATACGATCTTTAAAGATATCGTATGGAGATTCCCCCTGACGATATGGACTCTGGAAGTTTAAAACCTGCATAAAATCATCTCCTTAAAATATTGCACCTGCAAAACCAAGTAGGTAATCAAGGAATCCAGGTTCATAATGAGTAGTTGGTTGACTCCAGGTTCCCCAATTAGCAAGAGATTCCATTATCGGAGCTTGATACTCATAAGGGAATAAAGTTTGTTTGGTGTCAACTCCCCAATTAGTAAAGGCTTCCTGTCTGGCTATATCTCCACTCTTACCTGCCAATGGAGCTAAATTAGATATTCCTGACATTGCTGCCAAAGGCATACCGGCTTCTTGTGCGGAATAACCTAATAATTGCGGTATCATACTTGTTTCTCTATCTATATTCGATTCAAATAATCGACCTAATTCTTTAGTTAAACCAGTTCCTATTACTCCACTCAATCTACTTTCTTCTGACATTCTGGGTTCGGAATAAAGCATCCCACCTAATTGACCTGCCTGTCTGATTCCACCAATTCCTTCTTCTGTTAGGGTCTGGGCTTCTTGTTTTAATCCTTTGTAATAATCACCTTTTGTGGGGTCATATTCCCCAGCTAATACACTCTTTATTTTTTCCATTCCCAAAGTGAAGGCTTCTGGCATCTGTCCACTCATCATCTTCTCGATTAAACTCATTCCCCAATTCAGCAATGTACTCTCCTGTCCTGATATTCCAGGTAAACTAACTTTCGGTAAAGTTGGGGTTTCACCATAGGCTAATTCTTCTAAACCTGCCATTGCTTCATCGGAATATTCAGTTTCAAGTAATACTGGGTCTGGATCTTGCACATTTTTTCCTTTGGTAAGTGCTACTAAAACAGGAAGAAGTAACGCCATTTTGAAAATTCTTTTAATTCTATTCCACATTCAATTCACTTCCTTTTTCATTATTTTCTCAATAACCATATATGCTGTGTTAAGTCCATATCTTTTGGAAACTGCTTTCAGACCACGAGTCATAGCTCCAGCGATTCTATCGGCTTTCAATCTTTGTGCTAAATCTTCTATTTCTTGAAAAATCTTTAATCCTAATTTTAAATCCTTACCATCAGTCCACGCCCATTCTATCCATATAACTTTTCCTTGAATGGGATTATCCTTTAAGAGTAAGACCACACAAGCATTTAAGTCTTGTTTTTCGTTAAAAGTAACGAATATAATACATTTGCCAACAGCTAATCCCATAGATATATACTTTAAGAATATATATGGGTCTATGGGTTCTTTTTCGGCATATTTTAAGGTCATACATATCCTTGTTATCACATTTGCCTGTGAAACAAAATTTTCTTTATTTATCATATAAACTTTATTAGGTATTATTTTTTCCATTAAACTTCCTCCAGAGTAGCAATTCTTTCGTGTAATCTTGTAATATCGGAATACACCGCAGTTACAAACTCTTCTATAGCCTTATTCATTTCCTCAAAGGCTTTTTTGATTTTCTCATCTTCTATATCTTCAATATAAGGTAAGAATATACTTGGTGGTGTCTTTAATTGCTCAACCATCATCTCACCCCAATCAAAATACTTTCTGTAACTAAACCTATAAACTCGAAATCATTGGAAAACGTGAACTTAATCAAGAAGTGTTTCGCAGCGAAATCAACATCTCCACTCGTATCCTGATTTTCACTTGGAAGATGTTTGATAATGATATCCTCATCACCTGTCATTAAAATCTGTCCACAATATTGCCAAGTCGTTTCGTTATCTCGTTTGACGTAGATTTTGCATGTCCCACTATCTTTCTTCTCGAAATATGAATATAAATCCTCAAGTCTTTTCTTAAAATGAAGTCCTTGTTTATCTGCTAAATCAGTTGAAATCACAAAGTAAGATTCATAAGGTTCTCCATCATCTGTTAATGACGCATTTAAAATATAAGTCATACCTGAATAATCAGAACATATACTTATTTTTGTTCCTGTTGGTGTAGTTCCAGCAGCAGCAGTTTGAAACTGTACCCATGCACCATAACCATAAAAGGGGTCTACCGTATTTTTAGCATAAGCTCTATACCAATATTCAGTATTCGGTTGTAGGCTATCTATGGTTAAATAAAATGCCCCTACTCCATATCCTCCTGCATCTACCTTTTTAGTCCATGTAGGAGTTTGAGTATAACCATACTGAAAGCCTCTTTCGGCACAATCTTCCCCACCAGTGGCTGTAATAGTTCCATTTCCTCTTACTGAAGTTGTCAGGATGTCAGTAGGGTCTTGAGTGGTAACTGTGGGGGCTACTTTAAGAGTGGTAAAATCTACTTCTGCTCCATATCCATAACCAGCACTATTGTAGGCGTATGCCTTAATATGATAAGTTATGCCAGGAGATAAATTTATTAAACTCTCGGAAAAAATACCAGTCCCAAATGAACCTGTTTCTTCTACTTTACTATCTGCTACGGTTGGGTTTCCTGTAAGGTTATAACAAATACCTCGTTTGGAAACTACCCCACCCTCATCGTTTATTCCTGTGGCAGTTATGTTTCCTTTTCCTGTGGCAGTAGTTGATAATATATCTTCAACTGGTGAAGTAGTGGTAACTGTAGGAACAACATTTGCAGTAAGTTCATAAAAATCAACCTCAACTAGAGAAGCAGATACACCTCCTACAGGAGTATAAAAACGAAATCTAAAGGCAGTAATTGTTTTATTGGAAGCCAATGATTTTTCAACCCACGTAAGATTTGCGTATGACCCTTCGTAAACATGATTCCAAGTACCTTCATAATATGCATCTACATCAATTTGGGTTATATAACCAGCATAATAAACAGCATAAAAGCGAACTTTACTACAAAGCATAGCGGAGTGAGTAAGTTCAAGAAAAGAACTCCACCCAACCGAAGTTATTGTCGTTTCAGCGTAATTACCGCCCTCAAAATCTAAAGATTCATCATAAGCCTTATATTCGCAAGCCCATTGACCACCAGGGTCAACATCTCCAGTAGGACTTACATAATCTGCCATATTATTTACCTTCCTCTACTAAATTGTTTTTATAGTTATAGACTTTGTATTTTTGTAATTCATATTCAAAACAAGTTTCAAAATAATGTGATACTACTTCTTTAAATGTATCTACATTTATCGGACAGTAAGCCTTATTATTTGAATAAGTGTATTTACTATCTTCTACAAAAACCCCTAAAGTGTGTCCTAAAAGAGTGCCTTTAAAATATATCAATATTTGATAAGTTTCGTATTTATGATAATTCGCTACAAATGTTGCAAAAGTAGCGAAATCATTACAATCTCCTTCTTTGGATTTCCAAAAAGTGTAAGGGTCTGGTGCATAAAGGCAATGTGTCTTAAAAGTAAAATTTTCCTTCATATAGTCGCAAATCTTTTCAGGCGTATCTAAACTTTCAACCACAGTAAGGAATTTCATATCATCAGGCATTACAAAACCATTAAGGTTAAAAGTTCCACAACCTGATAGAAATATGGTTAATAAAATTAAGATAAATATTTTTTTCATCTATACCTCTCTATACTCACCAAACGCAGGAATAGCCAGATCCACCTGTCCCCATATCCTATTTCCTTGTTCATCTTCTTTTAGGGTTACTATTTTGTTATTTAAGGTATTCTCAAATGGAATACTCCACCAAGTTTCCTCTGTTTCATCGATAAATTTACTTTTAATAAGGTCTACCGAACTTTGATAAATTTTATCTATAATTTCTGTTTGAATAGGTTGAGAGATAGTTCCTATTGACATTTCTTTGATAGTTCCGTCAGAGGCGTACCAGTACAACCTACCTTTGTTGTCATTGACAATCGAACCATTACATTTACAACCGACCGTCATTGAAATAAATGCTCCATTAAAAGTGTAAGTTGAACCAACTAACCAATATTTAAAATGACTTGTTTCCTTAAAGACAATTAAGTATCCTCGATACATACCAAAACCGATTATGAAATCAGCTTTTCCAACTTCTGTACTTCCAGCCCCAGCAACAATTCCAGTAGGTATCCATGTAACTTCATCACCGATAGCGTTCCAACGCATTCTCTGGGGATACCACTTACTATCTTCATAGGTGTATCCCAGGATTAAATAATTCTCATAAGTAGTTAAGTGTTTGCATTTGGTTAAAAATTTGCCTGTATCATATTCGATACCAGTTGCAGTATCTAAAGCTGCAAAACTACCAGTCGTATCCCAGGCTATTACAAAATCTATGCCATTTGTTGCAATGACCATATCGTTGTAACTTTTCGTTTCCCAATTATCACAATTAGCCACGATAGTAACTGTATCTCCTGCTATCTCTGTGGTTAATGAGTCTGTGGCAATAAGAGTAATAGTTCCAGCTACAACCGTATCAATGGTATAGTCTCCATCATTAGAGGTCGAACCTGAAACTGTGATTTTATCCCCTGCTACAAATCCGGCAGTAACAAAACCTGCTCCAGAGTCAGTTATCGTATCGGCACTTGCACCATTATCATTGAAAGCGATAGTGATTGCAGTGATATTATGATTAGTCCACTTTAAATCAAAATTAGGAGGATTCCAGTGGTAGATATGTGCTTTGGTGAAAGCAAGAACATACTGTGTTCCTGTAGAACGTTTTATAAATTTATGATAATGAATAATAGGATTTCCGTCAGGAGTCTGGACTTTATCATCACTGCCATCAAGAAAATCCTTCTCTCGCATTTTTCTACGGATTATTTTTCCGTCTTTGAGTAGGACATTCTGTGAATCAGGTAATAGGACTTTATTTAAGAGGATGTTTGGAATGTTCTTGACTAATTCATTTTTTGAACCAAAGACTCCGAAAGGTTGTTTTTTTCCCATTAAAACCCGTCCCTATAGACAGCGATCTGTATCGGTTCTTTTAAATTAGCCCTCAATCTGGGTATCTCATCCATTAAGTATAAAGTGTCATATTTTTGTGCATCATCCAAATTGAGACTTTCCGCAACCTCATAAAGTAATCGAAGTTCAAGAGCTTTACGGTAGGTATCGGTGAAGAGAATGTTATCACAGGCTTTAACTGTTTCTTCCTCTATGGTAAATGTTTCAGGATGAATATAGGAATACCACAGATACATATTATATTCAGCGTCTGGAATGGGTCTCGGATACATATATCCACTTTGCCAGGTATAACGTGTAGGAGTTCCTGTCGTAGAAGAATAGTAGATGTTCCTCTTATACATCGCAAATCTTTCATATTCCAATGGTTTGTATATCGTTAAATCATCAGAACTTTTCATTCCAACGAATAGTAAATCCTTAAAGTTATCAGGTAGACTGTAATAATCTCTATCAATGATAGTTGCTCTTTTGAACTCGTCTTGTAAGAAATTCCCTCGTTGGGATAAATCTTTTAAAACAGAAGTAATCTTTTCATCTAACTGTGTTCCTGTATATCCCCTCTTTAAAGTATCATTCACAACTTTTATGAGTTCCGCTTTTAGAATTGTCATTTCTTCTCAACCTTCTTTTTCTTAATTTCTCTAGCAAATGATTGTCCGCCTATCCAACAGATATGTTGGTATCTTCCACCGGATAATTTTTTAGTAGTAATATTCCCTCCTGCCTTTCGGCAAGCCTCAAATCTTGCCGGCATCATATTCCTCCAATGCTTTTTCAATATCTTTCTTTTTCATTTTAAAAGTATTAATTCCTTTTTCTTTTGCCTCTTGTCTTAATTTCAAAAAATTAGCCATATTAGACAAAACTTTAGGACTTTCATACCTAAAGTGTGGCTTTAATTTTTCAATCACATCTTCGTTCTCAGTCTCAAATTCTCCATTTGTAAAATTTGCTATTTTTTTTCTTCTATTAAAAACGGATAGTTCTTTTTCTTCAGAGTAAAATCTCATAATTTCCTCCCTTTATTAGAAAAGTAACAAGTTCCTACTCTTAAAGGGGGTCTAAAATTTCAGAACTTGCTACCCTTCATTTTTTTTAAGCTATCATAATGTAAGCTACTGTCATTTCAGCAGCAAGTAATGGATCTGCTGAAGTTCCAGGAAATACTCTCATTAGGATTGTTCCTTTTGTCTGAACATCATTTCCAGCAACAGCATCTACCGCTACAAGTTTCTCTTCGGTTTTCATATAAGGTGCAGTTTCTATTTGTAGAAGATACATTTTACTTGCTACCCCAGACCCTTGATATACAGGACAAACTGTTTCGATTTTAGAAGCCCAATATCCACCAGGTTCAAAACTAACATCAAACTTAGCAAGACCAGCAGCACTCTCTATGAAAACAAGCATCTGCCCGGTTCTCTTGGTTGGGTGGAGTATGAACGTAACAAACTCATCAAATCTAACAGCAGTAGAAACACTTGTTGCAGCAACAACTGGTTCTGCGACAGTAATAGAACCTGCTGGACTAGTAACAACGGTATAACAACCATCATTATTTATTAACCCGGTTGAATCCACTGAACCCCTGATGATTATTTTAGCTCCAACTGCAAATATTGCAGCAGTAAGAGCAGCAGTAGTAATAGTGTAAACACCAGCTACGATACTAAAAACTGTTGCAGCAGCAGCAGCAACCGAAACACAAATTATATTAGTATCAGGAGCTGCTAATTCTACTATTCCGTCCAATACACAATCTACATTATCAGTTTCCAAAACATCTACATAAAAAGTCTCAGCCATTTCAAAATTCCTCCTTTCCTATAAAATTTTAAAGGGGGCAAAAAGCCCCCTATACATTAACTAAACTTTAGTTTCTGCTTTTCCAGTCATATCCGCCCAATAAAGTTCTTTAGGTTTAATTACCCTAGCACCCCAAACATGTAAACCTCTCTGAGCAGTAACAAAATCGCTTGTTAATCTGACAGATTCACTTTCTATTATTTGCTGTACAAATGCGATTGCATCATAACTTCCAGCCATAATAGCATTGTGCCATTTTGTTGCATCAGGTGCAGCACATCTGTTAGACTGATACATCTCGAAGTTCAATACTCGTCCTATGAAACCGTTCTTTAAATCACCCTTTAAATCTTCAGCAAGAACAATTCCAGCATATAATAGTCTTAAAATAGCCCAAGATGGGAGGACTATAAATTTCTTATCAACATTAACTAGTTGCAGTGCATCCCATAATTCACCAATGGTACTGGTAATCTTTTCACTATCAAGACTAGCATTTAGTACATAAGGTGTAGCTCCCATAGCACCCATGTTGTAGAGACTAGCTATATAACTATCAACCTTTGCATCCAATCCGAAACCAGCTTTTTGAGCATAGTTCGTCATGTGATTAAGGTCAGATTGCTTTTTCTTGATATCACCCATGCTTATACCGTAGTAGTAAGCCTGGTCAACATCCAGAAATATAGCTGAATCTTGAGGGGTCTCGTACTGAACAGGGTCTGTACTGGCAGCTAAAGCTGTTTTAGGATCATACTTTCTGATAGTAACTTCTCCGAGTCCTCTGATAACAACTCTATCGCCAACATTGCTTATTTCGCCTTCATATTCTTTTGTTGCGATTTTACCGAAAACCAATTTATCTTCGATTTCCTTTAAGACTTTAGCCGCAAATATTATAGGAACAGCATCTCTTATTTGTTCATTTCCAAAAGACATTCCTGATTGTGGCATTCTTTTTCACTCCTTTTTTATTTAGTTCCTTTTCTTAATTCTTCCCAATAAATCATTGATTTCTCGATCTTAGGAAGGTTCTTTTGAGCTTCTGACGGAGTCATATTACTGACTTCTTGTGGTGTAAAGAACTCATCATTCTTTATTTTTGTACCACCCGTTAAGCTCGTCTTGTCTACCTTGCGAGATTCCATGTCTTTAAGGAGTTCTTGATTTTCTTCTAAATCAAGTTTTGCTTTTATATCAGGGTCTTCACAACCTTTTTTATAAAGTCTTTCGCCCGGATTATCTGAATGGAGTATGGCTTGTTCCTCATATTTATTCCTACCAATCAGCCTGACTGCTGCTTTATAAACGGTGTCAAAATCTAAACCAACATCTTTTAAACGACTGTACTTTTGGATTGCTTGACCGCAAGAAGCATGAAATTTCTCCATGACTTTTTCTTGCTGATCTATTTCTTTGGCTACTTTTTGTGCCTTTTTAAAGACATCCAATGCTCCTTTCTCAAAGTTTTGGAAATTCGCTTTGGCATCTTTTATAGTCACATAGTCTTCATCTTTGCCCTCAAACTTCAAACTATCAGCAATAGGTTCTACCTTTTGATTGGATTTTAAATCCTCGGTAGTTTTTCTTAGAGACTCTAATTCTCTCCTATTTTGCTCTAATTCAAATTGGGCTTGATGATATCTTTCTCTTTCACCTTGTAAATCCTTCAAGATACCTTCGTGTTCAATTTTGGTGTAGACTTTTTCTTCCTGATTCACATCCTTATCTACCATGTTTTTCCCTCCTTTCACCCTGAGGTTTGGTAATTCCTGGATTCCTTCCAGTAAGGATATTACCTGCCTTTAGGCAGTATTTTTCAGACTGCCCTGCCTATCATCGATTGAGTCTTAGGTGGGCTTGCTTTTCCTTTGGCTTGTGGTTGCCTTTGTTCTTCTTGAGCAACCCGTTGAGCCTCTTCTCTTATTCGTTGAACGATTTCTTCTTTGTTTGGAATATCCGAATTTTCAATAATGACATCTATTGGAATCGGTAATCCAGCATTTGCCATATTCATCAGCACTTCTAAATTCGCCATTCGTATTGTGGGAAGATTCGGCATTTGTTCAATATTGTATCCATAATGTCCGACAGCCCATGATTTCATTGCTTTATAAAGTTTTTCGATATCAACCTTTTGTTTCTCTTCCTGCATTATTTGAGCAACTTCGGCTGGTGAATAGACTTTGGAATGTCTAATCATTTCAATAAGGGTTTCTCCGAATATCTTTTGGGTATCCCTAAAATTATCGTAAACTGGTTCAGAGATGGTTGCTCCTGCCTTTTGTCTTCGCAGAATGGCAATTCCCGAATCAGTTCTTTTATCTCCTTGACCTAAAATGTCAGGATTAAGACCTGAAATCTTTTTAATGTTTGCTTCTTCATCTTGT
>Ga0307378_10012600_pt1 | contig 10775 bp, 4 predicted proteins | sample UN1MG_FD_202238 | JGI IMG/M metagenome (GOLD analysis project Ga0307378, IMG submission 202238) | Soil microbial communities from Risofladan, Vaasa, Finland - UN-1 | ecosystem: Environmental > Terrestrial > Soil > Coastal area > Acid sulfate soil | place: Finland: Risofladan, Vaasa | collected...
TTAAAAAGACCGGGAACCCGCGATTCGCATATGATATTTATCGCCGGTTTATCGATATGTTCGGCGATGTTGTGATGGGCTGTGAGCATGAGCACTTCGAAGAGGTACTTCACGCAGCGAAGAAGAAAGCCAAAGTCGAACTCGATAACGAGCTGAGTGCGGAGCAATTGAAGGAAGTCGTCGATAAATATAAGGGTGTCTATACAAAACACGTCGGCGAAATGTTCCCGCAGGACGGGAAAGTTCAGTTGAGACATGCCATCGACGCAGTGTTCGGTTCGTGGATGATACCAAGAGCGATAAGGTATCGGGAGCTTAATAATATTACCGGCCTGCTGGGAACGGCGGTGAATGTTCAGGCGATGGTGTTCGGCAATATGGGAGACGACTGCGGGACTGGTGTTTGCTTTACGCGTAATCCGAGTACGGGCAAGAAGGAATTCTACGGTGAGTTTTTGATGAACGCCCAGGGCGAGGATGTCGTGGCCGGGATAAGGACGCCGATGGAATTAAAGAAATTGAACAAGCGGCTGCCGAAGGCTTACAAGCAGCTTACGGGGCTTATGAGCCGGCTGGAGAAGCATTACAAAGATATGCAGGATATGGAGTTCACCATCCAGAACAAGAAGCTTTATATTCTTCAGACGCGAACGGGCAAGCGGACTGCCGAGGCCGCGGTCAAGATAGCCGTTGATATGGTTGACGAAAAACTCATATCAAAAAAAATGGCGGTTACGCGCGTAGAGCCGGAGCAATTGGACAGGCTGCTGCATCCTCACTTCGACCCGAAGGCCAAGCGCAATGTCATCGCAAAGGGTCTTCCGGCATCGCCCGGTGCGGCGGTCGGGCAGGTTGTATTTACGGCCGACGTTGCCGAGGAATGGAGAGACAAGGGCAAGAAGGTCATTCTCGTCCGGAAAGAGACCAGCCCGGAAGACATCGGCGGAATGGACGCGGCCGAAGGTATTCTGACGGCTTTCGGCGGCATGACAAGTCATGCGGCGGTTGTCGCGCGCGGTATGGGTAAATGCTGTGTCGCAGGCGTCAGCGCTTTGAATATCAACTATAATACCAATAAACTTACGGTAGGTAAACTGACAGTCAAGGAAGGCGACTGGATCAGCTTAGACGGCTCGAAGGGTGAGATTATGACGGGCCAGTTAGCTACGGTGGAGCCGACGATGAGCGGCGAATTTGGCAAGTTTATGGCAATTTGTGATGACGTCCGAAAGCTCGGAGTTCGCACGAACGCCGATACGCCTGGCGACGCAAAGAGGGCAAGGGACTTCGGAGCAGAGGGTATCGGGCTTTGCAGGACCGAGCATATGTTCTTCGAGGGCGAGCGGATATGGCCTGTGCGGCAGATAATTTTGGCGGCCGATGATTATGCACTGATGCTCGACAAGATTGCAGCGGCAGAGACCGTTAAAGAGAAAAAGGCAATTGAAAAGGAAAATGCCGTAGCCAAGAAGCAGTTCGAAGGGGCATTAAGAAAGCTGCTGCCTTATCAGCGCAGTGATTTCGTTGGTATCTTCAAAGCGATGGCGGGTTTGCCGGTTACGATTAGATTGCTTGACCCGCCGCTGCATGAGTTCCTGCCGCAGGACAAGTGGAACCAGGCGGAGATGGCTTTGCGGTTGGGGATCAAGCCGGCCGTAGTTAAGGCAAAAGTTGACCAACTGCACGAGTTTAATCCCATGCTCGGTCATCGCGGGTGCCGTTTATCGATTACATATCCGGCGATATACCGGATGCAGGCCAGGGCGATAATCGAGGCGGCTTTGAAAGTGAAAAAGGCGGGCAAGGTTGTTCTTCCTGAGATTATGATTCCGCTGGCGGGGGCTGTTGAGGAATTGAAGCTGGTCAAGGATGAAATTATCGACGAAATCAATATGGTCTTTAAGGAGAAGAAGGCCAAGATCAAGTACATGATAGGGACGATGATTGAGGTGCCGAGAGCGGCTTTGACAGCCGACGAGATTGCAACGGAGGCGGAGTTCTTCAGCTTCGGGACGAATGACCTGACGCAAATGACGATGGGCTTTTCGCGGGACGATGCCGGTAAGTTCTTAGGCGAATACGTCAAAAAGGGAATTTATGCGGCGGACCCGTTCCAGCAGCTCGACCAGACCGGTGTCGGTAAGCTGGTGGAGATGGGCACCAGACTCGGCAGGCAGACCAAGAAAAAACTGAAGGTCGGTATCTGCGGCGAGCACGGCGGCGAGCCGAACAGTATCGACTTCTGTCACCGGGTCGGGATGAATTACGTATCCTGCTCGCCCTTTAGAGTGCCGATTGCACGATTGGCGGCGGCTCAGGCGGCAATCCGTTAAATGATTAATGATTATTGACTTTTGATGATTTATTAGTTACAATTGATTAACGATAATTGAGGAGAGCCGCTGAGCGCTTTTGGCGTTCGGCGGACAGCGGTTAACCGGGAAAAGGGCTTCAGCCTTCTATAGAGGCTGAAGCCCGTATTCGTTGGTAGCCGGGAGATTTTTTCGCTTGTGTTTTCTGTTGTTTTGTGTTAATCTCTGTGGCGTGAGATGAACGGGAAAATGTTGTGTAAAAAACAGATGGCTGTTCCCAGTTCTTCCTAATCTGGAAGATGGTAGCTTTCCTGAATAATCAATGTCGATAGTTATATGATACATATCATATTAATTGGAGAAGAAGGCACAAATGGGCAGTCTTGGGTAGAGGGCATAAAATAATGAGCAATGAAGACCTTCATGAAAACAGAAGTTCTAATCCTTCAGATGCAAATGGTAATCCGCTTATTCGTTTAATAAACATAGTTCTTATCGCCTTTAAGAACCCCATCTTTCGATTTCCTTTGATTCTTCTTGTTGTCATTACCATATGCACTATCACTATGTCTAATCGGGGCATCTTGAATACCAAAGCCATGTCTTTTATTCTTTTGCTTTCGATATTGTATCTTTTTAGTCCTGTTATTTTAGGACGCATGATTAAACGTATGCCCCCTAGAATGCTTCCTGATATTATGCAAGAAGCAAAAAAAAGGCTTTTAATCAGTGGCCACACATTAGACCACTTTGCTCGCAGAGATGATATCAAAGTTAAAGGAGCCCTAGACACACTTCTTTCAAGAGGTGTTGAAGTAACTCTTATACTCTTACATCCTTCCAGTCCGTACGCAGAGGCTCATGACAGATTCCATAAAGATGAGACGGAGGGGCCACAGAAATCTTCAATTGAACAAATCCAAAATACAATTAGATATTTTAAAAATAATCTTGCCTTCCTAACGCAACATAAGCATTTATCAGTATATCTTTCAGATTACATGCCCCGATTCAGAACAATCATCATAGATGATTCAAAGTGTTATGTAAATCTCTACATGTATGGTAAAGATGTGGATGTAACTCCTAAGCATGAATATCCATCCGGGACGCAAGAGTTCGTGGCAATTCGTGAGTCTGTCAAGGTTTTGTTAGCATCCAGTGCTGTAACTCCACTTATTAAAAATGGCAAGTTTAATTTCAGTTGGGACGATCATGGAATCTCTTATGCTTTGTCAGATTGTTTAGACAAGAAAAGATGTCCGTTTAAATGCCCAAAATGGCAAAAAATCCAGTCTATATTGCTAGCCAACCAAGGTCCCACAACCGACATGACGCCTAACTTGGTAGTATGCGATAGCACATATAAGGCCGGAACTTTTACACTGGCTGAGTTTGAAAGTAAAGCTGCACAATATTTAAAATTAAGTAAATCTCTGACTTTTAAAGAATGGTTAGAGAATGCTGTAAATGATGAATGGAAAAGATTGATAATACAACCTCAGATCCAAAAGCTTTTAGAGGGACATACTTGCCCGGAATTATACAGTAAAGTTAGAAGTACTTTGCTATTTAAACCTCACGGGTACCAATCTCTAGTGGAAAAGATATGGTATCAGGAATATTCGGACATTATACAAAGAATTATTTTAGTTTTTATTAACTGTGATCCTAATGCTGACTTGAATTTGGATAGTTACCTGACTGAAGACTCTCTTGATATTGTCCTAAGTGTAATTAAAGATTTGGAATCAAGACCAATATCCCTTAAAGACTGGCTAGAATATTCTGTAATAACAGGGCTTCTTGGTGTGGACAGGAAATCAGATTACTCTGCAACTTCCATAGTTTATCAACAAAGAGGTATTTCATTGAATAGAGATGGAGGCCCCACTAACAGAGTTATAGACATAGCTAAACAATTGCAGGAGATTAAAAATCTGCCACGAAAGGTAGATGATTCAGATATTTTTTTTAAGAAGCTGGAAGATCTGGAAAACGCATTAGGAGATGTAAATCTTGTTTCATTTACTGATGATTATCTCGAAACATTGTTTCTTCTGAAATTTTATAATGAGTTATTGAAATTTAACCACTCGCTTAATATTACGATAATCCCACGTTCAATACACTGCGGAAATGACGCAACTGCATCCGATTTAGAAAAGTTTCTTTCTTATCGTGTTTTCGACGTTTTAAATCAAGAAAGAAACAAAAAATTCAAAATATGTCGAAACGGTCCAGAAATTGGAGGGGTCAATCTCTTAAAGTTACATTCGGAAGTTATTGACATAATAAGAGACGCTCACTTGCTGGACGTACGCGGAGCCCGAAATTATGAAATGATGCAGAGAATTAAAAAGGACTCATTTTTTGGATTTACCGTCGCAAGAACCACGAGTGAAGTAGTAACCAGCCTCAAATGGAATGAAAAACCCTTCTTCTATAAATTTCAAGAAGCAGGAACATGTACTTTCAAGGTATGACAGAACGAGTGACTTTATGATTCTTGCTTCGAGATAGAAAGAATAATCCGTATGTGGAATATAATCGGTACAAGAACAGATTATGAAACAATATGGGATGGCATCGGTCATGGCTTTCCCGAAATAGAAACGAGACAAGTCCCGATTGACGAAGCCTCTTTCCTATGTTTGCATGCTCCTTGGTTTCCTGATAAGGAGCCCCGAGTTTATATAAAAACGGGATTATCATTTTTAGCCTGTGTACGATTAGCTGCTATTCATTACCGATTTGTTTTGCAACCCTTAAACTCCATTTCTGTGAAGAGATGGGAGGTTCAGTATCAGGACATTCTGGATTGGATCTATTGGGCCAAACACATAGATTATATTGTAGCACTTAGTACGCTTAAAAGCGGTGCGGGCTATCCTTTAGGTATTCACGCCCAAAGCTTTCCCTATCTTTCCTATCTTAGTTGTCACCCAATGAGTTTTTTGCCTGATGTTCCAAGGGAGATTCTTGTACCTTTTCAGATAATGCCTCGGTTTCGTAAAATTCAAATTTCCTTTTTGCATAAATACCTTGCTCCAGCTTTGTGTCTGGAGAGCGATGATTCCCCAGAAGGATTGACGCAAATAGCAGAAAAGACTTATGAACTAGCCTTGAACTATGACCAGCTTAAAGCTTTCAACTTAGTTATTATACCTTCATCTTACAGCCTACAAGTATATTTTTTTCCAAGACGAAGAGATGGGCATGCTATATTTGGTAACTCCCGCTGGCAAGTTGCAGGTCTTGAATTTGCTGGCATTCTGCTTTGCAGAGAAAAAGAGAAATTTGAAAAAATTAATGAATCAATCATCCGCGATCTATTCAGTAAAATATCCATCAATGCGGAGGAATTAGACATACTTCAAAACCTTGTCTCTAGTTTCTAAAGTTTTTGACTTATATATGAATCTCCCTTGAAAAAACTAGGGATAGCCGCTGTAGACTCCCAATATGAGTTGACGGATATATGTTTTGAGATTGCCGTTTTCCCTTTGCTGCTTCGCTTGCACGAAGCAAAATGCAAAGATTTCTCGTAATGACGGAGTTAGATTTAGTTAGGGCCAGAATTGTAGTTTTTTTAGTGGTTGGACGGAGTTGTCGATGATTCGCAGGTATAGATCCCTACGAGATAAAGTTTTGATATCTCATAGAGTTAAGAGTGGGAGAATTTGCTTTGTGGTTTTTGTGTGTTGCGTTAAAATCCTGGGGGTTTAAAACAATTGAGCAGGAACGAACTTCTGCTTTAAGGTGATAGTCAGGTTCTGGAAAGGAGATGAGGATGCGCTGCGGATTTATATGGACGGTAGCGGTTTTGTTTATTTTGAGCAATTATTTTGTGGCCGGGGCGGTTTTAGGCGAGGATGTTATGGTGGACGGGGCCCGGCGGTATCAGACTATAGAGGGTTTCGGGACGTGTCTTATTGCGTGGTCGGGGAGGTTCCGCGAGCTTTATCGCACGGAGGAGTTTCAGAGGATATATGTCGAGGGAGTCGGATGCAATATGCTGCGCGTAAATATGTGGGGGCCGACGTTCGAGAAGCAGACGGAAGACTGGAGGCAAATCCGCTGTGAGGATTTCGATATGGGTGCCGATGGAGGCCGGGCACAAATATTCGTCGATTTCGGCAGGGGTATCCTGAAGATAAATCCGGGGATTAAAATCATCGGGACGGTCTGGAGTCCCCCGGCGTGGATGAAGGTGAATAAGTCCATTACCGATAAAAAGTCCGGCGCCATTCGGGCGGGAGGTTATGGGAGCATTAATAACCGTGTCGATCCGAAGTATTACGGGCACTTCTGTAAGTGGATGGTGGAGTATGTGAAGATGCATGAGAAGCTGGGCGCGCCTTTTTATGCCGTGAGTGTCGGCAATGAGGTGCAGTTTACCCAGTCTTTCGAGAGTTGTGTGTGGGACGGGAAGGACTATGTCACCATTATAATTATGCTTCGAGAGATGCTGGATGCGGAAGGCTATGGCGATGTGAAAATTTTCGGGCCGGAGACGATGACCAGCCATCTTTACCAGGGCGGTACGGGTTCGTATGTTGAGGCGATAAAGGACAACGCGAAGGCTTTGAAGGCCTTGGATATATTTGCCACGCACGGCTATGAGGACGGGGTCAAGGCGGAGATGTCGGCTACTTCGTCGGGTAAGTTTCGGGAGCTTATCGAAGGAGCCGGCAAGCCGTTCTGGATAACCGAGGGCGGGACGGGCGGGCACGACTGGCCGGAGCCTATTCGGGAGGGTATCGGTAATGCCCTTCATAATGCGCTGGTGGCGGGGGACTGCTCGGCCTTTGTTCCCTGGCAAATTACAGAGAACAAAAAGAGCACGCATTGTATTATGCTGATGAGCACGTACACGCCGAAGACTTTTGTCGCGATGCATTACAGCAGGTTTATCCGGCCCGGCGCCCGGCGTATCGAGGCCAAGCCCGGTTTCGGCAGTGTACAGGTGGGTGCTTTTCTGCATGAGAAGAACGGAGATATCACAATCGTGGCCATCAATCCAAATGAGCAGGCCCAAAGACTGAATCTGAATTTCAGAAATCTTAAGGGATTGACCTTGCTGAAGGTTTATCGTACTTCGGCATCGGAAAGCATGCAGGAAGTGGGTGAAGTGGGTGTCAGTGGCAATAAGGCCGCTTTTGAGATGACACCCCTGAGCATAGTTACTTTCTCTGGTAAGATGAGCAGATGAGGGGAGTTCATGTATCGTAACTCACGATACGCATCTGTTTTTTCCATTGCCAATATAGTTGTGGTATTGTTTAGGCTTTTTCAAACGTGAATTTGTGAGCGTCGGCGTTGATTTTTATATTGTCGCCGTCGGCGAATTTACCGGCCAGAAGCTCTGCGGCCAGGGGGTTTTCCAGTCGCTGCTGAATCGTTCGTTTCAAAGGTCTTGCACCGAAGGCGGGGTCGTAACCTTCGTCCATAATCTGCTGGCGGGCATTATCGGTGAATTCGAGGGTTATGTGGCGGCCTTTGAGGCGCTCGGCGAGGTAATCAAGCTGGATATCGACTATCTGCCTGAGGTGCTCCTTTTTGAGCATGTGGAAGACGATTATTTCATCGATGCGGTTCAGGAACTCCGGCTTGAAGAGCTGCTTGAGGGCGTCTTTGACGTGTGCCTCGATTTCCCAGTCGGCGCCGGATTCTTCTGTTAGCTGCTGAATCTGCTGGCTGGCGATATTGCTTGTCATGATGATGACGGAGTTTTTGAAATCGACGGTCTTTCCTTTTCCGTCGGTCAATCGGCCGTCGTCGAATACCTGCAGGAGGACGTTGAAGATATCCGGATGTGCCTTTTCAATCTCATCGAGCAGGATGACCGAGTAGGGTTTTCGCCGGACGGCTTCGGTTAGTCGGCCGCCCTCATCGTAGCCGACGTAGCCCGGCGGCGAGCCGATTAGCCGGGAGACGGAGTGCTGTTCCATAAACTCGCTCATATCGATTCGTATCATAGAGTGCGGGTCGTTAAAAAGAAAGTCCGCGAGTGCTTTTGAAAGCTCGGTCTTGCCGACGCCGGTTGGTCCGAGGAACAGGAGCGTTCCTATCGGCTGGTTCGGGTCTGAAAGGCCCGAGCGGCTCCTGCGAACGGCATTGCAGACGGCGGCGACCGCCTCATCCTGTCCGACTACACGGCGGCAAATTGCATCCTCCATTTTCATCAGTCTTTCTCGCTCGCCGGACAGTAATTTTGCGATGGGTATTCCGGTCCATTTGGAAACAACGTCGGCGATGTGCTCAGCGGTTACTTCACTGCGGATTATGGATTTGTCGGATTTGGAAAGCTCGGCTTCTTTTTCCTCGAGGTCTTTTTTCAGGTTTGTGATGGTTTCATACTTCAGACGGGCGGCGGTTTCGAGGTCGCCTTTTCGCTGGGCGTCTTCAAAGCTGTTTTGGGCCTCTTCGAGTTTTTCCTTGATGGTTTTTATCCGGTCGATGTCACCTCTTTCGCTTTCCCACTGTGCGGTGAGCGTTTTGTCCTGCTGCTGGAGCTCGGCCAACTGCTTTTCGGCTTTTTTTAATCGTTCTTTACTTGCCTTGTCACTTTCTTTTTTCAGTGCTTCGCGTTCGATTTGAAGCTGGACTATTTTTCTGCGGATGGTATCCAGCTCGGCCGGCAGTGAATCATTTTCGATGCGCAGTTTCGAGGCGGATTCGTCAATCAAATCAATCGCTTTATCGGGGAGCCAGCGGTCTGTAATGTAGCGGTCTGAGAGGGTCGCGGCGGCGACGAGGGCCGAGTCGGTAATCCGTACGCCGTGATGGGTGTCGTAGCGGTCTTTGAGGCCACGGAGGATGGCTATGGTCTCTTCAACGCTCGGCGGGTCAATTACAATCGGCTGGAAACGCCTCTCGAGAGCGGCATCTTTTTCCACGTACTTCCGATATTCGTCGATGGTAGTGGCACCTATACAACGCAAGTCTCCACGGGCAAGGGACGGCTTTAACAAATTGCCCGCATCGACGGCGCCTTCGGCTTTGCCTGCGCCGACGACGGTGTGAAGCTCATCGATGAAAAGAATGATTTGTCCTTCGGCGGCGATGACCTCTTTGAGGACGGCCTTTAGGCGGTCCTCAAATTCGCCCCTGAATTTTGTTCCGGCTATCAGTGAGCCCATATCCAGAGCGATAATTCTTTTGTTCTTGAGGCCCGTAGGGACATCGCCTGCAATTATTCGCTGGGCGAGGCCTTCGACGATTGCGGTTTTGCCGACGCCCGGTTCGCCGATGAGTACGGGATTATTTTTCGTTCTGCGGTTGAGGACCTGCATACACCGGCGAATTTCCTGGTCTCTGCCGATGACGGGGTCGAGCTTTCCCTTTTGCGCCATTTCCAAAAGGTCAATGCCGTAGCGCTCGAGCGATTTGTATTTATCTTCGGGATTCTGGTCGGTTATCTTTTCCGGGCCGCGTATCTCTTTAAGGGCGCTTTCAATCTGTTCGGTGGTGATTGAGTTTAGGCGCAGTATCTCTTTGGCGTCACTTTGTACAGAGGCAAGTGAAATGAACAGATGCTCGACGCTTAGGTATTCGTCGCCCATCGCATCGGCCCTGTTTTGTGCGTCCAGGACAACCTGGCTCAGGGCCGGGTCGGGCATAAGCTGATTAGTGCCGGAGCCCTGTGGCAGCCGCTCAAGCTCGCTGTCGGTCATCTCTTTAATTCGCGGGACGTTAGCGCCTATCTTTTTAAGAATCTCGACTGAGATGCCGTTATCGTCGCGGCATACAGCGGACAGAAGATGCAGCGGCGACATGACAGTATGCGATTTTGCCATCACAATCTGCTGGGCGGTGGCCAATGCTTCCTGGGCTTTTAATGTGAATTTATCGAATTTCATTATTCACCTTTTATATTTAAAAAGACGTAATTTCAATTAGAGACGTTCTTTGAGAATTTATAAGTGCAAACAGCGTGCCGAAACAAGGTGAAATTGTAATTGTTGCTGTTATAGATAGTTACGGTTTTCCTGGGTTCCGGGCATGTGCCAATTTGGCAGGTATTTGCCTGCATTTGTATATGGCCCGGATTTCTCAGGTAAACCGTGACAAGTAAACTGAATTTTGATAGTATGAAGCTTATGGAGACCATTCAAGCCAGTTTCGACCATCTGATACGGGGGAACCATACGTTTGAACCTTTGAGACAAGGAGATGAAAATTGAAAAAGATTAAAAGAATTTGGATGCATGTGTTCATGTTAGTATTGGTTTCGACAGGAACAGGTTACGGAAAATCAAAAGGACAGGCATATCTCGATCCGGATCAGCCCATGGATGTTCGGGTAGAAGACCTTCTTTCCCGCATGACGCTTGAAGAAAAGGTGGGACAACTGAATATGCCATGTGTATATGAGAATGGATTGGGAAGAAGGGTTGAAGAAAAAATGGCGGCAGTCAAAGCATTCGCAGAAGGAACATATCTGGATTATCTCGGACC
>Ga0307378_10012602_pt1 | contig 10775 bp, 3 predicted proteins | sample UN1MG_FD_202238 | JGI IMG/M metagenome (GOLD analysis project Ga0307378, IMG submission 202238) | Soil microbial communities from Risofladan, Vaasa, Finland - UN-1 | ecosystem: Environmental > Terrestrial > Soil > Coastal area > Acid sulfate soil | place: Finland: Risofladan, Vaasa | collected...
GACACGTGCGGGAATACCACGGCCAATGCCAGCTTTCCAAGGCGACAAAGGCCCAGCGTCAGGTGATCACCCTAGCAGCGACCGACACCTGGGTGCACGACGCGGGAGGGGAGCCGCTGCTGGTGGTGACCAGCGAAATGAACGCCAAGTTGACGCAAGTGCTGGAGCCGATCCTGGAAGACGTGAAGCGTCTGGTGCCGCCGGGGCGTCGGATCACGGTAATCTTCGACCGGGGCGGATAGCGCAATAGAATGCGCGCTGTTCTTAACCGGAATTGGTATGACGTACAAATTAGTGAGATTGACTGACGCGTGGGCGGGTCGGGAGACCGTCCACGCCTGGAGCCGGTCCGAGGTGCAACATCGCTAGAGACGTCACTTCTGATAAATTGGCAGATAATGGTACTTGACCGAGAGGCTGAGGACGGCCATTGAGGTGGCGTAGACTCGGCCTACGCGGGATTCGGAGCTGTTGTCGGCGAGCCAGGAGCCGTCGCCGGCTTGCTTTTCGAGGAGAACGTCCTGGACGAGCGTCCGGGCGGTTTCAGCGTGCTCGCCGCCTCGCTGATACATGCCTTGGGCGTAGTAGTAGGTGCCGTAGAAGAAGAAGCGTTCCTTCCACTTGGGCGGGTGCTCGAGGAGCCAGTCGGCCGCTCCGGCAACCAGGGGGGATTCGTATTCGCCACAGACTTGCATGGCCAGGAGCCCGGCCGCCGTCATGGTGTAGGTGGGGTGATTCTGGCCGGGCGTGTAGCAGAAACCGCTGGCTCGGTTGTCGGGCATGCCGTTTCGGTCGAGCGTCGAGGCGTAGGAACGTTGTAGATACTCGACCGCCTGGTGGATTGCGGCGGCCGGCACTTCGAGCCCGTCGTTCTTGGCCGATCGCAGGGCCATCAATTGCCAGACGGTGGCGGAGAGATCGGCATCGGACGAGTCGGGCGAATAGCGCCAGCCGCCACGGTACTGGTGCGACTTGGGATGCTTCTGGGAGCTGAGGATCAGGTCGATAGCCTTCTGGCAACGCTCGTAGATGAGGCGATCCTGCTTCTGGTCCACGCCCATTCCGAGCATTTCGGTGAGCATCAGCGTGGTGATGCCGTGCCCGTACATTCGCGAGCCGTCTCTCTGGCCGAAGTATCCTTGGGAGTTTTGGCGATCGTCGCGGAGGACGAAGGCCAGGGCGTTTTGCATTGCCCGGCCTTCGGGGGTGGGGTCGGCCGGTTGGATGCCGACGCCGGCCATGGCCATGATGGCCAGCGACGTCATGGCCGTGTCGTTCTGCTTGTCGCAGACGGCTCCGTCGTCTCGTTGCTGGCTGATGAGGTAGGCGATCGCCTTCTCGAGCGCGACGTCGGTGCGGTCTTTCTGGAAGGTTGACTCGATCTGCCGGGTGGTACTCTGTTCTTGGGCCGTGGAGTCATCCGCGGCCCGGGCCGACGTTGACGCGCAGAGGACGGCGACGGCGCCCAGGACCAGGAGCGAGACGGATCGCTGCACGGGGCGTGTACGGGGATGGGGGGTCATTTCTTCTTTCGAGCCCGTTCGGCGACGACGCGGAAGTAGGTTTCAACGCGTTCGCGGTACTCCGCGGCGGCCGATTCGCGGGCGCCTTCGGTCAGTTCTTGGGCCGATTTGCCACGAAGCTGTCCCCAGTCTTCCGCATCATTTCGGTTGATCGGCAGCACGGTGAAGGCCGGCATGGTGGGATCGGTCAGTTCCGCGCCTTGGGCCGATTCGAGGGCCGCTTCGAGGGACGGGCGGTTTCGCGCCGTCATGCGACGCTGCATGCGTTGTTGGGTCAGACCGGCGGCCTGGGCAGAGGCGGCTTGGGCCAGACTGGGGAGACCCGGTTGTGGCGGGCCGGCGGGCTGCGCGCTGCTGGGTTCCGCAGCCAGGGCGCGGTCTGTTTCGTCGAGTGTTCGGGCGAGCAGTTGACCTTGGGCGGCTTCGGCGGGGTCGGGCCGGCCGGATTGTGGCGCGGCGTCGGCTGCTTGTGGCGGCTGTCCCGTGTTTGCTTGGGCCTGGTCGGCGGCGGCTTGGTCGGCCGGAGGATTGAGGATGTTGCCGAGTGTCTCGGCTTGTTCGGAAATGGCCTGCCTGGCTTCTTCCACGGAGGCGTGCGCGTCCAGGATCTGTTGATTGCCGTCGGGGCGGCGTGCCGCGGGCGGCGAATCTTGAGCCGCCGCGTCGTCCAGCTTCCGCCCTGATTCTGCGACTTCATCCCGGGCGACTTCTTCGATCTCTTCGGCGGCCCGTCTGAGTTGATCGGAGGTGATCGGTTTTCCGAGTCGGCGCTCGTGCCGACCGGCCCGGGCCACGTCCTCTCCGGCTTGCGAGACGTCTTCACCGATGTTTTCTTGCCCGGCGGCCGCTTGGTTCAACTGGTCCCGGTCGGGGTCGAGGTCTGGGTACCAGTCTGATTCGGCGGCCAGCTTCTTCGCCCTTTGGATAAGCTCTTCGGTAACGTCGGCCGCCTCCTCCGTGTAGCGATTGGCCAATTCGGCGGCGGGGTTGGCGGCTTCGAGCGGCTGGATTTTGGTATCTTGGAGCCGTTTCACAAGCTGCTGGGCCCGCTCGGTCCTTTGTTTGGCCGCTTCCAACTCGCGCTCGCCTCGGCCGAGGTCGGCTTGAGCTTCACTCTGTTGGGCGTTGGCTTGTTCGAGGTTCCGCCGGGCCGATTCGCTTTCGGGTTCGCGCTCGACGCCCTGCCGCGCCTGGTCGACTTGCCTTTCGGCCTTTTGCAGCGAACTCCGGGCCGACTTGACGTACTGTTCGGCTCGTTTTTCGTGCTGAGCACGACTGCGGGTCGTGCTCTGCGCTTCGCGGACGCGTTGCTCGCGGAAGCGTTGCTGGTCGGTATCGAGATCGTGCTGACGGGCCGCCCGTTGCTGTTCGTTGTCGTGGATGCCTTCGTCTTTTGCCTTGGCGGTCAGTTCCTTTGACTGCGACAAGCGTTCGGAGGCGTTTTCGAGTTTCCCCAACGCATCGCGGGCCGCGTCGACGATATCGTGCAGGACGTTGTCGTCTCCAACGCTGCTCGATTTGGCAGCCGCTTCGCCCAGGTCTTGCTGGGCCTCGCCCAGCGGCTTTCGGGCCGGCTGCACTTCTCCGCTGGCCGCGGCGTGGTCGGCTCGGGCGACCAGATTGCGCCCCAAAGACGAAGCCTCCTCGGAGATGTCGCGGAGTTCCTGTACCAAGAGCTTCTTCTTGGCTTGAAACTCTCGATCGGAGCGTTCCATGGTCCGCCGCATCGCTTCTTCTCGTTCGGCCGAGTCCTCGAGGGAGTGCTTGGCCTGTTGGAGGGCATCTCGCGAGATCTCCGACAGTCCCTCCTGCATGGCGGGGTTCCGTTGGAGTTCGGCTTCGAGGTCGGCGAGGAGTTCTTCGAGGCTCTTGGCCGCCATCCGGCCGAGTTGTTGCGCCTCGTCATAGCGCTGGTCCATCTGCCGGGCGATTCCCAATTCCCTTTCCGCTTGGCGGAGTGCATTTCGCGTGTCGGCCAAGTCTTGGCCCGATTCCAGACGTTCAAAATGCTCGGCGATCCGGTCGAGGGCCTGGGCCGTCCGGTCTTGTTGTTGGGCGGCCTGGTCCAACTCACGGGCCTGGTCCGCGGGTCGGTCGGTTGCCGCGGCCTGCTCCATGGCCTGCTCCATGCGAGCGGCCGGTTCCTCTACCATGGCCACGCTGTCGTCGGCGTCGCGGGCACGCTGGCGGCCTTCCTCGGTGAGGAGATCCTGCACGTTGGCGTCTTCCACCAATGCGTCGATCAGGTCCTCGATCCGGTCGTCGATTTGCCGCTGTTCTTCCTGCAATCGGTCGACCTGGGACGAATTCTCCTCGGGGTCTGAATCGGACAGGCTATCGGCCGCCTCGGTAGTCTCTTCCTCAAGGCGCCCCAGTTCGCTCGACGCGCTCTGGGCCATTTCGGGAATGGTCGGCACGTATTGGGCTATCAAGGCTCGGGCCTCGGCCATGATCGGCTCGACGTCCTTCAGGACGGCGGCGAGTTCGGTCTTGAGTTCGAGGAGTTCATACACAGCGCCGACCGGGGCCTCGCGTTTGTATCTTCGCGACGTAATCTTGCGCGAGGCGTCTTGGACCGGTGTCGACGAGCGGAGGCTATCGATCCGGGAGGTAATCTCGCTGGGAAACTTGGCCTCTTCCAGCTTGCGAGAGACGCTTTCCAGGCCGTGCTGGACGACGTCCCACTGGCGCGGGTGGTCGAGGCGAGAAGCGACGTCTTGCGAATTCCAGCGTTCGAGAGAGAGGAGATTATCCAGGCAGGCGCGAAGGTGGACCGCTTCGTGGCCCGACTCGAGGGTCCGATAGGCGGGGGCGATTTGGGCCAGGATTTCGGGGACGTCCGACCGGTCGGGCGGTTCTTTCTTGTATCGGTCGAAGAGGGCATTGACGGCCCGCACGGTCAGGCCGGCATCGGCGGCGTAACGGGAATCGGAGTCGGATCGTGATTGGGTCAGCGTCTTTCGAGACCTCAATCGCGTCACGCCGGGGAAGCGCAGTTGACCGAGTTCGGACGCCGCGCGCCGGGCCGACTTCAGCAATCGGCTGCTTTCGGTGGAGTCGTTCGACTCGGCGGCTTGAGCGGTGAAGCGGCCCACTTCCAAGGTCGAGCGGGCAAGCAGTTCCAGGGGCGTGAAAAGGGAGCCGGCGCGCTGGTCCATCTCTTTTCGGGCGTCGACGATGCTCGCCGGCAGGCGGCTGTCGAGCGTACCGGCGTCCTGTCGTGCCTCCAGTTCGCTCAACAGGGCGGCGGCCGTCTTGCGAAGCGTATCGAGTTTTTCTTCCGATTCGGTGGCCGCTTCAAGGCGTTCGCGGGCGGTACGTGCCCAATCGAGATATCGCGGGACGTTCGTCTGGGTGGAGGACGTGAGCCGCGGCATGTTGTCCCGGATGAGCCGTTCGAGGACGTGGATTTGGTTGGCGGCCACGGTCTCTTGTCGCAAGAGGCGTTGCCAGGACTGGGGCGTGCCTGGTGCCAGGAGTTGGCGTTGGTGCTCGAGGAGGGCGTCCAGATCGAGGGCGACCGCGGCCAGGACGTTGTGGGTGGTCAGATCTCGGTACCTTTGCTCAAGGCGTCTGGCGTCCTCGGCGGTTTGGTCGAACGATTTTTGCACGCGCTGGAGATCCTCTTCGGCTTGTTTGGGGTCTTCCGGGCGCGAGACGGCGTTCAAGTAGGTGTCGGGGACTCGCATGTATTCATGCCGGAGCCGTGCGACCACGCGCGCGACGAGTTCCAGTTCGTAGGCGTCGGCGCCGTGGGGCATCTTCGGGAGGATCTTGACGATGTGCTCGAAGATGCGGTCGGATTCGTCGCGAATCTTGTCCGCCAGGTCCGAAAGGCTGGTTCGATCGGCGGCATCGGACGCGGACTGATGATTCCGCCCGGCGAGCCGTTCGGTTAGGAGCTTTGCGGAAGCTTGATGCGCTTCGATCGTGTCGGCCAGGTCGGCGAGCTTGTCGTACAACTCGGCCTTCAGTTCCATCACGGCGTGGCGCTGGGGATCGAAATCGGCCGACGCGACGACGATTTGCAGGGGAATGGATTCGCCCGTGTTCCCTTTGCGATCGGTTGCCGCGAGTTTGGTGGTCACTTGGTCGCCGGACTTGAGGTTCAGCTCCAGGAGGTCCCAATCCCAGGCCACCGTGACGCGTCGGGCGTTTTCGATCTCCAGCGGGGTTCTTTGCCAGTCTTGGCCGTTGACGGATACGTGTTGTTCGAGCCGGACGAGGGGCAGGTTGTCTTCGGCAAGACCCTCGAGTGACAGGACGTCGTTGGGAGGAAGCAGAAGGGTCGTCTCCTGCTGGTCGACGAATCCCACGCGGGGTATCAAGTCGGGCTCGGGACGGACCTCGTACTTGGGACTGAAGGTGTTTTCGAAGCCGGTTCCGCGGGCGACGAGATGGACTCTGTAGATGCCGGGCTCGGTGACCGGCATGGCGGCACGGAACCGCCGTTCTCCTTCCGGTATTAGCTCCACGGTCTCGGTTTCTTCGGAACCGGAGCGCGAAAGGCGTATTTCCGCCTGGGTGACCTCCTGGTCGAGTTCCAGCACGAGGCCGACCCGGGTGCCCTCCAACGCGATCAGATCGCCATGGGGTTCGGTCACCGTACGGTCGTCCAGACCCGCGTATTGGGGGTAATGATAAGTCTTATGGAATGCCGTGACGCCGGGACGCGGGCTGGATCGGATGGTGTACTTTCGGGTCACGGCGTCGCCGGCCAGAATCCGGTAGTGGATCGGTTCGGTCCCCACGCCGAGGTTGGCGGCGAATTGCGACGGGCCGCGGGCCCGCATCTGCTGGCGGGCGACGCCGCCGGTTTCGGTGTAGGCTTCGAGGGTCACTTCGTCCACGTGGTCCGGGAAAACTTCGACCACGACGGCGACGGTTTCCTCGCGTGGCACCGTGAGGGAATGCGGAGTGGGCTGGAGAATGGTCACTTGAACGCGGGAGACACGGTCAATGTTCGCACCGGGCAACATGGCACGCATCAAGAGCAGCCTGAACGGGAATCCGGGGACCGACACGAGAACGATGCACGCAGCCAGAATCAATGCGGCGGCCACGAGCCAGCGGCCGAGCAATTTCGCCGGGAGCAATGAGCGAACGTCGATCCCGGCCATTTGACGGCCGACGCGGTCTTGCAGCAGGCGGCGAAAGACGGGGGAATCGTGCGTCTCCTGGGCATCGTCGGCGGATAGTTCTACGGCGGAGAGGAGATTTTCGCGCAACTTGGGTTCCGCTACTTCGACGCGTCTGGCCAATTCCCGCCGGTTGGGAATGCGAATCATCAGTCGCAGGCAGGAAAGCCAGACGACTACGACGGCTCCCGCGTATCCTACCACGCTGAGGCTCCACCGCAGCGCGTCGGGCAGGACCCAGAGCCAGTCGGCCAGCGCGGTGACGGACATCAACGCCAGGAAGCTCACGATGGCGGAGCAGACGCCGCGGGCGAGGACCAGGCGTCGCCTTCGCCGGCCGAACTGTTCCAGCTTCTCGCGTGTGGTGGGGTTCAGAGTGATGCTCATCCGGCGTCTCCGGGCCGCTAGAGAAGACCCGCTCGCTTGCGGAGAATCCATTCCATCGTCAGCAAGCCGACGATGGCGGCGAACCACCAATAACTCTGCCACAAAAGGGCGTCGGACTCAACCACGTGGCCGGTGCCGAGCGGGCTCAATAGCTCGCCGAGTTGGCCGATCTGTTCTTCGCGAAGGAACCGGCCACCGGACGCGAGAGCCATTTCGCGTAGCAGGCCGTCGTTGCAGGCGGTCTCTTGCCGTTCGATATTCTGGGGCGGAAGTACCACGAAACCGGCCCGTACGTTCATTGCTTGCCGGCTGAATCCGGAGGCTTGAACGGTGACTTCGTAGCGGCCTTCGGAGAGTGGTGCCGTGCGGCCACCGTAGACTCCGTATCTCGAACCCCGGGCGGCCAGGCTGACGGTGGACACGATTTGGCCGTCTCGCCACAGGAGGGCGTCGACCGTGGCGTCGCTCACCGGGCGACCGTCGGTTCCGTGCAGCCGCACGCGTATTTCGGCGGTTTGGCCGGCGGCATAGCTTGGCGGGCCGGAGTCGAGCGACACGTATTCGGAACTGACCGCGAACGGCCTCTCCATGACCCATTTGGCGACCTGGTTCCAGAACCGCTGGTGATAGTCGTCGGCCACCTTGTATCGCCAGCGCCACGTCTCGTCGGAAGCGGAGTATAAGACGCGGCCCGCTCCGAAAGACCGGGTGACCATTACGGGGAGCGTCTTCCCGCCGGCCACGGCTTCGACCAGGACTTCGGTGCCGGGCAACGCCTCGGTTGAAACCAAGGCGTGCGGGGCGGGCAACCGGCGCCAGAAATCCTGGTTTGCCGGGCTGGTCGATTGCAGCATGAATGCGGCGTTGTCGGCGCCTTCCTTGGTTAGCTGAAGAAGAGACGGCAGCGCGTCAAGACGACCGGGAAGCCACGAGACCGGCAGCAGCGGACCGAGCGTTTCAGCGTCCAGAAGACGAAGATGTTCGCGCCGCCCGTCGATGAAGACCAGACCGCCGCCGCCCCGTTCGACAAACGAGCGGATCCAGGCTTGCTCGTGATCGGCGAGCACTCCGGGCGGTACTTCTCCAAAGATGATCAGATCGTAGTCGAAAAGGGTCGCCTCGTCGGCGGGGAACATATTGGGTCCGTCGCCGCGGGGTGGGCTGGCCCGGTCGGTTGCCGGTCCTACCAGGACGGTGTCGACGTTCCATTGCTCGTCACGCGAGAAGACGTTTCGAAGGTAGCGAGTCTCCCATCGGGAGCGGCCGTCGATTAAGAGCAGTCTATAGCTTCGGGTGATGGCCATAAAGCGCATGGTGCGTTCGTTATTGGACGCGTCGGTTTCGCCCTCCAGGGGAGAAATCGACGCTTCAAGCGACAACGGCAAGGCGTAGTGGCGCACCTGCGGATCGAGCTGCGTGCCAAGCTGCTCCACCAGGACGTCGATGGAGAACTCGAAGTCGATTCGCCTTAGCGGCAGGTCCTGGGTGGTGAGTTGCTCTTGCCAGAGGATTTCGCCGGCGTGTCCTATCTGGACGACGAAGGACTGTCCCGGCGGCATCCGGTCCTTGAGCACGACGGTGCCGCGAAGCCGGTCCTTCTGAAACACCACGTCGGGGTGATGCAGTTCGACCAGGGCAAGATCGGGCGGCTCTCGAGTGCTTCCGAAACCGACCGTGTATACGGGGATGTTTCGGGCGCCGAGCACCTCGGCCGTTTCGAGCGGTGACGGGCCTGAGTTGTGGCGGCCGTCGGTCATCAAGACTACGGCGGTCCGGCCGTCGGACTCACTCTCTCCGCCGGCGGCCGTGCCGGGTACCGCCACCGTCATTCTGCCGGAGACCCCGCTGCTTAGGTCGGTAATGCTACTCAACGGCCGGACGCCCAATTCGCTTGGCGGCGTGCCGGTCACGCGGGCGTCCCAGAGGCCTTCGGCTTGGGAAGTGGAGAGCGCGAAGAGTTCGACGTCATGGTTCTTGACCAGTTTGGCGAGGATGCCCGAGGATGGATCGAGGAGACCCTTCTCGGCGCGGCCGAAGCGTGACGCCCGGTCAAACATGGCCAGGGCGGAGGTGATCGACCGACCACCGGACGCGGCAAGCTGGGAGCCGTATTCGTCGAGCGCTTCCAGGAGCGCTCGTTCGAACGGCGCGGTCGACTCGCTCAACTGGAGCAATCGGTTGGCGAGATCGTCGCGCGAGCCGGCATCGTCGAGCGATTCCTCGATAAACGCTTGCGCCGGCCGGGCCACGTCGGCTTGAAAGCGCCGCAGGGTGTCGAGCCAGGTCGAGGCGTCAGGGCTCTCGCCGCCGGTTGCCGGCGAGGTCCATTCATAACGTCCAATACCATCGGCTATCTCGCCAAGGTCGCGGGCGAAAGAGCGCCGGCAGCGATCGAGTGCCGCGGCATCGACGGCCCGGCCCTTTAGCGAGGCGGTTGCATCCTGTCGAGCCCGGGCAAGTCGATCGGCCATATCCCAGAGGGTCACGTCGACGTGTCCCGAGGGGAGCCAGCCTTGTTGCGCGGCGATGACCAGCTTTCGGGCCACCGGCATGTGATTGTCGGTAGCTTCCATGCTTTGCGAGGTATCGAGAAAGACCATGACCCGGCCAAGCTGTCCGATCACCCGGCGATGGTGAAGGATCGGTCCGGTGAGGATCATCACGGCCAGGAAGAACGCAAGCGCCCGCAACAGAGGCAGCACCCAGCGGAGGCGGCCGGGCAGGTCGCGGCTCTCGCGCCGGTAGTATCGCCATGCGCCCAGTGCGGCCAGGAACGCAAGGAGCAGGCCGGCCCAGAGTGGAAGATCGCCCATGAACCTGATGCTCGTCATGTCCTGACCCTCGTGAATCGCTGCTGGAGGATCAGTTCCGCGAACATCAGTCCCATCGCGCCGAAGAGGAGGAACCGCCAGACTTCACGGCCGTGCCGCCGCGTCTTGTCGAGTTGAACGTACTCGGCGCTGGAACCGACCAGTTCCGCTCCCAGGTCGGCGGCGAGCTCTTGCATCTGCTCGCGGTCGAGCAGTCGCGGGTCGGATTCCTCTCGGGAGGTCTGGGCCACGAAATGGAGCCTCTTGGCGCCCGGTCCGGTCAGGGTGTAAATGCCGGGTCGGCGCGTCCGGCCGAACTGCACGAGACTGTGCGTGCCCCGAGCAACGGGCCGAACCGTGTGGCGAGTGCCGGCGGGGGTGGTCAATGACAACGGCGCGCCGGCCGAGTCGCCGGGCAGGACGGCTATCGCCGGCTCGCCCGTCTTGATATTGCACGGCGGCGTAACTTGGGACGCCATGGTTGTCATCAGTTGCTGCATCAGGGGAAGATAAGAGGGGCGCATGGGCAGGTTCGACCAGTCGGCGTCACAGGCGGTGGCCACTTGAACCACCAGACCGTCGCCGAACGGGCGTTCCACAATCAGCGGGTCCCCGGTCTCGAGCCGAGCCATCACGAGTGGGTCGGCCCGGCCGCTTGCCGGCGTTTCTTCGGCGCGAGTCCGGCTTTCGTCGCCGTCGGCGCGGCTCAAGCGATACCACTTCCAGATCTCGGCGTCGGCCAGATTTCCGTTGCCTCGATCGTTGAAGACTTGCAGGGCCGGGTGTTCGAAGTGCTGCGCGACTATCCTGGTCGAGTGTTCCGGTTTCTCCAGACTGCCGTCGAGTGCATCGATCCGCATCGGCAGAAAGCCGTCGGTTCCGCGGAACAAGGATTGGTTGTACCAGTCGGTGTTGAT
>Ga0307378_10012606_pt1 | contig 10773 bp, 6 predicted proteins | sample UN1MG_FD_202238 | JGI IMG/M metagenome (GOLD analysis project Ga0307378, IMG submission 202238) | Soil microbial communities from Risofladan, Vaasa, Finland - UN-1 | ecosystem: Environmental > Terrestrial > Soil > Coastal area > Acid sulfate soil | place: Finland: Risofladan, Vaasa | collected...
TCGGCCGCCGGTCCGATCTGCGGAGTCAGCAATCCCGTCGTCAGCGTCAGCGTCCCGAACTGTGCCGTCGCCGAGTCCGTCGTCAGGTCCTGGTTGATAAGGCTCGCGGCCTCGACGGTGAGGTTGCCCAGGAGTGAGAATGTCCGCGCTGCATCGCCGGTCGTAATCGTGAGGATGCGATCCGCGGTAAGGTTGCTGCCGGGCTTGAGAATCAAATCATGAGAAGCGTCCGTATCCAGCAGGTGAAGACCCTCGTTGCTGAGCGTCACCGTGGCGAACTGCGCCGTCGCGCTGTCTGTCGTGAGGTCCTGGTCAATGCTGCTATTCGCCTCTATCGAAATCGTGCCGACTCGCGAAGCCCCGGCCCTGGCGTACTGGGTGTGGTCGTCGGCGGGGGCCACCAGGTTCAATATAGCGGCGTGCGAGTGGGTATGCGCGCCCACGGCGGCCGCGGTGCGCCCGTACCCGCCCGGAGCCCTCAGTGAGCAGTAGATGCTCGGGGGGGCCAGGAGGCCGCCGCCGCCACGCCCAATAGCAGCACCGCCTACGGCGGAGCCGAGGCGGGCGAATCTGCTGCGTCTTCCGATTTGTGCGATGGTCTTATTGCTCATACCGGGTAGTACACGGCCTCCCATTCGGTGTAACAGTCGGGCTTGCGCGGCCCCCAGTGGTGCTTCAGTCCGACCAGCGCGAGCCGGTGTGCTACGGTTATGCCGATGGTGAGCCCCGAAATATAGGCGGTGTCACGGCGAAGCGCCGTCTCGTATGCGACCGTGCGCCAGGTGAAAATGTCGGGGTTTCGGAATGACATCGTATCCCAGAAGATCGTCGCGAGGTCGTCGCAGTCCGCTTGTGTCGTCCAGCCCGCGTCCTCGAATCTCTCCAGCCGCCGGAACCCCCGGAAGTAGTCGGAGGCGGGGTTGCTCTCACAGTCGGTATCGGCGAGCCATGAGGTCAGCGGTTCGCCCGTCGCCGTCCTGCCATGTACCTCCACGCCGGTATAGGAAAACGCGTTGCGCCGGCGCGCCGCCGCGGCGAGGGCTGAGGTCGCCCCGACGATATTATGTACCGTCCCCGTGTCGACATAGCAGATAACACGAGAGCCGATGACGCCGGACCGCAGGATGGCGAGTTCCTGCCCGCAGTACCGCGCCACGCGCTCCATGAATTCCCACACCAACTGCCCCGGCTGCGCCTGCCACAACGGTTCCTCGGGCCGGCCCCAGCTCAGATTCCACCCCGAGCAGGAGGCGAAGACGCAGGCAGTGCTATGCCATCCGCATTTAGCCGCGGCGACGAGAAGCGCAACCTCCGCGTCCCATCCGTCCATGACGGGCCAGCTCTCATCGCACTCTATCTGTCGGGTCCGCGTCGTCGCGTCGGCGATGGTTGCGCGCACGCGCAGGAGGTTCGGGCGTCCCGGCACCTGCTCCGCTTCCGAACGCGTCACGTATCCCGTCAGCATGACGGCAAGGCCATCCGTGTCGTCGTCGTAGTGCCAGCCGAGTTCTAGTTTCACCCACCGCATGAAGAGGTAATCGGCGAAGCCGCCGAGGTCCCCCGCGTCCCACACCACGTCGAGTTCGGCGTGGGAGACATCCGCCTCGTCATTTTCCACGAGGTCGATACTGTTGATCATATGCGAATAGTATTCCGTTTCCCCGGCGGAGGGTGCTTGTACGACGGGCCCAAAGTAGGCCCCGGCCGCGTACAGTTCGGGGAAATAGGGAAACTTGTAGGACATGGGGAGGTTCGCCTGCGGGGCGAGATCGCCCATGCCATCATAGGCCGTGTCGTATCCCCAGATGGTTTCGACCTCGAGCTCGACCTCGTCGGTGCCCGTATGGTCGATATCGGCGATGCTCAAGTCGGGGTCCACGTTTGCGCCGACCAGCACTGGAACCCAATAGCGGCCATAGGTTGTCGGATGCCCTGCCCGCACCCGGTCGGCATTGCGGATCGGCGAGGTGTAGTAGTTTGTAGTACTGCCCGAGGCGATGACGGGGTCCGGGCCGACGATGCCATGCAGTCCGACGATAGCCTGCCCGCCCGAATACTCGACGGTAATCTGCCCGCCCGCGTCCGGCCAAATGTCGCCGTCGCCCTGGAAGAAGAACCAGCGGCCGCCCCCGCTCGACGGACGGATGCCGATGCCGCCGGCGATGTGCATTATCATTATGGTCAGCGACTTCCAACCATCGCCCTTGCGAGGATAGTCCCACCCGATGTTCCCGATGCCCGCGTAGGTGACGACCCCACCGGCAACCCACGTCCCGATATAGGCCTCGCCGTCGTGCGTGATATGGAGTTCGTAGGCGACTTCGGCCCCCGCCGGTGCAGGCGGTCCCCAGAAGATACTGAGATAAGGCGGGTACGCTTCGAGGTCGTAGTCATGGGGTGCAGGCATAGCCCCGAAGGAAAGCACGAAGTTTGGCGCGGCGGGGTGGTAGAAGGCGCTCTCAATCTGCCCATAGGTGTCGATGCACCAGAGGCCGGTCAGCGGCGCCGCCCCGTCGCCCCCGCCGAACCATAGCGGGCGCTCTTCCCACGTTCCCACGTTCTGCGTCCACTGGGCGAGTTCGGTATGCCAAGGGTAGTGATAGGGGGTCGGGATGCTGAGGCTATAGGCCCCGAGTTCCAGCGACATGAATGCCGGCCCCGGCGGTGTCCCGATGGCGCTGCCGTAGGGGTAGCCGAGATAGTCCCACCATTCCTCCCAGTCGGCAGCCATAGCGGAATGCCAGGCCCAGCCGGGGTCGGTGACATATCCCTCTGCTCCCTTATCGAAAACGGTGAGGCGGGCTATAGGTATGCAGCGTTCGGGCACTACACCGCCTCCCAAGTTCCGGTGGCGTCGGACGGCATGGCGGCGCAGCGATACAGCACCGATTCACCGGCCGCGTTCTGGAAGGCAAAGAGCAGGCTCGCATCCTCCCCGCGCCGCAGCGACCCTTTCGAGTAGCCAGCGTCGGGGAAGTCCACAGCAGCCGTCTCGCACTCAATAGGAACCGCGGTCCAGTCGAAATCTACCGCGACCGCATCCCACAACCCGCAGGCCTGATACCAGCGATAGGTTCCAGCGTCGTTGTAGAGCATTAGCGCGACCGCCATAGACCCTGCTGGCATCATATCCAACTCGACGAAAACGAAGCCGTCTCCGATCACTGGTATGTCTCCTGCTGGAATCCACTCCGTCTTAGTCAGGAAACCGGTGTGTGCCTGGCCCGGCGGCGGATACTCTATAACTGCGACGAGGATGCTGCCCGTGAACCACGTTGCCGATACGTCCCAAATGCTCGGTGACTCCGAGAGCGCGCCGAGGTATGGTGTATAGTTGTCGATCACTCCGTCGGCGTGAATGTCATCGAGCGCGAGCACGCCGTCGCTATCGATGCCGACACGCCAGAGGTCGGCGGGGCGGGGGCGAAGGAGCACGGACCCGGACGGTTCGTGATACTGAATGATGATGACGTCGTAACAGGGCGGCATCGTGCCCGTGGTGCCGAGGGTCGGGGTGGTATTACTCATCGATGCCGTCTTGCTGCCCGTCAGGTATAAGTCGTGTGTATGGGTGTCCATGCGGCTCGGTGGGCTTGGCCCCGCAAGACAAGTGGTGGTCGGTCCACCGTTCCCGCATGTGCCCGTTAGATCATGCTCGTGTGTGCCCGATTGGGTATGAGTATGCGAGTTTGCCGTATGGGTATGACTGGGGTCGGCAGTACCTTCTATTGTGCCGACATTGAGGTCAGTGGCACCCTTCAGCAGCAGGCCCTGATAATCTGGCCCGGCGCTCCCATCACAAGGACGCCATCCTCTCGGAATATCCTCGGTTTCGCCGTCCCATAAGGCGAGGATTCCGGGAGCAAAGTCGGTGGCCAAGGAACCCTCGACGATATGTACGCAGAGGCATTCTGGATTCCCGGCGGCGGTCGCGCTGAGATTGCAGGCGGTGCTGTCTGTGTTGGCTTCGCTTGCGGCGATGCAACCAGTGATATTGTAGGTATGCGTATGGTTCAATCCCATGACCGTCATACCAAGCCCCACCGTAACGATTGGGGTGCCCCCCCCATAGGGGCCGGACGTACCGGAACCGGATACCGTATGGTTATGGGCATCCCACCCATGTACATGACCAGCATCCGCATGTGTATGGGTGGCCGCTTGCGTGGCGCCGCCCTCTGCGCCGACCGCTCCACCGTCAGGAGTGCCCCGCAGATATCGTTCATTCAGTACCAGGCGCGTCCAACCGAACGGTAGATTAGCCTCAATATCGAGCCAGAATAGCGCCTCGTCGGCAGACAATGTAGCGACCCCGTCACTCTTTAACCAGGTCCAGTTCCTATAGAGTGGTAGATGGTCGTCGGCATCCAAACTAAGGGGGCCGGGAATCAGGACGGAGGTGGTAGGGCCTACGGTAACCCCCATAGTATGTCCGTGTGAAACATTGGCGGGATACCAGGCCATGGGTTCTACCCAATGGTGCGTGATACCCGATGGCGTCGTGGGACGCAGCCCTCCATTATGCGCGTGCGGTCCACTCGCCACATGCGTATGGCTAGATGTATGGTTATGGGTCTCTGCTCCGCCGGTCCCGCCCGCAACCGCAGCGCCGCGCGGAAATCTGCCGTCGAGTTCCAGTACCCGACTCCATCCGGCACCGTAGGGCGCGGTATCTTGAGAGGCGACGATTATACCCGCGGGGACAACAAGCGCCATCGCCTATGCCTCGCCATCCTCTGGCTTCCCGAGTTCGTTGATCGTCATAGGGTAGTACACCGTCTTCTCCCGCGCTTCGTCACCGAGAATCTCGGCAGCGCGCTCTTTCGCCTCAGCGAGGTTCCGAGCGAAAACCCGCACCGTTGTTACCCGCTTCATCTGTCCTTCTGGACTCATGTGCCCCGCACACGCCAACTCAAACGACCACTGTATGTCCGCCACCGTTCGCCTCCTAGTAGTTCCTGTACGTCTCCTCGGATTCAACCTGCCGGTCCCACCAAACGTCTATCGCCTTGGCGGCCGTCTGCTTCATCTGCTCCTTGGAATTCACTTCGCCGACTTGAATCACGACGGATGCTCCGACTGTCTGTTCTCGGCCCTCGCCCAGACGCCGCAGTATGTCCGATTGAGCGATGGTCCGCGTCTCATCCTCTACCTCGCGCTGGCCCTGGAGGATGGCGCTTAGGGGCGTCTGTCGCGCGGCCCAACCCGGTCCCAGGAATGGGTTATACGCCGTCGATGGAGCCGAGGCGGCCATTGCCGTCGGGCCTGATATACCAGCAGCTGCGCCGAGTACGTCCGCCCGCGGCCACCAGTCCGGCATATCGACGGTCATCCGATCCTGTGTTTCGAGCGCCTTGCGAATCGCCACGAGGTCGGTCTCTGCCCGCTCCCATATCTGAAGCAGTCGGATATCCGTCGGGTTGTCGCGGACCGCTTCCTCTGCGGCCCATGCCTGCCGCTCTTGCCATGCCTCCTGCTCCTGCAAGAAGCCAGCGCGTTCGCCAGGCATCCCCCTCGCCTCGGCGATGCTCGCCATAAGGCCGTACCGTTGCGCCATCTCCGCGCCCCGCAGATAGCCGGGGATGCTCTTGGCCGCGTCTGCCAGGGTCCCCGCGGCGCTGCCCAGGCTGCCCGCTGCGCCATCCAAAGAGCCAGCCGCCCCTACCAGTGCTTCGCCCCCGCCAGCGACGCCCTGCGAGGCCGCAGTCAAGCCCTCTGCCTTCTCTGCGAGCGCCTGCCCCCCGCGATTCAGGGCCGCCGTCGCCTCCTCTATGGAGTCCGCCACATCGCCGAAGCCGAACACGCCAGGGCCTATCTCGGCTATCTGCCCCTGCGCTTCGCGTGCGCGCTCACCTTCGAGTCCAGACACGGCCTCCCGCAGACCCCGCAACCACTCAGAGTAGGTATCGCCGCGCTCCATCGCCGCCTGCCGCATACCGCCGAAGAAGCCCTCGCCCTGCTCGAACTTGGCGCGCTGAGCGTCGAAGAACGCTGCTGCTTCCCGACTCCATCCGCCGATGTCTGCCCGCGTCTCTCCCGCGATCCGCTCGCCCCAGCCGATGGCCTTGCGGGCCCCAACGTAGCCAGCCGCGCCACCTATAGCGGCCCCGCCGAGGGCACCGTACACATTGCCCGTCATCCCTCCGATCTTCGCGCCCTGAATCGCGCCAAGTGCCGCCGTTACCCACGGCGCCTTGCCCTTGACGGTCTGGAGCAGGGCCTCCATCTGCCGCAACACGGTGTTGGCGATGGTCTGTGCGACCGCCGTCATCGCCTGCATAACGGTCTGCGCCCAGTCCCAAATGCCCTGCCGCTGGTCTATGAGGTAGCCGATAGCGCCGACGATGCGCCCTATCCACGTGACGATGAAGTCGGCAGCTGTGCCGACCCGCTCCGCTACCGCGTCCCAGACCGTCTCCCAGTTCTCCGAGAGCCAGTCGAGCCAGGAGCCGACCTTCGCACCCGCCGCGTCCATCGCGAGGCCCACGGTATCGACGAAACGCTGCCAACGGTCACTCTGCGCGATCTCTTCGGCAAGCGCGGACATTCGGTCGGCGATATCACCGGCTCCATCCAAAACCTTACGCACTAAACCGGAGAAGGCGGTACCAACGCCAATAAGCGCGGCCTGCGCCCGAGCCTTGAATCTATCCCAGGTATGAGCAATCGTGGCGGTAACTTGCGCCAGAGCGCTACCGGTTGCGCCGGTGGCCTGACTGATCTGTGCCAGGTCCGACCCGAAGCTCGAAGCCTCACCCCGTGTCAGCGACATGGCTGCCCGCAAGGCCCGCATTTCTAGCCCCATATTGGCAAGTGCCGCGGGGTTGCCTGCGGCCAGTCGATTGAGCGCGTCGATAGCGCCGGCGAGTCCCTTGGTGCGAATGAAGGTGGATGCCGATTCCACGCCGACCGTGCGGAGGGCGTCCGCAAACTCCTTCGCGGGATCGAGGAAACTCAGCATGATTCTCTGGAGCGAGGTCCCAGTCATCGACGCGTCGATACCAGCTTTTGTCATCGTCGCGAACGCCGCGCCGACCTCCTCGATGCCCACTCCCGCGGCCGCCGCCGTAGCGATGGCGGGACCGATGGCCTGCGCCAGATCCCCGAATGTGATAATGCCGAGTTCAACCGTCTTGAACATCACATCGGAGATATAGCCAGCCTTCTCCGCGGCCATGCCGTAGGCTTGAAGGGTGCTAACAATGAGGCGGGAGGCGGTGGCGACTTCCGTCATGCCGGCGACGCTTGCCTCGGCGGCGACCCGCACGATTGCCAAGCCCTCGGCACCCTTGAAACCGGCAGAGGCCACATCGTAGAGGCCGCGAGCAACCTCAGCGGGGGCCTTGCCGATGTCTCGGGCTATCGTCAGGGCTTCGGCAGAAAGTTGCGCGAGGCTGGCGTCTGTCGTTCGCGTGATGGTATTGACATAACGCATCATCAGCTCGAAGTTCGCTGCCTCGCGGGTAGCCAAGCCGAATGCGGCCATGACCGCCAGTCCTGCTATAGTCGCCGCCCGCGCGAATGTCTGCAGCGCCCTAACGCCGGTGTTGGCAATCCAGGTCACAATGCCACGGCCAAGGTTCACCACGGCCCCGAGGATACTGCGGAATACATCGAGCGCTCGTACTCCAAGTGCGGCGAGGCCCACCAGTGGCGCCCGCAAACCTACGCCGAGGAACTGCACGGCCCGACTCAGCATGGAGGCGCGGCCGGAGGCCATAGACATGCCCTCGCCAGCCTCCCTCAGCATCCTGCCCGATTCCCGCCGCAGACGCTCCACATTGGCCATAACCTGCCGCAGGGACCCGCTGAACTGTCTTAGCGGGCCCTCTGCGCGGTTCGTGGCTTCAAGGATGACTTCGAGCCGCTTGCGTTCCATGTCTCCCCGTCAAGCAGAAGCGGCGGGATTCTTTCGCATCGCGATTGCGCCCCGCCGCTCATGCCGGTTTCAGTCTATGTCTCCATCCCGGTCCGTCGTCTGCCGGGTCGAGCCGACCCAGGACGCGTAGGCCGCGTCCCGAGTCGCCGGTCCTGTCCGTGCTTCCCTGTCGTTGCTGGGATTCGAGCGCCTCGTGTTCTGCGACCGCGTCGGCAATCGTCTCTATCGCTGCCATGAGAAGCCACGGCTGGTCGGCTGTCCCGCCGGCGCATGGCAGGAACCCTTTGTCATAGTGGCGATATGCCCGCGTCGCGAGGGAGAATGCAGCGCTTTCGGCGGACGATTCCTCTCCGGTGAGGATGAGACGGCTTTCCTCGCGGAGCCAGCGCAGGAACCGCCGCTCTAGGCTTCCCCCTCCTCCTCATCCTCCATCTCGATTCCCTGGAACTCGCGGATCGTGTCCCGTACCCAGTCCATCACGTCCGGGCTGAGGTCGCGGAACACACTCCAGTTTGCGCCCGCCTCTCGGAAGGTCACATCCCTGCCGTCGTGAATCAGCTTGAAGTCCACCACGGACAGGTTGACGAGAACGCGGAGTTGCTCGACCATGTCCATATCGAAGCGACTGTGGACCTTCTGCGTGCTCTTTGTCTGCCGACGGCCGCGAGGCACCTCAAGCTCGTACTTCTGCCCCGCGGAGAGGTACTGATCGCGCTGCGACCCCGTCCAGGCTTTCAGCTTGACGAAGTAGGTGTCGCTGAGCTTGACGCTTTTATCGGGGTTGCGGCCATCGGGCAGAAAGAACACCTGCTCCTGCCGCGTCGCGCGCATCTTCGCGACGAGGTTCATATCCTCGTCTTCGGTCGGCGGTTCCGCCTTGGGCTCCGGGCGCAAATCCACCAGGTCTTGGTCCTCTGTTTCGGGATGCATGGACCCGTCGTCACCCAATTCTTGTCCCATAAGACTCGCCTCCTAGTATTGTGATATCGCTGGACTATCCGTCCAGCGTCCAGTCCGTCAGCAGATACGGCACCGCGACGACGATGTCACCGCGGGCAGGAATCTGCAGGTCGGCATTCCGCGCCTTCAGTCCGTTCAGCGTCAGCGTCATGACCTGCGCGGGAGAAACATCCGAACAGCTCGTGAAGGTCATAACATGGTCGGCGCCGGTCAGCAGGCAGTCCTGCAAGTCACAGTCTGCATCGGCGAGCAGGTACGTCAACTCCCCGCCAATCTCCGACGCGCCTTCATCGAGGAAGTCCCAGACTCGCTCGGGGTCCCTCGTGGTGACGGTGCCCGCGATCACCGCGATGGGGTCCAGTCCGTTGCGGCAGTAGAACTCGAACGCCCGCAGGTCCCGTGTCTCGTCCCACGTCATCTCGAACCAGCGATAGGCTCGCGACGAGAGGAAGGACATATCGCCGGGGTCAGCCGCGAGTTGTGCGACCTTGCCTCCGATTAGGGTCACGTCTGCATTCAGGCGGCCGCCGGCATCACAACGCATTGTGATATCGCCGATTTTGCAGTCCTGGACAATCGCCTGGTAGACGTCCGCACCCTTGTGGTAGCCGATCTTGATGGTCAGCCACTGGAGCTCGCCGGTGACCGCGCTTCGCTTGGCGTACTGTAGGAAGTGCGGGTCCTCGACGGCCGTGATGCTGAAGCCGACCTCTGCCAGCGTCATCCCTTCGCTGAGTTCGACGGGGTCCCAGTCACCGACCGAATAGAGCGGTTCGATACCGCTCGGCACATTCAGGTGCGGCCGGTCAATGATGCCCAGGGCGGAATAGCCCACCGCAGGGATTCCAAACGCGCCCTGCGTGCCGTAAAAACACCTACCGTATGCTCCCTTCATCGTCCCTGTCTCCTTGGTCTATTCGCGGCCCGGGCGAGCGCAGTCGCTCAAGTGCCGCGGAAACGACCTGCGCGGGCTCCACCGCCGAAACGCAGGAACCAGGGACGTCCAAGTCGCCGACCTCACAGTCGGCCTTCCAGCACGGCCAGCAGCGAAGCCCCTCGGGCTCCAACGCTGTTACGTCGTAACGCGGCCCCACCGAACCGGCCGCGGAAGTGGCGCAGAAGACGGCAATGCTCGGCACGCCCAGGGCGGCCGCTAAGTGCATTGGCCCCGTGTCGCCCGAGATAACGAGATCGCAGGCCGCTAGCAACCCCGCCAGCGACCGCACATCCATCTGCGGCGGCTTCTTGCAGCAGGGGAGAACCTCGTCGCCGAATCCGACGACGGCACAACCCTCCTGGGCCAGCCCCTTCGCGACATGGAGCATCCCACGGTATCGCCGCGATTCCCAACCCGCCTTCATGAAGACCGCGACGACGGGCTCGCCATTGCGACGCCAACCCTCAACACTCTCCCTGCCCATAGCCGTCTCTTGCTCGGTAAGCGCGAAGTGCGGCCGCGCATCCTCTATGTCCAAATTCCAGTAGTCGCCGAAACACAAAGCGGCCGGCCGCTCCGTCCGGCCCGGATGCTGTTCGAGCCAGCCATCCATGATGACGGAATGCACGGGGCTTGCCCAATGGACGCCATTGCCGAGGCCATTCAGCATGGGTTCATAGTTCCGGCGGGTGACGATTCGGCACTCGGCACCGTTCTCCGTCAACAGTCGCGCGGCTGGCGTCAGACAGAGCACATCGCCAAAACCAGCGCGCCGCCGCACCAAATAGCGCCCTACGCACAACTCCTCGGACGACGGAATATCCACGATGCCGCCCTCGACCAGTTCGTTCGCAAGGGGTTCGGCAACTCGCGCAAGCCAACCCTGGGACTCGTCGAAATTGACAACGCCCGCAGAGTGTCGAAACCTGCGGACGCCGCGGCTGCGTATCACCCGTATTCTTAACATGATGGTGGGTTGATCTCCCCGCGGGTAGTC
>Ga0307378_10012607_pt1 | contig 10772 bp, 8 predicted proteins | sample UN1MG_FD_202238 | JGI IMG/M metagenome (GOLD analysis project Ga0307378, IMG submission 202238) | Soil microbial communities from Risofladan, Vaasa, Finland - UN-1 | ecosystem: Environmental > Terrestrial > Soil > Coastal area > Acid sulfate soil | place: Finland: Risofladan, Vaasa | collected...
TTTTTTCTTGAAATGCCCGAAGTATTAATGCAGACTGTTAAAAAATAACTTCTTCGCATCATGCTTTATCAAAAAACGCCATCCTAATTGCGCCTAACTTTGCATCTTACTGCGGGGTTCGTTGGAGCAGTGCGGCGTCTATCCGCCGGCCGTACCAACGATTTGTTATGCAACCCTTTGAGCACGACTCAGAAGGGAACCTCGGGCTCCACATCATTTTCAGGTGGCACCACTGTTGCGTTCTCAAAAACGTTAAGAACACGTGCAGCGATTCGTAATAATTGATCGTACGTAATGATCTCGATACCGTGAAGATGGGCGTTCAGATTTCGAAGGGCAGCTTGTTCCTCTGCATCGCCATCGCGGCCCACAATTGCCCGTGCCCGAATCTTGAGCGTGTCAACTTTGTCTTTTGCAATAATAGAATCTCGATTACGTTCAACTTCTTCGATGTAACGAATAACTTGACCGAGCACAGGCGAGAGCTTGGCGGACGGGTAATAACTTTCGTGTGATGGGTCATAAATGAACAGCCGATCCAAGAACGCCGTTTTGATCTCGACGATCTCAAGATACCCATCCACGGTTCGGCGCAACATATAGTCGAGGCTATCGTCACGAGTCCAAGTTCGGCGCGAAAGGAGTTCGCTATATTCGCTACCGAACATCCATGGGTTTTTGGACAGATGTCGCTGGAAGTCGTGTTCAGAAGTCGATGGGTCTTGAACTAGTTTCTGTAATAGCTTATAAGACTTTCGGTACTCAAGAAAGCGTGATGCGTTTGCGATATGCGTCAGAGTTTCGAGACTGCTCTCTTCAAATGCTGAAACAAAGTCAGCAACCAACGCAGGAGAGTCTTCCAATTGATCAAACAGGGTCCTAATGAGCTGAATCTTGTCGGACGCTGGGAGGTTTGGAAGTGCTCCCAGCAGAGATTCTAAGCGTGCGTAGTCTTCAGATCGAATCAGATGGAGGTCGCCTTGCTCGTCGGCGAGCCCACCTTGCTTCAAAGCATGCAGGAACATGTAAAGCCGATCGATCTCGTCAGGTAACTTTCCTTCAAGACGCACTGATCGTTCTGGCTTAGTGAACCAACCAGTCTTTTTCTTACGAACAATATGGTCAATCTTGAGAGAATAGTGATGATGCTCCCCAGTCTCGGGATTGACTATTTCGAGGAGCGTAGCAATACGAAATGTCTGTGGGCCATCTTTCAGCACGACTTGGCTGATCTTCCCAACATTGGGGTTGCTGTAAGCCTCGCGGATACGAACCCTGACATCATCAAGTGTTGTATCCGGTGGAAGTGGCATTGAGATTATCCTCCTTGATGCATAACTATTGGTTATACAGTTCTGTTTATCATGCAAATTGTAATGATATACAGAAGAGTTTAAAATGTAATATCTTCAAATATCAGATATCTAATCGATATCATTCTTGCCGTTTCTTTCGATACATTGAGATAATTCTCATGGAAATTGGACTTGGCAAAACCCGAAAAAAAAGCCCTTGGAACTGGCAGATTAAGTTCCAAGGGCTTGTGCGAGGAGGAACCCCCCTGGAAGATGCAAAAGGATTTATATGTATATTTCTTTATATATCCGAAACCAACTGTGTCAACCCAGATTTATAGGGTATAAAATACCCATTTAAATTCCGTAATTATAGAAATTTAATATTGATATTAATTGGTTAGTTTAAGTCGCTTTCTGCAATATTCTTTTTCAGTTCGTCTATAAGACATTTCCTCCCTTCGAGAGAGAGCCTCTCAGCCTTCTCCAAAACAAACACGGCGGACTGCAACCCCATATTAAAAGCCATTTTTACCTCTTTCTCTTTCAATACTTTCCAATTTGTATCATGCTCCATTGGTTTGCCCCCTTTCCGGAAACGGTATGTTGCTTTTAAAGAGCTATTTTCAATTTGTGTGCCAAAAATTGGCCGGGAAACATCTTATTTCCAGGGAAAGCCGGAAAGCCTTAATTTTTAGGTGTTCAGGGGATTATTTTAAAGCATGATGGGTTTACAGATATTTTAAGGGAAGACTTAGAATGCACAAAAAAATGTGCATGGTTGCACTGACCGTTGGGCAGGGAGCAAGAACAGTTCGATTCTAATAATTAGATATCACAATTCATGAAGCCACTTTCACAGCAAGGGATACATAGCAGTAAATCAAAGATTGGCAACAACGAAGGCAGAGCCAAATGACTCTGCCTTGGTTATCGCCTGATACTTAAATTCTTTTATGTCTTAAACTTTTTCCTGACCCCGACAATGCCGATTAGACCGGAGCCGAGGAGCCAGACTGCGCCTGGGATGGGGACCGGCACTTGGCTGTATTGCCACCATTCGGCTAGGGGGCGTATGGTGGTGGACCCCAATTCCCATCGAAGGTCTTCCACTTCACCCGAAGGCCAATACGTTCCGAGAGTGCCGTCCGTAAAGGGTGACAGCGTATCGTGGTACACCGGAACGCTATAAATCAACGCGCATAACATAGGCACCCCCACATTATCACCTTTAGCGTAGGTCCAATCGACGCCGCTGAAGGTTCCCACGTTCAGCTCATCAAGTGAGAATCTGGCGTCACCGTCGGCATCCGTGTACTGAAGGGTGAAATCTGACCCATACCCCCAAACTAAATTTACTGGGTCATCCACCATACCCGCAACGTACGTCGCAGTAAAATTGTAGATGGTGGCGTGCACCGGGGCGGCAACGACGCCGATGATTAGTATAGAAAACAACTGGACGGACTCGCGGGCGAGTTTCAACCATCGCATCATACTACGCCTCCTTTTATGTTTAAAAAAGTTGGTTCAAATAATCGAAATACGGCAAACTGGATTTATTTACAGCCTCAATATATTCCACTTCATTTAGGTTGAGTCACTTAACCAGAGTCGCCCCAACGTGTATTAACATTGGGATCTATTTGCTACTTTTGTAATACAAAGAAATTTAAATTGTAAATACGCCGAAAGTATGATTTTTGGCGTATTTTTCAGGAAAAATTTTCTAGGTAATTGGTATTAGATGGAGTATGAGGCGTTATATAATTTCTAATACTTTTTTATTAAATCGGTAATAGATCGTCTAATACTCGGTGTGCTTTTGAGAGGAAAATATGCCAAAAAAGTTTGTTGGATGGAGTTTCTTCGATGTATATTCGCTTTTGTTAAAGTACAGCTTGCCAGTACAACCTGAAACCGGGTCTCGTTCGGTACATATATCTTATTTCTTACAAAATTGCAAAAAATGGAAAATCCTTCAAAATGAATTTACCCCTATGATATCCGGTTGCCTTCTGTTGAAGGTTCCACCGTTAATTTTAGCCCTTCTATATTTTTGACTCGTAGGGAAGATATAGGGGACGTACATAAGTTTATAAGTTGACTATGAGTTAACCAGACAAAAATTATGTTTATTAACTACCTGCTCACCGCGCTTAACGGCCATACTTATTGCCGGCTGACTGAGCCCAAATTTCTGAGCTAAAACACCCTGACTGATACCAAGTTCACGCATGGACCAATAACAGACAACACTTCGAGCCTCCACGACTTTTTTATACTTGCCCGGTGAGAGGACTTCCTCACGCGTTAAGCGCATTAAATCCGATACTCGGTCAACCACCATGTTGAAATCATATCCCTCGGCCTTCAGACGGTATTTGCGCTCAAGATTTTCCTCGGCCTGAGACAATATGTTTTCGACAAAGTCACCGCCGCCTAAAATACGTTCATCACCTTTCATATAGACACCGGCTTTTCGTAAAGCTTTCACAGCCGACCAGCCACCCAGACTGCGAATCAAACCACCACCAACCAGTTCAGGCCGCCTTCCTCGGGCAACTCCCTTTTTTACAAATTCCCGATAACGCCTGCGGGCTGTTGAAACCTTTTCGGCAAACAGCCGGAGGACATATTCGGTATTCTGCCAGCTGTATTTATGCTTTTTTAAAATTACGGCATGGCCACCATACCGATATTTATCCAGAGATCTCAGATCATTCACAAGTCCGGCACGTAAGGGATTTAGATGAATATACCGAACCAACTCTAAAAGATAAGGATCTTCCTGACAAAGAATCGATTTGTAGCGATTCTGAAAAAGATGTCCATATCGACCATGGCGTCTATTGAAGGAAACTGCATAACCGGTGAGTAACCGACGCATTACTGTAGAAATAGGGGTCGCACCGGTCTTTAATAATAAATGAAAGTGGTTTGGGATTAAGGCCCAGGCAAAGCAGGAGGTTTGGGTTTCGGCTAAAATATCGCCAAGTCTTTCTAAAAAGCTATTCCTGTCTTTATCATCTTTAAAAATGTTTTTGCGATCAATACCCCTGGCGATAATGTGATGGAGGGCTCCTGGAGCATCTATTCTTGACTTACGCGGCATACGATTCTCATACCAGGAAACCATTACGCATGTCAACTTATTTTCTTATGTACGTCCCCTATTACTACTCAAGCTCTGCCCATAATGACGTCTTTTACTGGAACTGTTGTTTTATGTCATCTTTTATTCACTATACAAGATGTGACACCATTACTCGACTCTGAACCTAAAAGGGGCATTGAAATGGGTTTAGGGACAGAATTGTAGGTAGAGGAGCCGTGGCTGCGACATAGACCATTTTTAGGGGTCAGTTCAATAATACTAAATAATTCTCCGTTTAACGACACACTTCATAATCTCATCAAAAGTAATCCAATTAGCTTCTTTGTCATTCATCATACGTTTTTCCCTCTCAGCAAACAAGTCTTCAACAATGTACTTCAATTCCCGAACATTTTTTCTCCAAGGTAATTCAATAAGTAGTCGAAGGCCGTTAAGGTCAATGAAACGTATTTTATTATCTTTATTATTTTCCCTAACTAAACGATTAAAGATAACGGCAATATCGGCTTTCCTTTCTCGAAGGGGAGAAACTCTAAAAGATAGTTGTGTAATTCTATCTAAAAACGCTGGATTAAAGCCATCTGATATAAGCTTCTCTGGACTTTTGTTGCTTCCAAAAATGACCAGCAAACTGAGTTTAATGTTTTCTTTGCCTTTGTTTGGGCGTATCGTATAAGGATCTTGAATAGCTCTCAACATCCCGCTAGCTATTCGCCTATCCATAGTATTTAATTCGTCGAGAAATACTGCTCCTGAGACCAAGTGAGCACGTGTCATAATACCGGGAGTGTTTTTTTCTCCAAATAGAATGTTGATGTATTTTTCATAATAGATGCTCCCCATATTGTCCACTATATAGTGCCAATCATTTTTTCCTTTTTCAGATCTATCATTCCATTTTTGTTCATCTACAAAGGAATTATCTTTAATAATCCCTCTTTTTTTAAACCATGTTATGTATTTTGACTTGTACGCATCATTTAGATTTTCAAAAATTTCTAGAGTGCGCCTATCATGAGTTGGTTTATCCATTCGGGATCTTATATTAAAAAAGTAGATGAGCTGGGCAAGCGATTCCTTCCCAAGTCCAGGCTCGCTATACAACAAAACATTGAATTCTCCTTTATCTTCATCCTTTCCTATTTTCCTTTCAAACTCATCGAGCAAGCCTAAGAACTTAGGATCAGCACTGCAAATTGTATTTGATATTTTATCAAGATCACCACTTGGGTTCATAAGCTTACCTCTCTCTTGTAATTTTTTGATTCTTTCTTTGAATTCATCCAATTCATCAGGTATTTTATCGTTGATGAAAGAACATAAACGAATAACATTTTCTCTAATTGTTATAGTTACCTCTGGATGGTAATGAAAAGAAAGGCACTCAAAGGCATACAGGCGTGATACAACGTCGCTAAATAATATTTTAATGGCATTGATATTATCATCTGTTAGATTTTTTTTGAAAGCTCCGCAATATGAAGCTAAACGCTTCCCGCCAACATTAAATGGAATTATAATATGATATATGGGCGGTGCCATCTTTTGTTGGCAAATTGAGTAGTAAAAAGTAAATAAGAATATTTTATAGAGTTCATCTTTTTTATAGACGTTTTTTTTTGAAAGCAGCTTCTCTAAGAAATTGCAGAGCTTATCCTTGATAATTTTATTCAGAGAAGAGGTTGTTCCTGATTCTCCGATAATAAATGACCTAACATCTTTTATTTTATTTTCGATATCTTCATTAATTTCTTTCCAATCACTGGTTTTAAGAGTTAATAGAATTTTATCATCATTAGAGATTATTTCACTATCGGAGCCACCAAACTTAACCATAGCATTAATTTCTAAATCATCAGAGAATAAAAGATTCGATTGCTTAGGCATTAATTTATGAAGTTCTTCGAAGTAAACTCCTTTATCAAGGGTTAGCTTACAATCTTCATGTCCTGGTATATAACTACCATGTCGACTTAATTTAAATCTTAACCAGCTTCCAAAAACAGAACTCTCATATTGCACAGAAGAAGCGAGGTGTCCCAGCTTGTCTTTTAATTCCTCAAAACTATCTATTAGCTTATTTAATTCACCCTCAACCACATTCTTAAACCCTTCTTTATCATGCTCTTTTATCCTCCCATTAACTTTTTCTACGAATCCTTTCTCTCTGAAATTTTTTTCTATAACTGGTAAAATTTCATCAATCGTTATTTTCATATCTTACCTCCTCTCTATATTTTTCAAGGGTTTTGCTATGTTAATCACAAAGCGAGTTTATGACGATTCATGCATACCACAAAGATGCCTTAAGGTTAGTAGGGATGCTTCTTAAGAGAGGTGTAAATAAAACTTATCAAAGCAAAAGTTAAGACGAAGCTGATTTTTTTGAAGTTTGTGCGAAAGAAGCTTGTACTACTGCCATTTTTGCCCAAACAAGAAATAAAAGCATCCCAGAATAAACAAGACCTCAGGATCAGCGTTGGTTTGATTGGTAGTTTAGATCAGTAGAATAGAGGATCTACGGACGAGAATGAGAATCAATATCAATTGAAATATAAAATATCCGAACAAATTTAGAAATATGGATACACAATAAACTAAGATTCGTCAACGCATGATTTTATAGCAAAAATTCGGAAATGGATAAGCATTAAAAGGAAGTAATAAGAAAGATCAGTGGCTTAATTTGCTCTGTTTTATGGAGAAAGCACCTACAATATGTAGGATTTTTTTGAACTTCGCCCCTTACAGATTACCTCCATTGTGAATCGCCTAAAATTGAAGATTCGGAACTAATATCCTGAACGCAATTAATTAATATGAACTCCGGCTATGTGATACCGAAAACCATTTTTATACATACCAAATTGTTGTGATATATTCAATTTCAGGTGGACAGGTGATTATGTGATATCCATTCCGCATATTAGGTTTTGCATTTGTTGTGATCTATTGAGAGACTGTCGAAAAAGTCCAAATTCTGCATTTTCCCGAAATTCTCGCACCATAATATCCGGCACTTAGAGATTTATAAAATGCCTTTTTTAGGTTTTTCGACAGTCTCTGAGAGTATCTCGAAAAAACGTTCTTTGCTAAACCTTATATTTCTTTCCAAATATTTAACATGAATCCAATTCATACAGCCTGCATACCCTCACAACAAACACGAAACAAATCGATTAAGAAATTTTTCATCGACACACTTTAGTCTTTTACCTGTGAAATATCAAACAAGGGCATCTGTTGAAAATCTATGGTATTTAGTTTTAGTTTTGGCTTCTTATAAAAAGATGTGCGAATCACTTCCGCCTTTATTATAACTTTTTCCTTATAATAATCAGTAAATCCTTTTGTGGTTTCACCATCAGGTGGAAGTAAATCTAAATTGTATTCTTTTTTTTTAAAGGAATGTTGAAAGGTTAAACTGTCACCTCTTGTGCTTTTTAGACTCGTAATTTCTCCAGAAAAATCATATATCAAACCATTTTCTAAATGAGGAAGAATCTGGTCATCTTTACCCAAATAATTTTCAAAATTACCCTGATCGATTTTTGCTGCTTTTACAAAATCCCTTTCAAAGCTTACTTCGATTGAATCTAATTTGTCATCTATTATTGGCTTAATCGCTAATTTAAAAATATGCTTGTGAATCAATTTGTGAAGTTCTAAAGCATATCTTTCTGGAATGTCACCATTCCCCAACGCTTTTTTTTCTTTACATTTTTGTGCCTTATTGATTAGCGTATTTATTACAATAACAATCAATCCGAGGTCTAGAGGGTGAGATCTGAAATAGTCATTTAAGAGTTCGTAGCCTGGTTTTATTTCACTGAAAAAATCTTTAGCCATCTCCCAAACCATATCATTAGCGAGTTTCAAAAAATCAAGCAGATCAGTAATGTTGTCAAAAGGTAATTGGTCTAAAATATCTTTTATATAAACAAGTGTATCAACGATTATTGAACCATCTCTATAGCGAACTGCTTGAATTGATACACTTCCTTTGATGTTCGTTATTTTAACAAGATAACGTATAAGCTTATCAAAACCAACAAGAGATTCCCCAAGATCAATCAGATCAATCTCTTTCTCTTTTTCAGACGGATTGAATTTAAAGTGGAGATATGGCTCCAAACTACGAACTCCTCGCCACGACATAAAATCTATTAAAAATAATTGATATCAAACTCGTTATGTTAATATTACGGCGAAATCGGGGATATCCATTCTGCATTCCAGATCTGCCATTTCTGTGATACATTGAGATTACCTCATAAAATTCAGTTCTTCATATATCACTCTATTTGTTACCATGAGGGAATTCACCAGTCCCATCCCCGCTTAATCCCAATGGAAATGACCAATCACTTCCCATCAGTTTTACACAATTTTCTTTAAGCCATTCATCACATTCGGCTTTGGAGTTCGGTCCATAGACCGAGTTGTAAATAGCGGGATAGACAGCATTTGATGGTATTACTGAACAACCTTTGAATCCTTCTACCTCCGAAGCCGTTAGAGCAATTACCCGAAACTCCTTAGGCTCATCATTCACTTCAACTTTTTCAACTGGGTCGCCGTTTACGAAGATGGCAACATGATTATATACATCGTCCACTATGCTAACATGGGACACCCAAGGAACTAACACCATTAAGCATACACCAGAGTTTGGTTTTAAAAATTCATCGATGAACACCTGAGCAGATCCGGGATCTCGTATATATACGATGTTACCTCCGGGATACTTATCAACTATCTCTGCAGTATAGCACGAATTTGGAAGATTGCCTGACACTGTAACATATATTACCCCATCCTTACGAAAAGCGTATGCCTTTAAATCGTACATTTTTCACCTCCGATTCTCGAAAATTAAAAAAAGTTTGTAAAAAACTTTAAACTGGTGGACCCCAAAAATCAAATATCAGCCAATTACAGATATTGAGATTATCTCAGGCCAAATCTGTCCAGAATATGCTGGAGATATCTGAAGTCTAAACATTTGAAATAACCGGCCGCCGGGCGCGCTACGCGGTTGATTGATGGGTAGCTATATGTCTGTTAAATCAGTGTCCGCCAATGTCCAGTATTTTGGGCCACTCGAAGTATTTTGCCTCGATTATTTTAGTATTTCCATCTCGCTCAATTGCCTCGAACGTCAGTTTCAAGGGGGTCGACATGCCTGTACCTGAAAGATCTAACAAAATAGGCATACCATCATATTCACTAAGCACTATGGACTTGACGCAAACTAACTGACGACCAACATTCGAAATTCCCAACTTGGATCCAGCTCCGACCCTCTGGTAGCTACCCACTTCGTTGTTGTACTTTTCAATTGAATATCTTATGCCAAAAAGACCCTGGTCGGATCGTGCAGAAAACTGTAAATAGACCTTTGGAGAAACACCATCCGGGTCTTGCTCAACAATAATAGTACGATCTGGTGACTTGTCATAATAATTAACTGGCCCAGCAATAATCTTGCCGTTTTCCACTTTCCTATGAGTGACCCCTAAACAGCCACTAAGACTCAACACTAACAGTGGAATTACAAGAAATCTTATTCGAAAATTCCAATTCATATCGGTTCTCCTTTCATCGTTAAAAGTAGGTACTTCTGCCAGCATTACAGATGCGCCAACAAGTAATGCTAATCCAATTAGCTAACATTAATAATCAATAGACGCCTATTTTTGTTCCAATTAGAGATATTAAATGGCCGTCTATTTACATCCCCATATGAAAAAAAGCCTGATTTTTACCAGCCGCGGAATATATTGGTTTATTTAAAAACAGAATATTCGAATTTCAGATACATTTTTTAAGTAAAAATTAGCGATTGTATAAGATTAAGAGACAGTTTCAGGAGTAAGTTGAGACCAGCGGAATAGATGAGAATTGAGCCGGATGGAAATGAGAATCAGTATCAATAAGAACTATTTAGTTTGATTGATAAAAATGCATATCCGGTAGTGTATTCTTTTTTGTGTGAAATCGATAAATCTCGAAAAAAAGGCGCTTTTCCTTTATAAGGGTGTCGTCCAAAACATCCACAAAGAAAGGAGAAGCGCCAATGAAGATGGAAATCACTGTAACAGAAGCCTTGGAATTGATCAACGAAATCCGCAAACAACCCAATGATCTTTTTGAGATGATTCGCGCTGACGTCAAAGAAAGCGTGGCCCTGTACATGACCGAACTCATGGATGCGGAACTGACCGATTTCCTTGGACGAAAGCGGTATGAGCGAAAAGCGGGAAAGAGCAATCATCGAAACGGTTCCTATCATCGTAATTATACGCTCAAGGGCATTGGTAATGTTGCGGTACGCATCCCCAGGGATCGCAACGGAG
>Ga0307378_10012609_pt1 | contig 10772 bp, 8 predicted proteins | sample UN1MG_FD_202238 | JGI IMG/M metagenome (GOLD analysis project Ga0307378, IMG submission 202238) | Soil microbial communities from Risofladan, Vaasa, Finland - UN-1 | ecosystem: Environmental > Terrestrial > Soil > Coastal area > Acid sulfate soil | place: Finland: Risofladan, Vaasa | collected...
GACGAACAAGAAAGTTCAGTACTATGTAATTACTGGCATCAAGCTAATGCTGATAATCACATAAGTGATATGGGTGGAACTTATTTATCTAGAAGTATATTCGAGGACTCAAGAGGTGGTGTTACTATAAAGAGAAATAATGAATATGATATGGATTTTGAAAATCCAGGTAAGCTAATAAAAGCAAACACTACAGGTAAGAATAGCAGTAGAATTAAACCAAAAGATTTTGGTAAACAAAGAGAGTTAATAGGTGATTTATTAGGTCTTACATCTGAACCAAATGAAGATATTCATATTCCATTTATTGAATTTGGTGTCACTAGAAAGGAAGGTACGCAAAATAGATATTTTAGTCTTTTTGGTAGTCAATTTTATTATGAGCAAAGTCCAGAAGGTAAAGCTCTATTATTTTTACATTCATTTGGTTGGAACGGTTGTATTGGTGATATAGGAGACACATTAATAAGTACAAATAGTATTGATGTTAGTATGTTTGATTTATATCAAGAAGACGGTACATCTTTCCAAGATGAAGATGATACATTTACTTTAAAAAGTTTATTTAATACAAATGGTTCATTTATAAAAGCACCTAGATTATGGTGTGCATTTATTGGGGGTTTACTTTATAGACTTGATACAAGTTTAAAGAATAAAGAAAATAAAGATTTTATAAAATATAGTGGTGAAAAAAGTGATGGTTCTTTTTATAATTTTTTTCCATGGCAAGATGAAAAATCATCAGTACCATATTTCTGGGAATATATTTATGATAGTAGACCTCAATCACAATTTGGTATAAATTTTGTTTTTGATAAAGGAGATTTTATAAGAAATGATTTAAGACAAACACCAGAGGAATTAATAACTGAAATCTATTCTAATTATAGTCCAGTTAATGCTATATTAGATTACCTTAATCCATCTAGAAGTAATTACCCAGTAGTTGATAGGGGTATATTAGGTTTGCCACAACAAGTTAGGGATGAATTCAAAGATGTATTTACATCATTTGTCAGCGAATTTCAAGATAACCTTGCACCAAAATTAGAAATTGTAGATAATTATAATAGAGCTGATTGGGAAAGTAAATGGAATGCTTTAAACTTAAAAGTAGTACCAAACCCACTAATTACTTCACAAACTAGCAACAAATTAAGTTATAGTACAAGCGATGTTATTAACATTTTCGCTACTAATAGTGATAATTCAGAAAATCCTCAATTATTAGAAGCAATAAAAAATTATAATTTTATTACTATAATTAATGACCAGGATTGGGAAGATTCTAGTGGTCCAGCACATATGTTTAGTTTAGAGCTAAAATCAAATTCAGAAGCATCAAGTGCTGCTAATATAATAAAAGGTTATATTAAAGAGACTTATGTTATAGCTAATGGTGTGCCTGGTATATTTAGAACAGACAAAACTAGACAGGATAATATATTACATAACCGTAATATTAAAGTTAATAAATCCGAAATGGACTTGTATTTAACTAGTTTTTATGAAAGATTCGATAAATTAACTCAAACATACGAAAAAGAAAAAAAAGAAGGTAATGACGAAGCACAAAGTAGAATATTTAATTCTATTGATGACGATATGATTAAATTAAACCTTTATAGAAGTGTTGCATCAATTTATAATAAATGGGTTGCTGGTACTAATGATGCATTAGTTAATGGTTGTGGTGGTGATATTGCTAATAATAACCTTAATAAAGAAGCAGCCTTACATCATAGAGGTAGTAGTACACCACACTTCATTGATTCATTTAGATTCCTTGATAGGTCGTTTAATAATATTGGGGATGATTTCTATTTAAACCCATTAGATGTTTTTAATAAAATAGTTGGTAACTATAATCAAAGTTTCTTTGATGTGGCTAATGCTACATTAATAAAGAATAATTTTAACTTTATCGCATTACCTACTTTCCTTAACTTTAATGACCCAAAACAAATGAAAACTATGTTTACACCTTTTACTTATAAAGATGTTGCTGGTGGAGATTATGCTGCTGGTCCTTCATTTGTATGTGTTTACGTAGGACAATCATCCACTAATCTAGATTTAGGTACCAATTCAAATTATCCAGACGATGGTATTACTATTGAATCTGATTGTGAAGGTAATTATATAGGTGGAGCTCCAGTCGATTTTACAGGTGAAAGAAGTGAAGATGGTAGTCTTAGTATTCCATTATTTTTAGTTAAGTACGGACAACAAAACCAATCATTCTTTAAGGATATTAAATTAGACCAAAGAGAATTTGCTGAGACAGCTGAATCACTTGAAATAATTGAGGATATATCCTTAACTGGTGATAAAAGAAAACCAAATTATAATGGTCAAAACCTTTTTAATGTTTATCAAACAAGGTCTTATTCAGCTGAAGTTGAAATGATGGGTAATGCAATGATTCAACCAATGATGTATTTTCAATTAGATAATATACCAATGTTTAGAGGTGCTTATTTAATCATGAAGGTTTCACACACTATCAATGCACATCAAATGACTACTAAATTTAAGGGTTCAAGGGTTAAAAGAACTAAAACACCACTTATTGATAAATCAACACTTTTTATGAGTCTACTAGGTACATTAGAAAGTCTTGGTGAAAATAGAATAATTGGTGGAAGTGCAACCAGAGGTGTTAGAAGAACTAACTCCACAATTGATAGTGTTGCTAATTGGATTGACACTCCAATGGATATTAAATTAATTCCAATTAAATTCGTTGGGGCTACAGGAGAAAAAGCTACAAAAGAACAAGGTTTCGTAATGAAACAAATTGGTGATACAGCTAGATATGGTATAAGGGAAGTTGTTGAAGTATTACAAACAGTATTCCAAGAATTTCATAAGGACATGAAAAATAATGAAAATATAAATGATGTTGTGTTCGTTGGTGATTTAAGTATTATAAATGGTGGTATAAGTGTAGACCATGCTTCACATCAAATAGGTAGAGATATTGATTTTAGACAAATATTAAGTTTCAAACAATCAACAAATTCAACAAATTTTGATGGTAATTTCTTTTCAACTGAAAGTCTTGCTTGTAAATCTAATACGGCTGGTTGTCATAACACTAACAATGGGTTAGTTGCTTATCCAAAAGAAAAAGGTGGTACAATTAATTTATGGGACCCAGAGGGTGATACAAGAGATACTATTGGTAATTATAGTAGAGCTGGAACAAGAGCTCTTATAAAATTACTTATAAAATATACAGACCCTTCTAAGGGTAAGAATACAAAAACTGTTGATGGTAAGAAAATTACATTCCCACAAATTGAGAATATTTGGTTTAATGACCCAGTGTTAGCTGAAGAATTCCCACGAACACCAGGGTTCGGTGGCGTAGCTGTTATGGAGGACCATTCACATCATTTACATGTTAAATTTGCAATTCCAAAAAGAGTTAGAGAGGAAAATGGTACTATAGATAGTTCTGGAAACCCATTATCAAATGATGGTAGTGCTACTATGAAGGATAGTGAAAATACTAGAAGATTTAGTTCATAATTAGGATAATTGATTTAATAATTGTATATTTGCAGTAATGCGAATAGCTAATATTATAACAGACGAGAAAATTAAGTTAGATAAAAAGTTTAATATAAGTCAATCATTAGGTGATATGATTGAGGATATTCCTACACTTATAATCGGTATCGACAATGTAAAGAAACTAGGTAAAGAGTTCAATTACCTAGATAGAAAGATTGATGATAAAACCTATTGGACCTTTAATAAGAAAGAGAAAAGAGCTTTATTTGAAGAGGATTTATTTTATTTCATTGAACATGCCTACAATATTTTAATTAAGGATATTAAGTTTAATTTCGTTGATGTAATACTTTTGGAAGGATTGGAAGTGGTTGATATATTTAAAAGTATCGATAAAGATAAAAAAACCATAACATTTATAAAAAACAATATGGTATATGTTTTTTCTAACAAAACAATATATGGTTTTGATTTAAGGCAAATAGTATTTATTGGTAAAAATAAAATAACTTTTTTAGATAAAATTAAAGCTATGTCCTCAGTCTTTTTGAGTGATGAGCAAATACTTATAGAATATAAAAACGAATTGAGTATGTTTAACGATGAGGTTAAATATGTTCCTTTAATATATTCTATAAGAAATAATGAATAAAAACATATTATTAGCATCTTTTATCTTCCCAGAGAGACTTGAATGGTTTTTAACCTATTTAGAAGATAAATTCGGTATATCTAGAGATAATGTATTTATTTTCGAGAACCTAGATGATGAATCAAAACTCATAGTAACATTCAAATTTGTAATATCTACCGAGAAAAGAGTAAATTTTAAAACTCTTTTTCCGAATGCAATTCTTATACATAAGAAAGGTACGGCCATATATACAATTAACGCCCTTAATAAATTAATAGATGAAATATCTGATGGTTCAGTTGGTAATATAGATTATAAGTCAGTTAAAATCAATTGGGACGATTATCAAGATAAAATACTCCTAATAAATGATGATAACTTAAAGATATCTAGTATAAAGCGTATTTTTTAATATTTTCACTATATTTATTATTATAATATACATTAAAAAAAAGACATGTTATGAACAACAACAATAATAAATTAGAGAATGGTATAAATAATTTCCTTTCTGAAGATGAAGCACAAGGAAACTTAAATCCACAAGAAACTATGGATTGCACTTCTGGTGTTTGTATTATTAAAGGTGATAAGAGCCTAGTTGAGAGAATCAACAAAAAAATAATTACAGAAGACGGTAGACAATTACTTACCTAAAAAAAACCATTAGATATGAATAATAAAAAAGTGAACAAAGATTTACTCAAAGAAGAACTTAATAGATTTAATCAAATTAATGAGTTTAAATTCTATGAAGACGATATTGAAGATAATAAGGCAAAGGGTTTAATTCTTGGTGATGTTATCGAAGCTGAAGATGACGAAGAACCAGCTTTTGGTGATGAATTAGATGATGCACCAGAAGACGCTGAAGAAGCACCAGCAGATGATGCAGAAGAGGCTCCAGAAGCTGACGCTGAAGTTGACGGTGATGCTTTCGGTGGCGATGCTTTCGGAGACGAAGAAGGTGGAGAAGGTTTCGGAGATGCTGAAGCTGAAGGTGGATTTGGTGAAGAGCCAGCTGCTGAAGAACCAGACCCAATGGATGACGCTGTAGAATTAGATGTTACTGAATTAGTAAAAGGTTCTGAAGAAGCTAAAGCATCAGCAGATGCGGCTAATAGTAAGATTACTCAATTAATGGATATGGTTAGTAAGTTAGAAGGACAGTTAGATGGTATGTCACAAATTTCTCAAAAGATAGATAATCTTGAAAGTGAAATTGAAAAGAGAAATCCAACTGAAGATGAAAAACTTGATATGCGTTCTTTATCTTCATATCCTTACAATATAAAGTTAACTGATTTTTGGTCAGACCAAAAAGGGCAATACGATGTAATGGGAACTGAAGACAAAAAAGAAGAATATGAATTAAATAGAGATTCAATTGATAGAGATTACGTAGAAACAGATATTAAGAGTTCATTTGATGATGAGTTCGAGGATATGTAAACTACATACATATTTAAATATATTAATTAGAGGGATTCGAAAGTTTTCCTCTTTTTTTTTGTTTTAAGGGTTGCGGCAAAAGAAAAACAACCGTACATTTGCCAAGTTATATGTTATATAAATAAAAGATAAAATAAAATTAAAAATAAGTATATTTTACTTGACTTTTTACAGGTTTTTATTATATTTATAATATACAAATCAAGGTAATAATTGATTTAACTATAGCACAGATTAAAAGATAATAATAACAAATAATAATAACAATAGCAAAAAAAAACAAACAAAATGAGTGAAGAAAAAACTACTAACTACGAAGAAATGATGAAGATGTATAATGAGTCTCATCAAGAAAAGCCAACACTAGCAAAAAAATATGACCTTAAGAATTATTTCAGTACACACTTAAACGATTCGGATAAAGAAGGTACAAAAAAAATAAGACTTTTACCACCATCTAAAGGAAAAACATCATCAGTTGATATCTTATGGGCTCATAAGATACAGGTTAATGACGGGTCATGGAAAACATACCCATGCTTAGAACATGAAGAAGGAAAACCTTGTCCTTTATGTGAAGCAAGACAAGCACTTTACGCTTCTGGAAAAGAGAGTGACAAAGAATTAGCTAAAAAGTATTCAGCTAGAAAAATGTATATTCTTAAATTAATTGAGAGAGGTAAAGAATCTGAAGGAGTTAAATTCTGGAGATTCAACCATGCTTACGATAAGAATGGTACATTAGATAAAATCATGAAAGCGATGAAAGCTGTTGAACATGATGTAACAGACCCATCTACTGGTAGAGATTTAAATATTGAAGTCGCAAGAAATCAATGGAACACACCAGTTGTACAATCCGTAACTTACCCATTAAATTCTACAACACTTACTGATGATGCTGAACAAAGCAAATTATGGTTAGAAGATGTTAGAACGTGGAGAGATGTTTATTCTGAAAGAGATTATAACTACTTAGCTATTATCGTTAAAGGACATACTCCAGAATTTGATAAAGATAAAGATATGTTTGTATCTAAAGAGGATAAAGCAAAAGCTGAAGCGGAAGTAAAAGCTACAATGGACAATGTTAGTGAAGATGATTCAGAATTAACAATGGGAGATGCTTTAAATACCGAACCAGTTTCCGAACCAGTTGCCGAACCAGTTACCGAACCAGTTACACAATCAGCAGACGAAGATGATGACCTACCTTTCTAAAAGGTAATTAAATAAAAATGAATGGACTGCGGAAGTGGTCCATTTGTTTCTAACAATTTTAACAATAATTAACCAATAAGAAGAAGTATGTCAAAACAAGCACCGAAAAAACCAATTGTAAAAAAGAAATTCGATTTAGGTTCATTTAAGAAGAATAATGGAATGGATATGACAGTAAAAGAAAAAGATTTAACATGGATACCTTTATCGGATTCATTTCACGAAGCACTTAAGATACCTGGATTAGCTAGAGGATACTTCACAAGTTTTAGAGGGTATTCAAACACTGGTAAATCAACAGCTATTTATGAAGCAGTTGCTGGAGCTCAAAAAATTGGTGATTTACCAATAATAATTGAAACTGAAGGTAACTGGTCTTGGGAACATGCTAGAAATATCGGAGTACAATTTGAAGAAGTTATTGATGAAGCTACTGGTGAAATAATTGATTACGAAGGAGATTTTATTTATTTAAATGGAGATGACCTTTTAACTAGATACCAATGTGTAGATTATTCAAATGGTAAAGAAGGTTCTAAAATTCTAAGAAGCGAACCAATTATTGAAGACGTTTCAAGACTTATGACTGAATTACTTGACTCACAATCCGAAGGTAATTTAGATAGAAATTTATGTTTCCTTTGGGATTCTGTAGGTTCATTAAACGGATTCCAATCAGTAATGTCTAAATCTAATAATAACCAATGGAATGCTGGCTCAATGGAAACAGCATTTAAATCATTAGTTAATCATAGATTACCAGCATCTAGAAGAATGGGTAAACCGTATACTAACACGTTTGCAGTTGTTCAAAAGATTTGGTTAGATAACATGAATACAGTTATCAAACATAAGGGTGGAGAAGCATTCTTCTATTCACCTAGAGTTATAGTTCACTTCGGTGGGATACTTACTCACTCAACAGTTAAGTTGAAAGCAACATCTGGTGGAGAGACATACCAATTTGGTATTGAAACTAAAGTTAGATGTGAGAAGAACCAAGTTAATGGAGTTGAAGAGCAAGGTAAATTAGCATCAACACCACACGGTTACTGGAACCCATCTAAGATTGAAGAATACAAAACAAAACACAAAGATTACATTCTTGCGAGATTAAACTCAACGGCTGAAGATTTCGTGATTGAAAGAGAAAAAGTAGAAGACCTTGATGCAGACGCATTAAGTGCTTAAGTTTATTGTTTAACCCTCTAAATGGGACCAAATGAAAAGAAGACCACCTAAGACTGGCACAACAAATGAAAAACAAAGTACACTAGTGATTGACGGTAACGCTCTTTATAAGAGGGGCTTTATCGGAGCTAGAAATGAGTACAATCGAGATGGCCAACACATTGGTGGTGTTTATCAATTCCTTACGGTATTACGTAAGTTATTAACCGAGAACCTTTATCATAAAGTTTTTGTGTTTTGGGATGGAGAATTTTCTGGTAAATTAAGATGGGACATTTATAAGGACTATAAAAGCGGAAGAGGTAAAGATTATATAAATGGCACTAAACCCGATGATTTAGAGGAGGTTGCACAACGTGGAGTAGTTTTCAATTATCTAGAAGAATTATTTATTCGACAATTATTAGATGAAAAGGTTGAAAGTGACGATTTTATAGCGTACTATTGCAATATAATGAAGGATGTGGAAAATATAACTGTTGTAACAAGCGATAGAGATTTAACACAATTAATTGATAATAACGTTAGAATGTATATGTTAGATTTAAAGAAATACATAGACAAATCCAACTTTAAAGAACAATTTAAATATCATTATGAAAACGTTGCAGTAATCAAGATACTCTGCGGAGATGTTAGTGATAGCATAAAAGGAGTTAAAAGACTTGGTGACGGAACCTTATTGAAACACTTTCCACAACTAAAAGAAAGAAAGGTTGAATTAGATGAGATTCTAGAAGGAGCTAGAGAACTACAACAAGAACGTCTAGATGCTGGTAAGAAGCCGTTACAGGTACTAACTAACATCGTAGAGGGGATAACAGATGGAATACAAGGTAAAGAGCTGTATAACATTAATAAGAGGCTGGTGGACTTAACGATTCCATTATTGACAACAGAGGCTATTGAAAACGTTAACGAATTAATTGATTCTCCTTTAAGTGAAGAAGATAGGAGCATAAAAAGTGTATATCAAATGCTTAAAAATGACGGCATAGATATAATGCTTGGCGAAAGCCGATATAACGAATACCTTTTACCCTTTAAAAAATTAATAGAGAGGGAAAAAAGAAATATAATTTAACCAAATAAACCAAATGACCATGACTAATTACAAAGGAAAAAAGAAAAATTTTTGGGACAACTTTAGATTCGAGTTTGTTCTTTATATTAACGAACAAGTACAAAGAGAAGATGGTAGAAACAGACCAATTATTTGTCAAAGACTATTTGACGTAAGAGATTTTAACGAAGATGCTTTGAATTCGTTAGAGTTAAAAGAGTTAATGGATGCATTAACTAGTGTACAAGCACCTACGATGGGACTTATCCCTAGTTTCTTAAAGAAGTTATCTAAGAAACATTCTTGGAGTACATATAACCCATACAGAGTTGTAGAGAATAAAGAAGAAGTGATTAATATTTTTGAGAATGAAGATATTTTTACTTTTGAAATCAAAGTAGATAAGAAAGTTATAGCGAAGAGTCAGTTCTCTGGTAATTGGTTTCAAACTGACGTAAGGTATAATGTTAATATTAGAGAAATTATACCAGAAATAATAAGTGAAGTTGAAGAATTTTTCAGCAGAGATGAGTATTCAAGCATATATGAAGGGTACGACTTAAAAAATGTTATATCGGACAATAAGTTTGATATAAAATAGTATATTTATTTAAAAACAGTTTTAATAAAAATGAGTAAAATAAACAAAGACAATTTAGGTTATCTAGGGTTAGATTTCCAGTACAGACTTATACAACAAATGTTGGTGGACCGAAAATTCGGTGAGTCTATTATTGATATTCTAAAACCTAACTACTTTGAGGATAGTTTCTTAAGAACTACCTCAGCGAAAATATTAGACAACTATGAGAAGTATGAGTCGATTCCAGATGTAAATAATCTGGAATCAACCATATTAGCTACCGTTTCTGATGAGATTGACCGTAAGATGTATGCGGAGCAATATAATAGAATTAAAAATGCTGAACTAAATAACGGAATGCAAATACAAGATACAGCAATGAAGTTTTGTAAGCAACAAGAGTTAAAGAAATCAATAAGAGATATCCAACAAATAATTGATAAAGGTGATTTAGAAGATTTTCATTTATGTGAAGAGATACTTAAAAAAGCTTTAGAGGTTGGAGATAATAAAGATGATGGTATTGATATTTTCGATAATTTAGAAAATGTAATGTCAGAAGACTTTAGAAAACCAATAGCAACTGGTATCAATGGTTTAGATGGTTACATGGATGGTGGACTATCTAAAGGTGAATTAGCCGTGATATTAGCACCATTCGGTGTTGGTAAGACCACAATGATGACTAAGTTAGCGAACCACGCTAAGAACACGGGAAATAACGTTCTACAAATATTCTTCGAGGATAACCCAAAGGTAATTCAAAGAAAACATTTGACATGTTGGATGGATGGTAAATATACTCTTAATGAGTTAACAGAAAATGCTGAAGAAATCTTAGGTGTTGCTAGAATGAAAGAAGCACAACCAGGAGCAATCAAGTTAAAGAAGTTTCCTAGCGATGGAACTACAATACCAATGATTAAGCAATACATTAAAAAGTTAATTGCACAAGGATTTAGACCAGATATATTATTATTAGATTATATTGATTGTGTAGTACCTACTAAAACATTCAAAGATGAATATGCTGGTGAAGGTAACGTAATGAGACAATTCGAAACCATGTTAGATGAATTAGACATGGCTGGTTGGACTGCTGT
>Ga0307378_10012610_pt1 | contig 10771 bp, 7 predicted proteins | sample UN1MG_FD_202238 | JGI IMG/M metagenome (GOLD analysis project Ga0307378, IMG submission 202238) | Soil microbial communities from Risofladan, Vaasa, Finland - UN-1 | ecosystem: Environmental > Terrestrial > Soil > Coastal area > Acid sulfate soil | place: Finland: Risofladan, Vaasa | collected...
CTCCATGAAGGGGTAGTCTAGTGCTGCATCCACATAATGTGCCCTGCTTTCCACAGCAGCTTTCATTATATTGGCGTTGAATTGGGTCAAGGTTAGATTGATAATAACATCCACTCCCTTGGCTGCACTCTTTATCTCCTCCACCTTTCCCGCATCCAACTTCACTGTAGTTATCTTATCGCTCTTTATCTTGTTCTTGACCTTGTTGGCTAACTCGATGTCTATATCGCCTAATACTATCTCTGTTACATCCTTGTCCCTGGCCAACATCGAGGCACAGGGTCCACCCTGCCCCCCAGACCCTACTATTAATACCTTCTTCATACCTTGTTCCTCCTTTATATTGGAATTTGTTTTAACTCCCATTGCTCTATAATAACTCCGCCTCGGCTCTCTTCAAAATAAGCCCTATCTCCTTCTCAACATCCTCAGGCAAAGGCGTAACTTTGTGCGTCGCCAGTATCTCTCTCACCTTCTCCCTGGCTACTTCATCAATCGACGTGGATCCCTGCTTCTCCCAGGTCTCGTAGCTGCTTATATCGCTGAGCCGGGACATCCATCTCTCCCGAAAATGCTGGACTGTATGCTTTTCCCCCAGATATATTCCTCCAGGACCGACCTTGTCAATGATATCCACAGCCAGGGTGTCGTCATTCACCTCAAATCCTTCTACGAACCTCAGCGCATAATCTATAATCTCGTTATCAATTACTAACGCCTCCGCAGACGTCATGCGGGCTCCCTCCAACGGCCCCAGGCCAAGGGCAATGTCAGGCGTTGCTAATGTATGGGTAAGAGTTGTCATTGCCCGTTCATAGCCGGCTTGTGTGTCCAGGACCTTGGCAGTAGTGCCACCTGTCACAAGTATCTCACTGGGCAAATCATAATAGCGGGCTACCTCGTTAAGACCCAGGTTCATTAAGCTCTTTTCAGGTGACTGCATGCCTAATCCTGTTCTGAAATCTATCGTCCCAACTACAGCCGCATACACCACCGGCGCCCCGGGACTGGCAAATTCCTGTATAACCAGCCCACCCAGAAATTCAGCGTTGTTACCCACCATCGTCCCCGCCAGCGTAGCCGGGCTTGTTCCGCCCGTAATCGGGATAGGATATATCACAACCGGAATACCAGCCCTGCCCAGCTCTATACTCGCCTCCGTCATCCCTTTCTCGTAGCAGAGAGGAGCCAGTGTACAGATAACATGGGAAAAAATAGGCCTTTCCCTCAACTCTTCCCTGCCACCAACAATGGCAGCAGCAATTTCAATCTGGTATTGAGCTTCTTTGCCGGTCGTGACATCTCCTTCAAAGTGCTTCTCACAATTCCTTAAACTGGTACACATATCAACTATGTACCGCACAGGTGCCGGTACATCATTTCCCACCCCTAACGGCCAGATAAGATCAACATGGTCAAGATAATCGGCTATCCTCGCACACCGGGCGATATCTTCACTGGTGGAGTATCGGCGCTTGCCCGTCTCCCAGTCCACCATGAACGGAGGCCCTCCCTCAGCACAGAAATGCGTCTCTTGCTTATTCAATACAAAGTCATACCTGGGATTCCGGGCACAATACTTTATAGTCTTGGGCGCCATCTTCAATGCTTCCTCAACTACATTGCGCGGGATGGAGACATGGCCAGTCTCGTAGTCCACCTTCGCTCCCGCTTTCTTTAAGATGTCCAGAGCCACCTTGCTCATCACCTTGATGCCCGTCTTCTCCAGCACTCGCAGCGAAGCGTCGTGAATAGCCTCTATTTCACTCTCCGATAAAAAACTTATCCTGGGTTTACTCATTCTCTCTTGTCCTCCATTCTATATCCCTGTGATTAAGACACTAGCAGATAGACACTTCCTTTGAGCATATTTCCTTAAACTGCACCGGCGCACCCGCGTCAGCCATCATCTTGAGAAATTTTGTGGGGTCGAGGCACTCAGGACCAATTAATCCTCTCTCTGCCTCGCCTGCCACGCACATCCTGGCTCCTACACTCGCCGGCAAAGCTACAGCAATACGGGTGGTGCCAAATTTTTGATATATCTTCACCTTCTCTTCTACAGTCGTAAAAAGATTATAAGGCCAGGATAGTTTGTACGTAATATTTTCTCCCGATTTAGCTCCTTTTATCTCCACTACACAAAACCCAACCATTTCAGGCGGAAGTTTGGCAGCGTTTTCGTCTTCACCAAGAAATGTATCCACTGGATGATGCACCAGCTTCATCAAAACATCTATCGGTGTAACTTTGACACCCTTCACATCTATGGCTTTTCGCTCGGCAAATCCCATTTTGACCAGTGCGCCAGCTATGGGGTCCAGCGGATATTTAAAATCACAATACTTGATGCCCTTGCCTATGAAACGGGGCAGCATTACTGCTTCTTCGTGTGCATGGTATGTAACCACCACTGGACCCACCGGGTCGGGAAAAACATATTCCTCGCAACCGCTGAAAATTGGATAAACCCGTGTCTTCCCATTTTCAAAGACTGGCGGGGGAAATGCATAATCTGCAAGTGCTATTTCAGGGCACCATCCTGGCTCCCAGGCACTTACCACTTCCTTGGATTCTTCCAGAGGTTTACCACCCAGTCTAATGCGTATCCCATCCACGCGGTCCAGCTTATCACAGGCATATCTTGCCAATACATTGGTGATTCCCGGACTCCCTCCACAACCGATCAGTGCTGTCAAACCAGCTTTTTTGAATTTGTTGTCAATTTCCGGTGCTCCTTTTTCCGGTAGTTGAGTTATGAGAGGGTAATCCATAGCTGAATCCACATAATGTGCCCCGCTTTCCACAGCAGCTTGCCTTATGTTGTCGTTGAATTGGACCAAGGTTAGATTGATAATAGCATCCACGCCCCTGGCCGCACTTTTTATATCCTCAACCTTTCCCGCATCCAGCTTCACAGCGGTGATCTTATCGCTCTTTATTTTGTTCTTGACCTTGTTGGCTAACTCGATGTCTATATCGCCTAAGACTATCTCTGATACATCTTTGTCCCTGGACAGAATCGAGGCACAGGGTCCACCCTGCCCCCCAGCCCCTACTATTAATACCTTTTTCATTTTTGTTCCTCCTTTATACTAGAATCTGTTTTAACTTCAACTACTCTACAGTAATTCTGCTTCGGCTCGTTTCAAAATCTGGGATATTTCCCTTTCTACAGCTTCAGGAAGAGGTGCCGGCTTATGCGTGGCCAGGATTTCCCTCACCTTCTCCTTTGCCACCTCATCCAGTGACCTGGAACCCGCCTGCTGCCAGCTTGTGAAATCCTTCCTGTCGCTAATCTTGGGAATCCACGTCTCCTTTTTGAAATGTTCTAAGGTGTGCTTTTGCCCCAGAAAGTGACCACCAGGACCTACTTTGTCAATCACATTCACCGCCAGTGTGTCATCATTCACCTCAAACCCCCGGGCTACCCTGAAAATGGCATCTATAATCTCATTATCTATGACCAGCAGTTCCGGCGACATAGTGCTTGCCGTGTTTAATCCACCTAAGCCAGTGATGACGTCGGCGCCGGTTAGTATGGACGTCGTGAGAGTCATGGCCCTTTCAAAACCCGCCTGGACGTCCGGAAGCTTAGAATCAGAGCAGCCTCCACAGACCAGCGACGGGAGATTATAGAAACGCGCCATCTCCGCAGCAGCCATCTGCACGATGCCATATTCAGGTGCACCTTCGGCAGCACTGCCTGTTTTAATATCTATGCCTCCAGCGGCACATGAATATACCACAGGTGCTCCAGGGCTGGCAAATTCCGAGATAACCAGGCTGGCTAGATTTTCCACGTTGCACACAACCACCGTCCCCGCTACTGTAGCCGGCCCTGTCTCACACATCAAGGGCATGGGTAGAGGAGCAACCGGAATACCAGCACGGGCAAACTCTATAACCGCCTCTATCGAACCTTCCTCAAATACCAGAGGAGCAATAGGGCACTGCACCGCTGATATAATGGGCCTTTTCCTCAGTTCCTCCCTGCCTCCCACAATGGCAGCCGCAATTTCAATCTCATATTGGGCTTCTCGGGCACTCAATGCCTCCCCTTGAAAATGCTTCTCGGTGTTGCTCAGAGCAGTAATCGTCTCCACTATCTTTTGCATAGGGGCGGGCACATCACCGGGACACACCGATGCCCAGACAAGATGAACGTTATCCAGGTAATCTGCTATTCTTATCCAATCAGCGAGGTCTGCCTTCGTTGAGCTCCTGCGCTCACCGGTCTCGAAATCCCTGATAAAGGGCGCATATCCATCCGTCGTGAAATGGACTCCCTTCTTGTCCAGCATCAAGTCGTACTTTGGATTCCTGGCACAGTATTTTATCGTCTTGGGAGCTCTCTTCACTGCTTCTTCAACTACATCTGCAGGAATAGTGGCACGCTTCTTCTCGTAATCTACCTTCGCTCCTGCCTCCTGTAAAACATCAAGGGCTTTCTTGCTCATCACCTTGATGCCCGTTTTTCCCAACACCTGCAATGAAGCAGTATGAATGGCTTTCAGTTCTTCTTGGGATAAAAAACTTATCCTGGGTTTACTCATCTTCTCTTATCCTCCTTTCTACTCCCTGTTCCAAAGCACGCAAATACGGCACTCTATCTTGCTGTGTATCCTCCATCTATTATGAAGTCCGCTCCGGTAACCCATCTGGATTCATCAGACGCAAGATACAAATCCATGTAAGCTATATCTATTGGTTCACCAAGAAAACCCATTGGATGCAGTGGCGCCATTGTTTTTTCAAGATATTCCTTATGTGGCAACCCGAAATCTTTAGCCTCTCCTTCCAGCATCGGTGTATCAACTCCACCAGGATGCACAGCATTAACTCGAATAGTATATCCCATTTCTCCACACTGAAGCGCTGCTGCTTTAGTTAAAAGCCTTACGGCGCCTTTGGATGCACAATACGCTGCCACCTCTCGATCGCCTATTATCCCATCAACAGACCCTCTGTTTATTATTGAGCATAGCTCACCATTACCCTTCATGGCTTCAATGGCATATTTGGTACCCAAAAACACTCCAGTTGAATTTATATCCATTTGCCAATTCCAGTCGGCAAGCGAAGTTTCTTCTATCGTTTTACACAATGCAACACCAGCATTATTCACCAGAATGTTCAGCTTGCCATATCTTTTAATTACTTCACCAATCACACTATTCCAATCACCCTCTTTTGTTACATCAAGCTTAAGAAAAATGGCTTCTCCGCCCTCTTTGTTGATCTTTTCAGCCAACGCTTTTCCTTCAACCACCTTGGCATCCGTTGTAATTACAACTTTAGCTCCCTCTTTAGCAAACAGCTCTGCATCTCCCTTCCCAATACCTGAAGCACCTCCAGTTATTATCGCCACCTTGCCCTCCAATCTCCTCATTTCCACACCTCCTTTATATTTCATATATTTTCCAAGTTAGCGAATTATGAGATAGACACTTTCCTTGAAACCGTTTCCTGAAATTTCAAGGGCCAGCCCATATCAGCCATCGGGCTGTCCCTTCATTAGCTGCGTCCAAACAGGATCGCCGGTAGCGTTATCCACATAGTGTGCCCCGTTTTCTATAGCAGCTTGAATTACGTTGGCATTGAACTGGATCAAGGTCAGGTTGATAATGACGTCCGCGCCCCTGCCAGCGTTCTTTATATCCTCAACCTTTCCCGCGTCCAACTTCACAGCAGTGACCTTATCGCTCCTTATTTTGTTCCTGGCCTTATTAGCTAAATCCATGTCTATATCGCCCAAAACTACCTCTGATACATCCTTGTCTCTGGCCAGAATTGAGGCACAGAGGTCACCCTGACCCCAGCCTCCATTAATAACACCTTTTTCACACTTGTCTCCCCTTTTTATAAAATCTCTTCTTAACTCTTCCTCAAGAACTCTGCTTCGGCTCCGAGGCATCTGGGATATTTGCTTTTCACGAATATCCACACCATCTCAGGATAGTTAAAGCTATCATCTTGGTCGCTTTTATCAACTGCCCGATATCAGCAAATTCATCCGCTTTATGAGCTGTACTAATATCAACCCCTATGGAAATGGTGGGAATCTTGGAATAGTTTATCAGATGGATGGCATCAGTCAGGCTATCCATTCCCGTTAATTTAGGCTCAATACCCAGTTCCTTTGACGCCTCTATGGCAGCCTTGATTATCGGCTCATTCTCATCAATTTCTGCCCCATACATCCAGCCGCTGCTTTCAATTTTCGGCGGATGTTCCTTCATCCAGGAGTCAGTCGCTGCCACACTCATTATTTTCTCTTCTATCTCCTTGCCCGGGTTCACTGTGCCGGGTATAAAAGGCGCATTGAATGCTATTTCCACTTTCTCTGGATATGTAACAGCCCATTCTCCTCCCCTTATAACGGTGGGCATCACCATATCGGGATTCAAAAGTTTATGTTGCTTATCTGGCCTAGTTCTCCATTCCTCGGTCAATTCCTCGAAAGCCTGTATCATTTTCACCGATTTTGAAATTGCATTCACCGCTCCTCCCACACTCCAATGAGGCTGCACACCCTCATCAGCATGACCAGCTCTGCCAAACACCGTTAATTTGCCACCCGCATTCCCCCGCATAGCTATAAGTACATCCAGGTCGGTGGGCTCAGGAATTATAGCTGCATCAGCTTTATATCCTTTCTGACAACAGGCCAGGGTGCCCATGCAGCTCATTTCTTCTTCCGGCACAGTCTGCACAGTTATATCTCCATCTAGTTTGATGCCCGCCTTCTGAATCAACTTAACCGCCTCAATCATAGTGGCAATGCCACCCTTCATATCACATGCTCCCCGCCCAAAGATCTTATTATCTTCTATTTCGCCTTTGAAGGGGTCATGGCTCCAGTTTTCTATCACGCCCACAGGCACGACATCATAATGCCCGTTCAGAATCAGGGATTTTCCTTTTCCCTGACCCTTAAGTTCTCCCACAACAACAGGCATATTGCTGAGATCTCTTTCTGGTTCAACTCCTGAGCCAGGAAAGTTTTCCAGTGTGGAAGAATCGATTTCCCACATGTCCAGTGTGAAACCCATTTCTTCCAGCGTTTTATAAACAAATTCCTGAAGCTTCTTATAGTCGTCACCCTCCGCTTTGCCACCGCTCGCCGGGGTGACGGTCTTAAAACTTATCAGTTTCCTCAAATATTCGATAAGCTCCTCTTTATTCTCGTCTATTAACTGAAGAACTTTCCTCTCTTTTTCAGATAACATGCAAATCCTCCTTTCTCAGATTTGATTTGTATTCAGCTTAATATTTTCCCCGTGAGCACTTTAGGTTGCATATTCAACCAAGCCGTACCACTAATATCTATCGCAAATAGCAGCTGCTTCACAACTTTTCTACTTACTAACCCTCTCTTTCCTTGTCCCCCCTGCGGAGGACAACGTCTATGTGCTCACCTCGGAATAACCGGCAAGGTGATATGCGAAGGATGTTGCTTGTCATGGTAGATTGTTTGAGTGGCTTTTACGGTTTCAGCATCTATCCCGAATTCATGCCCTGTGTTCGGGTTCCTATCCCACCTGTTGAAGTTGCTGCTGGATATCTCCACTCTTATGCGGTGTCCTTGTTTAATAGCATAGCTGGTTGCCCATAGGTCAATCGTATATTCGTATATTTTGCCCGGCTCGATGAGAGATGCCTCGCTGTCGGAGTTGCGATACCTGGCGCGGACTATGCCTTCCTGTATCATGTGAGTATAGCCGTCAGGGAAGACGTCAACCAGCACGGCTGTGAAATCAGTATCCCGTGCCGATGATGCGGAAAAGAGCGTGACAGTTATCGGCCCTGTTATTTCCAGGTCTTTCTCCAGCTTGGGTGTGGTGTAAACAAGCACGTCTGCTCGCCGCTCTACGGAAGCCCTGTCTTTCAGCGTCTGTGCCAGGGACCATAGCTCCATTTCCAGCGATATTGCAATCGGGTCGTTCGGATCGTACACATAGCTGTCGGTGGGTTCATCGCCAGATTCCTCGCGATTGAGCAAGCCGTCTCCATGGAGGGTGTTGGCGCCCCCGCCGCTGTGGAAGTAATATCTGGTGTACTTCACCCTGGCCGGAGGCCACTCCTCTTCGTATCTCCACTTGTTGTCGCCTATGGTGAATATCTCCACCCGGGGTGTTCGGTCAAAACCGTTATCGGCTCCTTTCAGCCAGTAATCAAAGAAGCGCTGCAGTCTATCGTATGTCCAGGCTTCCTTGCCTATATCTATTCTGCCGATTCTATGAGTCTCCGCAGGAGTAATTTCATGGTCGGTGGGTGGCAGCAATAGCCACTGGTTTTTCCTGGCTTCCATGCTGTCGCTATTTTCTTGCACTCCACGCCAACTAGAGATAGTGCCGGGTAACAAAACATCATACCAGCCGCACCAGTGATAGACCGGTATCTTCACCTGGTTGTATTTCTGGCAGACGTTGATGGCATTTATGGGCTCCCAGAAAGTATCTCTCGAGGGATGTCTGATCCAATCCTTGTAATAATCACACCTGACCCCGGCATCATCATCTATAGATATTAAGGGAAGGTGACAGTAATCCAGCCTGAGGGGGTTGTTCACCTTCCTGGCATTCATCTCATACGCCCAGGTGCCCATTGTCTGCAGACAAAAGGCGCCTCTATCATATCCTACCGCATATGTATCTGGGAATGTTTCGCCGGGGGCGATGCATTTAAGGTTAGGGTGATTCGACCATGCCACAACCCACTGTGTGTACCCATAATAGGATTCGCCGGTCATCCCGATATTTCCATCGCACCACGGTTGGCCGGCAATCCAGTCCAGAGTATCGTACCCGTCAGCGCCTTCATTGACAAAAGGCTCGAACTTACCCTCTGAAGCATATTTTCCCCTCACATCTTGCACAACACACACATACCCCTTCCGGGCAAAGTATTTGCCGTATGCCGGCATAACACAGTAAGGCTCGTCTTTACCATAAGGCAGTCGTATCAGTATGACGGGGAACCTGCCATCGGCATCAGGCTTATAGATGTTGGCGTAGAGCTTAATCCCATCACGCATGGGCACCGCCACATTCTTTTTTACTCTTACCCTGGTATATACGTTGGGCGTATCGGTTGGCAGAGACATAAACGGTAAGCGAAAGTACTTGACAAAAAAATCCTCATGCAACCTGGTTATAGCCCACAACAAGTCAGCCCACAAACGCTGGCCCAAAGATTTGCTCATCTTTATACCCCTTTTTGAATTTTTGCCTTTCAGCTAAATCAACTCGGAGATGCACTAAGTTGTTTTTCGCTATAGTTCTCCGCATAATTTCGTATAAAGCATCCTCCCTCGAAGGAATAGAGAGTTACAATTTGGCAAGCTCGACCTCAAAGCCTAGGGCGACCAAGGAATCTAGAAGCCCTTCTCCTTCGTTTCACCCAAGATCAGAGTAACAATTTAAGTGGCAATTTAATGGCATCACTGGTTTAGTTTTCCAAAACCTCTACCTCATAGCATTATTGTATCATCCCCCGCATGGCTTCACAAAATCAGCGAGTAAAATTTTACCTGCCCTTTAAGGCGTGGGGACTGATTCCCACTGGTTTAGAGCCTCGACAAGTCGGGACAAAGAGAGAGCTTTTTGTAGCTCGGGTAGGAATTTCAATGGCTGATTTTAGAGTTCGCCGTCTCCTGTTATCACTACCTCTTCCCCACTTTGTTCTGCCTTTTTATAGAATCTTCTTTTAACTTTTCCCCAAGACTTCTGCTTCGGCTCTCTGCACAATCTGAGATATTTCCTTTTCCACCTCTTCAGGGATAGGTTTCGGTTTATGAGTAGCTAATATTGCTCTAACCCTTTCCTTAGCCACTTTATCCATTGACCTGGAACCCATCTTCTGCCAGGTTGCATAGGTATTTTTGTCACTAATCTCAGGCAACCAAATCTCTGTTTTATAATGCTTTAAAGTATGTTTTTGTCCTAAAAAGATGCCCCCAGGACCAACTTCGTGAATGACATCTACTGCCAAATTATCATTATTTACTTCGAGTCCACGGCATGCTCTCGTAACTGCGCCTGCGATTTCGTTATCAATGACCAGAGCCTCGGCGCACATAGTATTTGCCGAGTCTATCGCTCCCAGACCATCAACAATGTCCACGCCTCTTGCTAATAGAAGCGTCGTAAGGGTCATAGCTTTTTCAAAACCAGCTTGCATATCCGGAGTCTTGGAATCAGAGTTTCCACCGGCTAACATACATGGAAGCTGATAATAACGAGTCAATTCAGCCAAAGTCATATGTATCACACTACGTTCAGGTGCGCCTATCATGCATGCACCTGTCCTGGGATTTGCGACTGTAGATGCAGCTCCGTATATTACAGGTGCTCCAGGACTGGCAAATTGGAGTATAACTAAGTTTCCTAAATTCTCGGCATTGGTAATAACTACCGTTCCTAACAGTGTAACCGGACTTGTCTCACCTGCTAAAGGCATAGTCAGAGAGACAACAGGGATACCAGCCCTGGCAAATTCTATAGAGGCTTCCATTGATCCTTTATCGTAGCTAAGAGGAGAAATAGGAGACTGAATTGCTGAAATAATAGGCCTTTTCCTGAGCTCTTCTTTCCCGCCAACAATGGCAGCCGCGATTTCAATTTCATATTGAGCTTCCCGGGCATCAAACGCTTCAGGCTCGATATGCTTGCCTGTATTTCTCAGGGCAGTAGCAAGTTCGATTAACCCTCGCATAGGCGCTGGTACATCATTAGCGACCACCGACATCCAGCTAAGATGAAGATTC
>Ga0307378_10012611_pt1 | contig 10770 bp, 10 predicted proteins | sample UN1MG_FD_202238 | JGI IMG/M metagenome (GOLD analysis project Ga0307378, IMG submission 202238) | Soil microbial communities from Risofladan, Vaasa, Finland - UN-1 | ecosystem: Environmental > Terrestrial > Soil > Coastal area > Acid sulfate soil | place: Finland: Risofladan, Vaasa | collected...
CTCTTCCATAGGCTAATGGAACAAGCCGTACAGACAAGTCCCTTGATTTATAAAAAAATAATAGGTGGAAAACTACCAACTTGAGCGAAGTGGATACCCCCCTTATCATTATTAGCCTTTTCCTAAAAAATATTGGTACTGATAATGCTGAGAAATCAATTAACAACACCATTTTGCAGTGGTGGTTTGCCATTTGACCAGTTTAAAATTTATTCATAAACCTGCATGATGGATTTATAATAAATATTAACGTTATTCATCTTCAAGTTATTTTATGCAATCACGCAATGGTGAATGAGAGTAAGGTTAGCAGCCCAAACGCAGAGGATATTTCAACTCAATTCCAATTTCAAACACATCTTGTGGTTAGTATTTTACGAGATAATTAGGATTTATTGCAATAATAAAATACTACCCCTCGCAGGAATGTAAGAATCTTGAAATAAAAATCAGAAAAATAACTCATCCAAGGTTATACTATTTTTCATTAATGATATAATAGGGGGCGGGACCTCTCCATCGTGGCCTCGTATTTTTAGTTGAAGATACCAAAACTCTTAGAGTTGTCCGTCATATTTCTCCTTTCCGGCAAATTCGTCGCATGCGACGTCACATCCAGCGCAGACCTGTCGCTGACTTGTCGCGGCCTTGGCGAAGTAAAATCGGTTGTCAAGAATTTAATCTGTTGATATCATAGGTAAAAAGTGTTATAGTAACTTCTGGCATACGCCTTGCATAGGCATTCAATATACTCGATATCTCCGATAGTTATGGAGAGTAAAACTCGTTGCCTGAATCAAGGCTGCATTATGAGTGCGTGCATGGAATGGAGACTTATACAGACTGAGTGGAGCCTTATGCAGACGCACAGAGGCTCATGTACATTCCGCATTATCTACGTTCCGCTACGTTCCGCATCAAGAGATAACTGGAACCATGCAACTGGAACCATGCAACTCGAACTATGTAACTGGAACCATGCAACTCGAACCATGCAAAAATTCTTTATTAGAAAGGTGTTGCATAGAGGCGTTGCAGAAAGGTGTTACACATAGAAGTGTTGCAGAAAGGCGTTGCAGGCACGCTCTTATTCCGCAGGATGATGACGGTAATTGCCGGGAGATGCCCCCGGAAAACAAAAAACATTCAAGTGAGGAGGTAGCCAATCATGGCCAAGGCAGTTGGAATTGATTTAGGCACTACAAATTCCTGTATAGCCGTTATGGAAGCGGGAAAACCCGTAGTTATCCCCAATGCCGAAGGGGGGCGAACCACTCCGTCAGTAGTGGCTTTCACCGATGATGGTCAGCGTTTGGTGGGACAGATAGCCAAGCGGCAGTCAGTGATTAATCCACAGAATACGATTTTTTCGGCCAAGCGGTTCATTGGGCGAAAATACGACGAAGTAAGCTCGGAAATTAAGATTGTTCCATATAAGGTAGAGGCCGGGCCTAATAACGCGGTTCGCTTCGATATCATCGGGAAGCAGTATGCGCCGGAAGAGATTTCGGCCCAGGTCCTCCGCAAGCTGGTGGACGATGCATCCAATTATCTGGGTGAGCGGGTCAAACAGGCGGTTATCACCGTACCCGCTTATTTTAACGATGCCCAGCGCCAGGCCACCAAAGATGCGGGTAAGATCGCCGGGCTTGAGGTGCTCAGGGTGGTCAATGAGCCTACGGCAGCAGCTTTAGCCTATGGCATGGAAAAAAAGAAAAATGAAACGATTATGGTTTTTGACCTTGGCGGTGGGACCTTCGATGTTTCCGTACTGGAAGTAGGCGAGGGTGTCTGCGAGGTTCGTTCCACATCAGGGGACACTCACCTGGGTGGCGATGATTTTGACAAGGCCGTAGTCGATTGGCTGGCAGATGAGTTTCGCAGGGAGCAGGGGATTGATCTTCGGACAGACCGGCAGGCACTTCAACGGCTCTATGAGGCTGCTGAAAAAGCCAAATGTGAGTTGTCGAGCATGGCCCAGACGACTCTCAACCTCCCTTTCATTACCGCTGATGCCGCTGGTCCCAAGCATCTTTCCATGACTCTGACCAGGGCCAAGTTCGAACAACTGACTCACGAGTTGGTTGAGCGTTGCATTGGGCCGGTCAAGCAGGCTTTGGGCGATGCCAAACTGACGGAAAACGATATCGATGAGGTGATTTTGGTGGGTGGTTCTACCAGGATGCCTTCGGTTCAGGAACTGGTGCGCAAAATGACCGGCGGCAAGCAGCCGAATATGTCTGTGAACCCCGATGAGGTGGTTGCTGTCGGTGCTGCAATTCAGGCAGGTATCATTCAGGGAGAGGTGCGGGATGTTCTGCTGCTCGATGTCACGCCGCTTTCACTTGGCGTGGAAACCCTCGGCGGAGTCATGACCAAATTGATCGAGCGCAACACCACTATTCCGACTCGCAGATCCGAGGTTTTTTCTACTGCTGAAGACAGTCAGCCTGCCGTGGACATTGTGGTACTTCAGGGAGAGCGGCCTATGGCCAGGGACAATCGTCAGCTTGGCCGGTTCAAACTGGAAGGTATAAGGCCGGCACCGCGTGGAATTCCCCAGGTGGAAGTTACCTTTGATATTGACGCCAATGGAATCCTGAATGTTTCAGCCAAGGATAAAGACACCAGCAAGGAGCAGAAAATCACCATCAGCGGCTCCACCAACCTGGACAAGGGCGAGATCGACCGTATGGTCATGGATGCCGATGCCCATGCCGGAGAGGACAAACAGCGCAAGGAAGCCATTGAGGAGCGAAACCAGGCTGACACTTTGGCCTATCAGGCGGAAAGGACACTGCACGAGCTGGGTGACAAGGCCCCTGTGCATGAAAAAGCCCGCTGCGAGCAACTGATTGCCGATATCCGGCAGGCCATTAAGGATGAGGCACCAGTAGAGCGCCTCCGTCAGCTTAAGAGTGATCTGCAGCAGGCATCCTACGGCCTTTCTGCAGCAGCTCAGCAGCCTGGAGCAGGCCCAGGCGGCCCAGGTGGCCCAGGTGCGGGCGCAGCAGGCGGTGCCGGACCAGGAGGCGGCGGAAAGCCTCCGACCGAAGGCGGTGAAGATGTGATTGACGCTGAATTTACCGAAAAGTAAGAGGGCAGGGGATAGGGATTAAGGATGGTTCCCTATCCCCTATACTCCCCTATACTCTCACGAGGGAGATAAGAAATATGGAAAAATCTTCAGAAGAAAGACCCCATCGGGTTCCAGGAAAACATTCGGAGGTACACAAAAGGACCGGGCCGGAATCTCCCCGGCACTCAAGTCTTGCCGATCTTGCCGAATCAGAGTCCAAATCTGCACTTGAGGAGGAGGAGACTGCGGTCATAGAAGAGGATGCTGCGGCCCAAAAGCAGATTGAAGAAATGGATCAGGCAATGGCTAATCTCCAAAAGCAGCTTCAGGAGATGGAGGACCGATGGAAGAGGACTGCCGCAGACCTGGATAACTACCGCAAGCGCTTTGAACGGGAACTGGAGCGGTTGCGCTTTGCAGAGCGTGATATGGTCTTGCGCGAGTGGCTGGCAGTAGTGGATAATATGGAGCGGGCCTTAAATGCGGGAAAATCTTCGGAGGCTAATCCCTGGTATCAGGGCATGCAGGCCATTTATCAGCAAATGATGGGTATTTTAGGTCTGTTTCGGGTAACCCGGCTTTGCCCTAAGGGAGAGCCTTTTGATCCGGTTTGTCACGATGCAGTGGCTACGGCCGATTTAAAGGGTGAGCCGGAGGGTATTATTGCCGAGGTGGTTGAACCCGGCTACATGATCAATGATCGTATTTTACGTCCGGCCAAGGTCATTCCGGTGAGGCATCAGAGTAAGTAAAGCAGGTAGATAGGCTGTAGGCATTTAGGCTGTAGGAAGAGGCAATAACTAATAGCCTAAATACCCACAGCCTAAACAACCTGAGTAGTTACGAAAGGATAATCGATGTCCGTCAAATATCAGGACTATTATCAAATATTGGGTGTTCCCCGCAACGCTTCACAGGACGAAATCCAGCGCGCTTATCGGAAACTGGCACGACAGTTCCATCCGGATATCAACAAAAACAGCGATGCAGAAGATAAGTTTAAAAAGATCGGAGAGGCCTACGAAGTTTTAAAAGATCCTGAAAAGCGCAAACGGTATGACCTGCTTGGAGAAAATTGGCGTGCTGGTCAGGATTTTAGTCCTCCTCCTGGTTGGGAGTCTCGTACCGGCAGGGCCGGACCTGGTGGTGGAGCACGGGGATTTGATTTCACTAACCTGGGAGGCATGGCGGGCGACGGGAATTTCAGCGATTTTTTTGAATCGCTTTTCGGCGGAGGATTAGGTGGCTTTCGGACCGCGGCAGGCAGGCCAAAGGCAGGGGACTGGTCAATGAAGGGCCAGGACCATGAGGCTGAAATCACCATCTCTCTGGAAGATCTTTACTCTGGAAGCAAGAAAACGATTGCCCTGGAATCCATGAAGCCGGATGCCACGGGCCGGATGCAGCGTGTAACCCAGAATCTTGAAGTTAACATTCCTGCTGGCATAACCGATGGTCGGCGCATTCGACTCAGCGGCCAAGGAGAGAAAGGGGCAGGCGGCGGCCCTGCAGGAGACCTCTATCTGCGGATACATATTGCTCCTCATCCGGTTTTTAAATTAAAGGGGCATGATCTGACTGTGGATGTAGCGGTAACTCCCTGGGAGGCGGCTCTGGGTGCTCAGATTGAGGTGCCGACTATGGAGGGAACGGCCACGATGCGGGTTCCGGCAGGTATTCAAAGCGAGCAGCGGATGCGCTTGCGTGGTAAGGGGCTCATTAAGTCAATGTCAGGCTCAGCCCCGGGTGGTGAACGGGGTGACCTGTACGCTGTTATCCGGATAGCAGTGCCTAAGACGCTCACACCCAAAGAACGGGAGCTGTTTGAGGAACTGGACAAGCACTCTTCTTTTAAGCCGCGCCAGCGATAAAAGGGAAAAACCATGAAAAAGAAACATTATGAACTCATAATCCGTTATGATGATCCGGGTTTTCCAGGACTGCTCCGCCTGTCCGAATTGGCTCACGTGGCTGGCTTGCACCCGGACCTTATTAACCGGTTTCTGAATCTTGGACTTATCGAACCAGTTGCGCAGCGCCCTGAACCATTGTTTACCGATGAAACCATACTGCGCATCGGACGCATCCTTCGGCTGCGTCGGGATATGGGGGTGAATTTGGCCTCAGCAGGAATCATTCTGGATCTTCTCGACCAGATTGAGAAGCTCAGAAAAGAATTGGATACGCTGCGAGGAATGTGAGAAAAATTATCGGTTATCAATGGTCAGTTATCAGTAAAGACAGTTATCCCTGATCAGTGATAACTGATCACTAATATAAAAAAGGAGGACGTTTATGCCAATTGATGGAAACCCCATCGAGACACATCAATTCCAGGCCGAGGTTAAAAAGGTTCTGGACATTGTTATTCATTCTCTTTATACGGATCGCGAAATTTTTGTCCGCGAGCTGATTTCCAATGCTGTCGATGCTTTGGAAAAATTTCGGCACGAGAGCTTGATGCACAAGGAAGTTTTTGACGGGCACCTTTCCCTGGAGATTTTAATTAACATGGATGAGAAAGCCCATACTCTGACCATGATAGATACCGGAATTGGAATGACGCATGAAGAGTTGATCGCCAACTTGGGTTCTATCGCTCATTCAGGGTCCCAGAGCTTCCTTGCTCAACTGGCTGATGCAGCCCGTCAGGACGTAGACCTGATTGGTCAGTTTGGCGTAGGCTTTTACTCAGCCTTTATGGCAGCTGACCGGGTGCGGGTCCAGACCCGCGGTTTCCGTTTGGATGACCAGGGCTGGGAATGGGTCAGTGATGGATCAGGCACGTACACTATTGAACCGGCAAAGGGTTTGCGCAGGGGAACAACAATTATCCTTGAGCTGAAGGAAGATGCCCATGAATTTGCTAACCCGGAAAACGTCAAGCGGATCATCAAGCGGTACTCCAATTTTGTCCCCTTCCCGATTCTGGTCAAGGGAGAGAGGGTCAACACGATCCAGGCTATCTGGACACGTAATAAAAATGAGATTAAAGAGGAAGAGTACACCGAGTTCTATAAATTTGTAGCCAATGCTTTTGACGATCCCTCGTACTATATCCACTTCAGTGCAGATGCCCCTCTGGCCATTCATGCGCTCCTCTTTGTTCCCAGGGAAAACCTTGAACGGTTCGGTCTGGGCAGAATGGAGCCGGGCGTTGACCTTTACTGCCGTAAGGTAATGATCGACAAACATCCGGAAGGGTTGTTGCCTGAATGGATGCGGTTCTTGCGGGGGTTAATTGACAGTGAGGATCTACCCCTGAATATTTCGCGGGAGACCTTACAGGATAATTCCATAGTCAGAAAGGTCAACCAGGTGATAAGCGGCCGTTTCCTCAAGTTTTTGGAGGAGGAGGCCAAACATAATCCTGAGAAATTTACCGTTTTCTGGAATACCTTTGGTATATTTCTGAAGGAGGGGATCGTTAATGACTTTGCCCACCAGAAAGATATCGCCAAACTCCTGCGCTTCGAGTCATCCAAAACCGAGAAGGGGAAAGTGACCTCCCTGGCCGAGTACATTGGGCGGATGAAGGAAGAGCAAAAGGTTATTTATTACCTTAATGGCCCTTCACGGGAAATCATTGAGGCTGGGCCGTATATCGAGACTTTCAGGAGCCGCGACCTCGAAGTCATTTATACTCATGATCCTATCGACGACTTCGTTATGAGCAACTTAGGCGAATTCGAGGGCAAAAAGCTGCTCTCCGCTGATCAGGCCAACCTGGAGCTGCCGGAAGCGGGGAAAAAGGAAGCGAAAGAGCAGGATCAGGAGCAGGTACAGGAGCAGGAACAGAAATTTAAGGAATCCCTGAGTACTGATCAGATCAAATCCCTTGCCGGTTGGCTCAAAGAGATCCTGGGCGAGCAGGTCAAAGAGGTCGTCGAGTCGCACAGATTAGTGGAAAGCCCGGCCATTGTGGTCAATCCTGACAGCGGCGTGAGCAGCGCCATGAGACGGGTCATGCAGGCCATGGATAGAGATGTCGGAGAGGGCCCCTTATACTTAACCCTGGAGATCAATCCACGTCATCCTTTAATCCGCAAACTGGATGATATGCGCAAGCAGGATGAGGGGTTCGCCAAAATCGTAGGAGAGCAAATCTTTGATACTGCTATGATTGCCGCCGGTCTTCTGGCAGAGCCCAGAAACATGGTGGACCGGGTGTATCGCATTCTGGAAAAGGCGATGGAGTAGGGATTTGGGAATAGGGGCTAGCAGCCTGTCGGAGAAGAAAAAAGACACCACAGAGGCACAGAGACACGGAGAATAATCCGGCACGATAACCTCTGTGTCTCTGTGGTGTCATTTGTATTTAAGTTTCATCACTCCCACAGATTGCTAGGGAGTAGGGACTCTGTGATATAATCCACAAGATTTCTCTTGCCTTAGCCCCTCATTTTTTGGTATATTCGCTAGGATAGAACTTATCATGATTTATACCAAATTTGATTTATACCATACTTGTTTCCTTTACAAGGAGATGTAGTGGATGGCCCCAAAAATATCCCACCATAATCAGCCAGATAGGGGATCTCTTTAAAAGCCTTACGCAGTTAAAGCACCTTGGACAGTTTTCTTTTTCTCAACACCGGATGGAAAAAATCTTATATTTGCTTCCAATTTCCTACCCGGGGAGAGGAACTGAATGACCTTAACTTCTTTACTTATGGAAAAGATGAGGGGGGGAAGATGCTCGACTGGATACAAACGCAATTTCATCAGTGGCAATTTCGGAAGGCCAAGAAAGAATTTCAACAATGCATGGCTGGAGAATCCGTCGAGACCTCTCCAGAGATTCTCTTTCGATTGATGGGACTATTCTCTCAACTTAACCCCGATTTTAGAAAGAATATTCAGGGGTTTACCGGTATATATCAATTCAAGAGCGAGGATAATAAAGTGGCTGTTCTGGCCACTTTTGATGATGAACAGATTACGGTCGAAGAGGCATTATCTCCTGAAGCTGACATTGTTATCACATTTAAAGACGGTCGAAGCATCATCAATTCGTTCTTCTCACCCAGGAAAGATATTTTAAAAACCCTGTATGATAATCAAGTAGCTCTTCAAGGGAACCTGAACTACGTCTACAAACTGGGCTTCTTAACCGATCATATTCAATTGGCTATAAACGAGAACTTACCTCAATAAGCCGAGAACCCTTTTTCCTATCGAGGTGCAAAAGTGAGTCATCCGCTGGTCGTTGATATTAAAAAACATTCGTTGGCAAACGGCCCTGGTATTCGAACTACGATCTTTTTCAAAGGCTGTCAGCTTAACTGCTTGTGGTGTCATAATCCGGAAGCCATTGATACGAATATGGAAATCGGGTTTTATTCGGCTAAATGTCTTTTCTGCGGGGATTGTGTCCAAGTTTGCCCCACCGGAGCCTGCAGTCTGGATAACCAGGGTAGAATCGACCGCGATCTTTGCATCCATTGCGGCCGCTGTGCGGATGCCTGTCCGGGCTTTGGATTACAGCGCATCGGCACGTCCTACTCCCCTGAGGCGATGCTGGACCTTCTGCTGCAGGACAGGATCTTCTACGATGTTCCCGGCGGAGGCGTGACTCTATCCGGAGGAGAGCCAACCCTCCATATGAAGTATATCTCAATTCTTTTGAGAAATCTGAAAGAGGAAGGAATTCATACGGCTATTGAAACGAACGGCTTTTTCTCAGGAGCTGAGTTCCGAAAATCCGTCCTCGATTTTCTCGATCTTATCTACTTTGATATCAAACTGGTTCACGAGGATCTTCATCGCCTTTATACGGGCCAGAGCAATGAGCAGATCCTGGATAATCTGGCTATGCTTATGAAACTCTGCCCGGAAAAAGTGGTTCCCCGGATGCCCCTTGTCCCCGGCATCACCACCACGAATGAGGCACGCCAGGCCATGTCTCTCCTGTTTCGAAAATTAGGCATAGAAGAATACGTACTCCTTCCCTATAACTCCCTGGGGCATTCCAAACTTCAAAACCTTGGCAAACCGCCACTTATACCCCCTGGCTCGAAGGAAAATTTGGGCCGGAGGGGAGGTGCCATGCCTTTTGCCGTCCAGTGACTGCCGCCTTGTTTTGGCTTTTTTGGTAGATGAGAGAGTTTTCCCTGATGCTATATTCAAAATTTTAACTGCGTTGTCTAAAATAAAACCTCGGCCAATGGGGAAACATCAGATGGGGGAAACGTACAAGCTGCTCTTAACTTAATCCATAATCCCTTTTTTATTAATTTTCAACTTCGATCCGATCCATTCCATTTTAACATCTACTCCGAATTTAAAAATGACACCTCTGCCATTTAACCTCTTATCGTTGCGGTATTCGCCTCTTAATGTGTCCCTGACCTTGGGTCCTTCCTCCTTGTGCTCTAGTAGCATACAGACAAATTCTGAGGTCGGGGATATTGTTCACTTTCCGGCTGATAATTCTGAAATCGTGACTACTCAGGCAGGCACATAGGGGCAAAGGCACAAAGGCACAGAGAAAGAAATTAAACGGTAAATAGGCAAAACAACTTTGTGCCTGTGTGCCTTTGCCCCTATGAAACTGAGTAATTATTCGATGCTGGTACCGGATTTTTCGCCTTACCTGGAAATTTCTTGACATAGAAACCGTTTAAAACTACTATAAGCTTTTCTTAATCATTATAATATTAGGTTATTGTACATGAAAGGGAGGGTTTTTCTGATGGGCCTGAAGGGTTCAAAGACAGAAAAGAACATTTTGACTGCATTTGCCGGAGAGTCGCAGGCGAGGAATCGCTATACGTACTTCGCCAGCAAGGCCAAAAAAGAAGGCTATATCCAGATTGCTGATATATTCGAAGAAACCGCCAATCAGGAAAAAGAGCATGCCAAACGTCTTTTCAAACTGCTTGAAGGGGGAGAGGTAGAGATCCAGGCCGCATTTCCGGCAGGGACTATCAGCACAACTGCGGTGTCTCTGAGGGCTTCTGCCAGCGGTGAGCATCATGAATGGGAACAGATGTATCCAGGATTTGCCAGTATCGCCAGAGATGAGGGCTTCGAAAATATTGCCAAGGTATTTGAGGCTATTGCCGTAGCTGAAAAGCAGCATGAGAAGCGTTATCTTGGCCTTTTGGCAAATATCGAAGCCGGTACCGTATTCAAAAAAAAGGATGCCGTCGTCTGGCGGTGCCGCAATTGCGGCTACATTCACCAGGGAGATGTTGCCCCCGAAGCCTGTCCGGCCTGTGCGCATCCTCAAGGGTATTTTGAGATTCTGGCTGAGAATTGGTAGCCGATCGGCAAACTATCAAAGAGTGTGGCGATCAGAATTCCGTACATGATCTCCTTTCGTTGTGCCGAAAAAGAAATACTCTCCGTCTTTGGCGGGAGACATTGAGGCTAAACGGAAGACATCGAAGCTAAGAGAAGCTAAGATAGAGGTTAAAAGGAGCTAAGATAGATATGCAAAAGTATGTCTGCGATGTATGCGGTTATATTTATGATCCAGCCGAGGGAGATCCTGATGGTGATATTGCTCCCGGAACGCCTTTTGAGGATCTGCCGGATGAATGGGTCTGTCCCGTTTGTGGAGTTCCTAAAAGCGAGTTTTCTCCGATAGACTATAGTGCCGGACATCAAAGAGTAGAATAAATGAATTGATTATTTTTAATTTGTGATATATTATTTTGTTATTTATCGATAATATTCAATTATTT
>Ga0307378_10012612_pt1 | contig 10769 bp, 8 predicted proteins | sample UN1MG_FD_202238 | JGI IMG/M metagenome (GOLD analysis project Ga0307378, IMG submission 202238) | Soil microbial communities from Risofladan, Vaasa, Finland - UN-1 | ecosystem: Environmental > Terrestrial > Soil > Coastal area > Acid sulfate soil | place: Finland: Risofladan, Vaasa | collected...
TTCAAAAAATTCAAAATGCACACGTTCTATTGAGAAATAGCCTGTAACTATTTCTATATATATTTCAATAAGTTAGCTGATATGACTATTCCGTTTGTGGATCTCTGATCTTACTGCAACTTAATTTCTGAAAATCTATATAATATCATCATACTATCATCGTGGCAGAAAATCCTATCGAAAAACGGCCACTGACAACCGGCCACTTTCCTCTCCATCTACTCCACCGGCAGAGGCCCCCTGTCCATATCTTCAGGTATTGGCACATCCATTAAATTGAGGATAGTCGGGGCAAGTGCATGGATATCAAAGCCGGTTTCACTCACCTTTTTACCCTTCAGGTAAAAGAAGGCATCATCATAGGTATGCATCCCTGTCAGCGCACTGCGGCCGGTCAGGGATGGCCTGCCAATATCGCCCTTAAGATCATACCCGTCCCTGGGAACAGCCACCAGATCCGCGGCCTGGTCAAAGTAAGGGCCATGATAGATCTCTTCCCGCGTCACCACGTTGCTCAAAATAGGCTCTCCTGTTGCCGGATCTTTCATTTCCATAAGCGATTTTGCCAGTTGCTGCCGGGTCTCCTCATACGCTTTCCCCGGCTCTATGCGACCGCAAAATTCCCTGCCTCGCATATTGAGAAAAATCCTGCCCGGAATCAGGCTGTAGGCAGTAGTATCAGGATGCATCTCTTTGAGGGATGCGGGCTTTTCTATCGTGAATTTGAGTAGCCCTTTTTCCTGAAGCCACTGATTGACATAGACTTCCTGCTTGATCGAGCAAAATCCGTGGTCGGACAGGAGAATAAATTCCACTTCAGGATTTTGCTCTACGAACTGGTCGTGGATTTTACCTACATAATCATCGATCTTTTGATAATACCGGACGAACTCCTGGCCAAACTCAGGCGAGTCATTTTCCCAGTCGTCCCAGTAAAAGTGGTTGATTCTGTCGGTTTCCATGATATGCACTTGAAAATAGTCCCACTTTTCATGCTCAAGGAAATACCTGGCCGTAGCCACACGCCGATCGAGGGCCACGTGCAGTTCCGCCAGAAATTTTCTTCTGTCCTCTCTGGCCAGCCAAGCATCCGCGTCAATCACATATCCCAATTCTTTCAGCTTAGGGACGATTGAGGCCGGATAGGCCGCCTTGTCCAAGTTGGTTGCCAAAAAGCAGCCGATGAGAATCCCGTTGACCGGCTTTGGCGGGTAGGTGACTGGTACGTTGATCACGACCACGCGCTTTTTGGCCTGGCTTAAAATTTGCCAGAGGGTTTTGCTCTTCATATTGGTTGCGGTAGGGATGAAGGGCTCGAAAGGATTAGGCTTGCGGTCAATAAACCCATAGATATTGTGCTTGGCCGGATTTGTGCCGGTCATGAAAGATGACCAGGCCACTGACGAAATGGTTGGGATAACCGAGCGCATCCTCTGAAAAGCCCCCTGTTGAAAAAGCGCCTGCATCCTGGGAAATTTCCCCGCATTCCTCGGATTCGTCAGAAAAGTATACGGAACTCCGTCCAGTCCGATGACCAAAACCCGTTTTTTCTTTGTGCCTGTTTTTGAGCCTTCTTTCATTTTGTCTATCCAGCCCATATCAAATGTACCCCAAATCTCGCAGTCTCTGCTTGATTTTTTCTTCTTCTTCCTCGGAGTAGACTTCCTTCTCTTCGTCAGCCTCTTCTATAGCGCATTCAGACATATCAGGCAGATACCCAAGCTCCATCAGTTTGTCCAGCACCTTGGTCGCACTTTCTTCAACTGATTCACTGTTCGTTTCCAGGATTATTTCAGGATTCAGCGGCTCTTCGTAGGGATCGGAAACTCCCGTGTAGTTTTTGATCTCGCCAGCCAGCGCCTTTTTATAAAGCCCCTTGACGTCTCGCTGAATACAGACCTCCAGAGGGCATTTGACAAAAACCTCTACAAAATTTTTAATTTCCCGGCGATTGTAGTCACGAACTTCCCGGTAAGGGGAAATGGCCGAGGCAATAGCAATGACACCGTTGCGGGTCAAGAGCTTGCAGACAAAACCGATCCGCTTTATGTTCGTGTCCCGGTCCTCCTTGCTGAACCCCAGTCCTTTGCTTAAGTTCAAACGGACCACGTCGCCGTCCAATGACTCCACCTTCAACCCCTGCTTTCGCAGAATATGCTCAACTCTCTCGGCTATGGTTGTTTTTCCCGCTCCGGACAAACCGGTAAACCAGATGGTAAACCCTTTTTCTTCACTATCGTTATATACGCAGTTACATCCCATGGTTTAACTTTTGCCTCCTCTAAATTAGTAGTCAGTTATCAGTGATCAGTAAGGGGTGATAGTGGAAACCTTTCCACATTCAAGCGGCTGGAAGCCGCTTCCACTTTGAAATCTTATACGGCCTGTTCCTTTTTTTGCCGAAGTCCTTCAATTAAAACTTCAGCCACTTCCTGTCGAGTAAACTCTTTCGGAGGAACTTCACCTCGGCTCAGCATTTCCCGAACCTTGGTTCCACTCAAGAATACATGTTCACTGCTGCTGTGAGGGCAGGTCTTGTTGGAAGCCATGCCTCCGCACTGCTTGCAGTAAAAGGCGTGCTCAAAGAAAAAGGGTGTAATCGCCAATTCCTGCGGCTCAAACTCACGAAATATATAGTGAGCATCGTAGGTCCCGTAGTAATTGCCTACGCCGGCATGGTCACGGCCCACAATAAAGTGGGTGCAGCCATAATTTTTCCGCAAAAGAGCATGAAAGATGGCTTCCCTCGGCCCGGCGTAGCGCATGTTAACCGGCATAACTGAAAACACGGTGCGTTGCGGATGGTAATAGTTTTTGATGATGACTTCATAACATTTTATTCGTATATCCGTAGGGACATCATCGCTTTTTGTTTCACCGACCAGAGGATGAAGAAGAAGCCCGTCCACCACTTCCAGGGCACATTTTTGCAGATACTCATGGGCACGATGAACCGGATTCCGTGTCTGAAAAGCGACTACGGTCTCCCAGCCCTTTTCCTTAAACAGGATGCGGGTTTCCTGGGGAGACAGGTTGTATTGGGCATAGGGGTCAGGTTGCTCTTTCACCAGATCGATCTTGCCGCCCAGGAGCACATCACCCATAGAGTAGACCTTTTTTACTCCAGGATGCTTGTCATCCGTTGTTCTGAATACCTGCCGGGCCAAATCCTCCCGATTAAAAGAGTATTTATCCTCAAGGTACAGGATAGCTGCCAAATCACCGCTCGGATCTATAAGGGCCACTTCGGAACCAAGCCGCAACAGATCAGCCGTCTCCTGACTCACATCCAGAGTGATGGGAATTGTCCAGGGCAAATCGTTGGTCAGTCTCATCCGGTCAACGACACTCTGAAAGTCCTTCCGGTTCATGAATCCCTCCAGAGGGCTGAAGACCCCTTGAGCGATATTTTCGAGGTCAGTCAAGGTTTCCTGGCCTATGGAAATTCCCGGCAGACTCTTGCCTCTTTCTATGGCGGCCTCTTTGGCCTCACCATCTAAAATACGATTAATTAACTTTCCTCCATGAGGTTTGATCATTTTTTTCTCCCAAAACATAAAGTGAATAAAGGACAGATTCAAAGGGGCAGAGGCACAGAATTCAGGTATTTAGGCTGTAGGCATTTAGGTAGTAGAAAAACAGGGCACACAAAAAAGGATGCAGGCATTCAGCCTAAAAACCTAAATACCTACAGCCTAAACAACCTGCATTCCTAACAGCCTAAATACCTACAGCCTAAACAACCTTTTCAGACTCTGTGCCTTGGCTTCGCCCTTTCTATTTAATATATCCCAGCGCCCTAAGTCGTTTTCGAATAATCTCCATCTCCTGCGAATCCACTGATTCTTCCTTTTGCAGCTTTCCCCCGGCCACAATATCGCGCAGCACATAAACGATAAACTCCGTAGCGCTGCTAAATCCTGTGTCCAAAATCATGGTTTTAACTTCATCATACAGCCGCCTGGGGATTTTAATAGTGACCTTCTCTTTATTATCTCCTGAGTTCATCGGTTTTTTCCCTCACCTTTCATGACACTCTAATGGGGTTCTTAATTGGAGTGCTCACAAAAATGATACCACGGCTCAGCCCATCTGTCAACGGGGAGAGAAAAGATAAAAAAGAGAATTCAGGAGTCGGAATGGATATCTGCCTCCTGACCGCTGCCTTTCACCTGCCCTTCACTCCCGATCCTGCTCAAGGCAAGCGGCTGGAAGCCGCTTCCACTATAAGGACAAACTCACTTCCTAAGGACAACTCGTTTCCACTATAAGGACAGCACCTGCTCACGGACCTTGGCAACTTGCCGGGCCACGGTTTCAACAGCTTCAATGTTGGTCCACGGGCTCATGATGAATGACTTCATGGCGGCTATGGGTGGTCTGTCCCCGTAACTTGCGTGTCGGTAAGCATCCGTCCAGGACAAAAGGACTCCCTCGCCAGCCAGAGCCTGTTCATGGATATATCCAAAGAGGCGGCGATTATAGGCATTATGTTCTTCCAATTGCCTGCGGTAATCAGGATCAACCTGCTCCCGTTGAAAGGCCTCCCGTGGGTCCACACCGTCAGGATAAACCCGAAAGAGGGTAACTGGCCCGTAGTTATAATCGTTGAGGACTTCAACAAAGGGGTAGGCCTCCAGTCGCTCGCGCAGCATCTCCGACATCTCCACCACATGTCCGATTATGACACGATAGCCTTCCTTGCCAAGCAATCGGATATTGGCCAGGGCAGCCAGAGCGCTTGCCCCGGAGCGTGAGCATTCCAGAGTGTAAACACCAGGATTATAATGGCCGAATTGGTAAAGGTAAGGCATCTGCTCAGGTTCACGGCTGATAAGGCTCAGATCATTCCTGTTTTTGACTACGAAGGCGCTGGAAATATAAGGAGCATAGCCAGTCTTGTGAAAATCGATGCCAAGGCTGTCCGCCATTGAGAGGGCACTGATCCTCTGGACAGAGTCACGAAGCGAGCGAAGTGTTCGGGCGTGAAAGCCAAGGGGGTTGGTTTGAAAGTCATAATCGCGAAAGACCAGCCATGCCCAGCCAATAACCGCATCGGCATGGATGTGCGGCGGGTGTTCCAGTTTATACTCGACGTTAAGTTGATCTCTCAGGTGGACGATGGCGGCCAGATCATCGATCCCGAATGCATCGGTGGTGCCTAATGTGGCCACAATGGCTGCGATCTTCTCTCCACGTTCCAGAGCAGTGCGAAGATAATTTTCAAGATCGATCAGTGACATTTCATTATTTCCGGTAGCTGGTATGGGGACCAGGTTCCTGGTGCCCACTCCCAGCCAGCCAGCCACATTGAGCCGCGAATAGTGTGATACCTCAGAGGTCACGATCTTCACATCCTCACGCAATCCATCGGTCATGATTCGACCGGAAAAAAGCTTCTCAAGGCCAAGCTTACAGCCGTAGAGAATCGTGCCCGTGCCACCGAAAGTGAATATGCCGCCTGCCTGCCTCGGATCATAGCCAATCAGGTCGCAGAGCATGGCTATCGACTGGACCTCAGCCTCGGCGAATCGGCCCGAATACTCATCGGAGAGGATATTAGGATTATAGATGGCACTGGCCATGAAAGCCATGATACTTGGCATGGTCGGCGGTGCAATGACCTGGGCCTGACAGTTGGGATGCGCCCAGATGATAGCGCCCTGGCAGTAATCGGCGACCATCTTGTTCATTTCCTCCACTGAACTCATCCTTTCAGGAAAGCCCTCCTCAAAGTGATTTTCATACCGCCTCTCCTGCTTTATCCCTAAAATCGGTGCAGAGGATTTTAAACTATCTATATTATCGAGAAAATTAGAGACAGTATGAACAAAGTAGCCATCCATAATGGGATTGGATGTCGGCACAGGGAAAAATGTCTTAAGCTGCTCGAGAATATCGGTGTATTTTCGCCATTCCTTCGGTTCATCATGCATAATGAACCTCACTCTCCTTTCTGAAAGACCTTGCAGGCGCTGACAACGTAGCGTCCTCCAAAAAAGGCAGGCTGTTAGGCTGTAGGTATTTAGGCTGTTAGGTTAAAAGCCTAAATACCCGCTACCTATTTTTTCTTACCTAACAGCCTACAGCCTATCTACCTACAGCCTGTTTTCCTCTGGCTTCTGACTCCTCCCCGCCAAGATATCGGTTGAACCATTCGGCCGCTAACAGTGCAACTTTTTCAAGTGTGCCGGGCTCCTCAAAGAGATGGGAAGCGCCCGAAACAATCACCATATCCTTTTCCCCTCTCAATTGAACATAGGCCTGTTGATTCAGGAGAATGACGGGATAGTCCTTGCCTCCGACAATGAGCAGGGTCGGGACTCTCACCTCCGACAGCACAGGAGATGCCATGTCGGCCCGTCCTCCCCTCGATACCATCGCACTTATGACAGGGCCGAGAACTGCCGCAGCCTTGAACGCGGCTGCCGCTCCTGTGCTGGCCCCGAAATAGCCGATTCGCAAACCCAGTGTTTCAGGTCTTTTTTTTAGCCATAACGTGGCTGCAACCAATCTGCGGGTTAAAAGATCGATATCGAAACGCCTCTCAAACAGCTCATCCTCTGATTCGGTCAAAAGATCGAATAACAGAGTACCGATTCCTTTCCTGTGCATCACTGAAGCCACGTAATTGTTGCGAGGGCTGAGGCGACTGCTTCCACTTCCATGTGCAAATATGACCACACCACCCGCACCTTTTGGTACTGTCAAGGTCCCTTCGAGATTCACTGAATCGGCAGGGATCACGACCTCAATTCCTTTCCTGATTTCATCCTGATTATTGATCATGACCATTTTCTCACCTTTAGTACATTATTTTATATCTTCAGACTATTATTTTAATCTTGAGCACGTTATCTTTAGCCTATTATCTTGGTCCGTTATCTTTAGTCTATTATCTTAAGTCTATTATCTTAAGTCTATTATCTTAAGTCTATTCAGCTTCATTTTACCATTCAGCTTCATTTTACCGTGACGACCTTGACGTCGCCTTCCCTTCGCAGCACGGTAATCCCAACATCGTGGACGTGCCGTATGAGCGAGAGGTCAATCGATGCCTCGCCAACCTTAAGATTTTTAATCTCAACTTCCTGGAGAAAATCCGGCAGGGAAGGATAACAGAAGCTGATCTGGCCTTCAGGAGCATTTATGGAAAGCCCCAGGCAGGATTGAAGGAGCAAAAACACAGAGCCGATTGCCCAGCTTTGCGGCGTGCAGGCAACAGGATAAAGTGTGGGCGCTTCACCAGGTCGCCGGACGAACCCGCAGAACAGCTCCGGCATGCGGTGAAGATCCATCGATATGGTAGCATCAAGAAGACCTGTCATGATCTTGGGAATCAATCTATTTAACCGATAGCGGGCCAGTCCGTAAGCAATGAGAGAGTTATCATGGGGCCAGATAGAACCATTGTGATAGGACATGGGATTATAACGCTCCTCCGAATCGGCCACGGTCCGTATGCCCCAGCCGGAAAAAAACGAAGCGCCAAGGAGGGTCTCAGCAGTACGCAAGGCATGCTCTTCAGTGGCGATACCGGAAAAAAGACAGTGACCGGCATTGGAAGTCCGGACCCGGCAAGGATTTTTGTTTCCGTCCAGAGCAAGGGCATAGAGGGAAAGCTCCTCACACCAGAAGGCTTTCTCGAAGCGCTCCTTAAGGGTCTGTGCCTGGCCCAGGAGTTTTTCGGCCAATCCGGTATGTCCCAGAACTGTGGCCAGACAGGCTGCTTTTTGCCTGGCATCATATACATACCCCTGAACCTCACACAGGGCAATCGGCCCCTGGGCAAGTGTCCCATCGCTATTCCATACCGCATCATGGGAATCTTTCCACCCCTGGTTGATAAGACCTTCGGGTACATGACGCTGATACTCCACAAATCCATCACCATCCACGTCGCCATACGTATCGATCCACTCCAGGGCCAGCTCGATGTTAGGCCATATTGCCTCGATAAGCTCCCGATCTTTTGTCCGCTCATAGTAGGCTCCGGCGAGGATGATAAAGAGAGGGGTGGCATCCACACTGCCGTAGTAGCGGCCAAATGGGATTTCTCCCAACTCGGCCATCTCTCCCTTGCGGGTTTCATGGAGGATCTTGCCGGGCTCGGCATCCTGGCTGGGATTCGTCTCCCTGGCCTGGGTGAAGGCAAGATAGGACAGGACTCCACGGGCTATGTCCGGATCAACCCAAAGCATCTGCAAAGCGGTGATGATGCCATCCCGGCCAAATGCCGTGCTGAACCAGGGCACTCCGGCGTATGGATAGAGGCCCTGCGGTGTATTGGTGAGCATCATGCCAAGGTCTGCCTGAGATCGGTCCATCCACTCGTTAAATTGCTCGTTAGAGGTGCGGATCTTGCAAATTCTAGCCCTCATGTTCTTCAGTGATTCTGAGGCCTCGGTCCAAGCACTCTGGTAGGAATGGGTCAAAAATTTCCCTGCCTCACAGGTGCAGCACACAGCCATAAAAAATACGGCTGACTGCTTTGGCTCAAGATCCACCTCAAAACGCGCTTCAGATGACGAGATCCAGGCTGGCCGCGGCGAGAACTCCAGATGAGTCTGCCGGATTTTGCCATCCAGCCCCTCGTAAGAAAGGATGACTCTCGATTCCTCTACTCTATCTTCCAGCCTTCTGCCCCTTTTTTCCCGGACCATTCCCCGAACCTCGAATATATCGACAAAATCAGCATCAAAACGTAAAGAAAAGCTCGCCTTAACTTCCGTGAGACCGTAATTTGAGACCCGGATACGCTCGAAGCTCACTCCCTGCCAGAGAAATTTGGAACGGAAGATATGCAAAGCACCACGGGGAACCATTGCCTGCTCACCAACCAGAATGTCGAGATTAGTAAGGTCTACGACCAGGGCATCGTTGCTTTCCCTGATGGTCGAGCTGAGAAGCATGGGGCGTTTTTTTTCCAACCGCAGCTCCAACCGGGAGAGATACCGTGTCCCTTCATGGAAAATACCCTGCTCACACTTTCCCAGGCAGAGAACATCCCCATACTGGTCAAATACCGCAAAGGTTTCGCCATGTTTGAGAACCCGCCTGTTTTTTTCAGCTATAGAGGAAGTGGCGAAAATGTAAAACTCATCTTCAACTTGATTGATCTCTTCCAAGAAGCCTCCTTAGTTGCTTTTCCTAAAGCGGCCAGATAGCGCCGCCACCTTTGTCCCCGCCAATGGCAGTTCTTTTATTCCCCCCTTTCGTAAAGAGGGGCCAGGGGGGATTTGTTCCTCTATCTGCTCATATCTACTCTACTCAAGATTCCCCAAAACAAAAGCAAAATCCCCCTAAATCCCCCTTTACAAAAGGGGGACTTGAAAGGCCTTCCGCAGGGCATCGAACCCCTAAAAACATGGCCCCCTGTGGGGGCTAATTGGCTGCATATTTACCGCGCCGTGTAATAAGCTTTTCACTAAGCCCTGTATTAATTATTACATTACCTCCTGCCTTAAGTTTGACAAACGGTTCCTTTATAAAACTGGCACCAGCAGTTAAGACAATATCATTCTTGGCATAAAGAGCAGAAAGGTATTTTAACTCTATATTATTGCCAGCAGTAATAGCTAAATCTCCAGCATAAGCTATAGCCGAAGTCTGGGAGTTAAAAAACACATCTCTGCCAGCTTCAATATCTATGTTACCGTCGCTGGATAAGGTAGTAGTAAGGGTAGTAGTAATAGGAAACCTCCAGTAAAAATCACCTCTCCGATCAAGGTCTAAGGCTTGGCCAGTATTCGAGGCTTCACCTGTATTCAAGGTTTGGCCATTATTCAAGGTTTGGCCGATATTTTTTGGGGAATAGGGATAAAAATGCTCTATGGAGATATCCTGTTTAGCTGCCAGGGCTAAGTCACCAGGGGCATGATACGAGGTATGGATATAAATATTATCCGTTTTAGGTGTAGCTGTCAGGCTATCTCCAATAACCAGGCTGGCAGCCTGAACTTTTGATAATTCACAGGGAGTCAGATAAAGATTGGAGGCACTGGTTAAATCACTTCTATAGAGAGTAATATCACCATCGGTTGCTCTATCTATGGCAACTCCCCCGGAAGCATTGATCCAATTGCTGATATCGATATCATCAGAAATAAAAGCTGCATCTTTTGTATAAATCGTTCCATCGTTGGTTATGTTATTAGCGGCTACGAAAACAACTTCACCGATATCTATGAAAAAATCAGGATTTTCTACGGTATTGAGATTAACGACATCTCCGGTAGCTAAATCATTAATCTGAAACACTGCATCCGTATAAATAACCCCTGAATTGGTTGCCAATCCGAAATCAAATTTTACTATGTCAATGACGTTAATGACTCCAGCGTTAACACCCGAAGCTGAAGTGTTAATGGGGGCAGTGCCATTTAAGATCATGTTAGTCGTTATGTTATTAGGATCGCCAGGCGAAATGAATGTAGCGTTCATAAAAGCTGTGGTTGGAGTAACAACAATTACACTGCCAGCATTAATAACTCCGGAACTATTAATGGTAACACCATAGGGGTTCACCAAAAAAACATTACCACCTATTTTACCATTCTGAATAAAGTTAAAAACACCATCTATAATCGTTGCTTCATCATGCACAAAGCAGATTATACTTGTGCAGAGACCTGGAACTATCATGTTGACCTCATTGCCTGAAGGAAAACTAAACTTTGCAAAAGAGTTAAAGGCCATATTATTTTTGATGGTCAAGGTATTTATGTTCAGTGTGTTACCATCAACACTTATAAAAGTACCAGTATTTC
>Ga0307378_10012613_pt1 | contig 10769 bp, 8 predicted proteins | sample UN1MG_FD_202238 | JGI IMG/M metagenome (GOLD analysis project Ga0307378, IMG submission 202238) | Soil microbial communities from Risofladan, Vaasa, Finland - UN-1 | ecosystem: Environmental > Terrestrial > Soil > Coastal area > Acid sulfate soil | place: Finland: Risofladan, Vaasa | collected...
TGGCATCAGGAGGGAGATCTTCAATCGATAATTCCTCCAGGTATTTTCGGTAGGGAAAATTAGCCAGCCTGATTCTATTTTTCTTACTGCTTTCCAACCTGAGATCATATTCTTTTAAAAGAAGATTATATAAAAATTCTTCATAACTTAAGTTTTTCATATTGGCTTCCTTAATCTCTTCTGCCAGGTATCTTCTCACCCCTGGTAGCCTGACCTGTTTGCTGATCTCTTGGATTTGGTTTATGAGTTCATTTTTCATGCCGACACCTCATTTAACATGTCTTGATAGAGATTGACGATTCTTTGGGCCTGGATCTCTATATCAGAAGGATAGATTATTTTACTTGAAGTATCATCCTTTCTTTCCACGATTGTTCTTATCTTTTCAGTACTTATACCGGTAGGGTTGACCTTTTCCAAAAGGGTGATGGCTTGTTCTACTGCTACCAGGTTATGCTCGGCTGTGAGCTCTAAAAGTTCGATGAAGTGCTTCTCTTTACCCTGGTAATATTTTTGGTAGATGGCTTTTAATCTGGGTTGAATTTGCGAGAAGGCGGTACTTCGCTTCAGAGCACCCGGTTTTAGTTTTAAAGTTCTTAAGTAATGGGTGATATCGATGGACCACTTTTTTCTCCCGTATCTTCTTTTATGGGAAGCGATCTTTTTCTCACAGTGATAACCGATGATCTTATCCGGATAAATTTTAGTAAAGATGAACTTCCCTACCAGATGGTCAGGGACAGAATAATGGTTACCATCTACGGTAATACAGGCATATCTGTCGACTCTGGCCTCGGTAATTCTGGCCGTATCATATCTGGGAGGGAGAGGGATGAGATAGTCTCTTTCTTCCTGTAATATCTCCTGGGCGCTCTTTGCATCTTTTTGGGGTTTTGCATTTAACTTTTTAAGTTCACTTTTAAAATATTGTCGTGCTTCTTCTACAGAAGAAAATTCATCTCTTTTAGAGAAGATCTTTCTCCTTAGATATTCCACACTGCGTTCTACATGTCCCTTTTCGTGAGCCTGGTAGCTATTGGTAAAGCGAAAGCGAAAACCATAATAGATCGATAGTTTTAGAAGTGCTTCAGTAGGTTCTTTTTCTGATCTGCCGACAAATCTGGCAACCATTACCCGGGCATTATCATAGACCATCTCTTTATATACTCCACCTGCCTCGGTAAAGAAGGAGGCAGTGGTATCCAGGAAGGCTTCGGTCTTTTGGTTCTGATAAAGGTCTCCCCAGCGATAGTTTCCCTTGGCAGTGGTAAAGACGGACATTTGCAGGGTTTTCTTTTTACCATTAATCACAAGTTTTACTTCCCCCCAATCAAATTCACACACCTCTCCTAATGCGTATTCTTGTCTGATGTAGGCTTCTTTGGCCTCTTTATTGATTTTTCTGATGGTATTACAGGTAGTGGCATAGCCGATATCGAATCCATCTTCTTTTAAGGCTTCATGGATATCGATCTTTTTCTTTTGTTGTTTTGCCTTTCCCTCTGCTCTTTTAGTCTCATTCTCCTTTAAGTAAAATTTAATTCTATCTATTATCTCATCGGTCAATTTTACCTTTTTTCGGTTGCTGCTATCATATCTGGGATCCTCTACGATATCAGCGATTAATTCCTCTTGATTAGAGTTTCCTTTAAAACCTGTAAGCTGGGCTTTTTTTGTTTCGTAGTCCTTTACATACTTGGCGACAGTTCTTCGGTTTAGGCCCATTTCCCTGGCAATCTGTCGTTGCGATTTTCCTTTTCGTAAATAGGTTATGATTATTTTCTGCTTCTCTATCAATTTGATCATCCTCCTTTTTCCCCCTATGTCATTTTTCTTCTTACATAGGGAATAATATTTCAAAATGGTGTACTTTTCAATTGATAAAGTGGTGCAGTTTTAGATTAACATAAACACCTGGGTAGGTGTTTTGCGAAGACTTACTGAAGTAGGATATTATTAATCAGTTAAAGAAAATATAAGAAAGAAGATTAAAATGTATTACTGTAACCTAAATAACATAAGGATAATTGTGCTTATTGGCAAAAACAATAAGCCTTAATAAAACAAGGGGTAGGTCTACCCAAAACCAAAAGAATTTTTTTCACCAAAGAAAACTACCCCCAAAGAGTTGACACAGACGGACTTAAACATTTTCTTGACAAATATTTGCTTTAGGCATAATATAAACATATAACAATCAAAAAAATGCAAAAAAAATATCGTATGGAATGGTATATGAACAAAAATAAACGTTTTACAAAAATATCAGAGATTCTAAAAACTGAGGGGAATGCCTCAACGAAATATTTAGCGGATATTTTACAAATTTCCGAAGCTACTATAAGGAGAGACCTTACAGAACTTGCTGGAAGGGATAGTTTCCCTATAAGTAGAGTTCATGGAGGAGCAATTTACTCTTTAGAAAAATCAGGGTTAGAGCCAATGTTTAATATAAAGCTTTCTCAATTAGTAGAGGGAAAGAAAAAAATTGCAAGATTAGCTGCTAACTTGGTAGAAGATGGAGATGTAGTAATTCTTGATTCGGGGACTACTACCTATTATCTTGCCAGTGAACTGGTGAAGAAAAAAGGTTTAAAGATTATTACTACAGATGTAAAAATAGCTGAAAAGCTTGCCAGATATCCTACTGTCCAGACCATTCTTATAGGAGGAGAAGTAAGGGCAGGCTATTTCAGTATTGGAGGGGAAATAGCCATTAGATATCTTAGTGAATTTAGAGGAGATAAGGGATTTTTGTCTACTGATGGGTGGGATCTTAATGGCACTTATAATGCCTCTATGTTTGAAGTCGGGATAAAGAGAGCGATAATCCAAAGCTCTGGAAGAACTTTTCTGATAGCAGATCATACTAAGTATGGGAAAATTGCTTTAATTAAGATAGCAAACATAGAAAAATTTAACGCAATCATTACTGATAGCTCTCCACCTGAGGACGTATTAGAAAGTTTAAAAGAAAAAAGAATAGAGATAATTTTTTAGAAAAAAGGAATTTACAAATATTAAAATTATTTTTTGTTAAAAAATAATTATTTAGATGACTCATTCCCTGGTATTACTAGGATTTCCTCTTTTTAATGATTCTTAAGGGATTTGGATAGTAGTTATTAAAATAAATAATTATAAGTTTCTTAAAAAAATTTTTAGGAAAGCATATGTTTTTAGCCCTGAAAGGAGGCGAGTTTCTTTGGGCTGGTTTGGGAGCCTTAGAAAGAGGGCCACAGTAGGGGATGAATGACCAAGGCTCTGTTTTTCCCATAACAAAAGGTAAAGAGTCAAAAATATTATTAAGGAGGATAGAATAATGATAAAAAGATGTTTATCGTTGGTACTTGTACTTGTGTTAGTTGTAGGATTTATTTTCCTTGGTGAACAGCAGGGAGCTGCAAAAGAAGATCTTGTTTTTGCTACTGTAGTTAAATCTGTTGCATTTAACTGGTTCTTGCGTATGGAGGTCGGTGTTCTAGATTTTGGTAAGGCTTATGACGTAAAAGCCTTTATGGAGGGTCCTTCTGTGGCAGATTCAGCTCAGCAGGTTGCCATCATCGAAGACCTTATTGCCTCAGCTGTAGACGCTATTATTAATGTTCCCTATGGGGTTGAAGAGAACGAGCCCGTCCAAAAGAAGGCTATGGATGCGGGCATCATTGTGGTAACCCATGAAGCTTCTTTTGTTAAGAATGCCCACTATGATGTTGAGGCGTTTAGCAATAAGGATTATGGTGAGGAGATAATGATAGAGCTGGCAGCCCGCATGGGCGAGGAAGGGAAATATTTCCAGTTTGTGGGTTCCCTCACCAATGCATCGCACAATGAGTGGACTGATGCTGCTCTTGCCTATCAGCGCGCCCATTATCCAAAGATGGTATTTGTTGGTAAGTATGAAAGTAAGGAAGACATGGACGTAGCTTATAATATTATGAAGGATTTGCTGAAGAGCCATCCAGACATCACGGGTGTCCAGGGGTCTGCTGCTGGTGACGTGGTTGGCGCCGGACGTGCTATTGAGGAGTTAGGTTTGTCTAATCAGATTGCTGTGGTTGGTACCAGTATCCCTTCCTATGCGGGTGAGCTCCTTAAGACAGGTGCAGTTGATCTAGCTATGTGTTGGGACCCCGCTACTGCTGGTTATGCAGCCAACGTGGTTGCCCATAAAGTCCTGAAGGGCGAGAAAATTACTGATGGTATGAGTCTTAACGTCCCTGGATATGAAGCAATAAAGCTAATTGCTAATAAGAACGGAACGCTTGTCATCTATGGAAAGGGCTGGATCAAGATCGATGCTAGCAACATGGATAAATATCCATTCTAAGCTAAGCCGAAAACTCACTGTATAATTAAAGAGATGGGTAGCTAAAATTTCTGTATTTAGCTACCCATTTTATTAATTATTTATAAAAGGGAATCTAATATGATATTAAAAGATAGAACAGTAGAAGAATTGCTCAGTGTGAAAAATGTCAGTAAGCACTTTGCTGGTGTTATAGCTTTGGATGACGTGAGCTTTACGATAAATCGAGGAGAGATTAGATGTATTGTAGGAGAAAACGGATCAGGCAAATCCACTATGATCAAGATTATTGCAGGGATTTATCCACCAGATGAGGGTGATATTTATATTAACGGACATTATTACAAGCGACTAACCCCGATTGCATCCATTCACGAAGGCATCCAGGTCATTTATCAGGACTTTTCTCTGTTTCCCAACCTCACTGTAGCGGAAAATATCGGCATAAACCAGTTAATATCCAGCGGAAAAAAGATCATAAACTGGAAAGAAATATACAAAACAGCAAAAGAGGGTCTCTCAAAAGTAAATGCCGATATCCCATTGGATGCCACAATGGAGAAACTTTCCACAGCAGATAGGCAGATTATCGCTATTGCTAAAGTTCTCTTGGAAGACGTGAAGCTTATAATTATGGATGAACCGACTACTGCGCTCACCCAGCGTGAAATCCAATATCTTTTCAAAACTATTAAGGATCTTAAGGAACAGGGTATTTCGATCTTGTTTGTCAGCCACAAATTGAATGAAGTTAAGGAAATATCTGACCGTACACTCATATTCCGCAATGGCAAAAAGGTCCTGGATCGAGAAACCAAGTCTCTTGACATAAAGACCATGGAATACTACATGACTGGCCGGGAGATCGACACTAGTTTGATAGCATACAGCAAGGTTGAGAAAGGTCCGCCACTGCTAAAGGTCGAGAATTTAACTCTCTCTCATGGATTCTCTGATGTTTCCTTTGAGCTTAGACCCAAAGAAGTGCTGGGTATCACTGGCCTGCTTGGCTCAGGTCGGACGGAACTGGCGTTTTCGCTTTTTGGTGAGATGCCGGCTGATTCAGGTAAGATTTATATAGAAGGAAAGGAAGTTTTTATAATAAGAATCCAGGATGCAATAAGGCACGGGATCGGATATGTTCCGGAAGATCGGATTGGTGAGGGACTCTTCCTCGAGCAACCCATCGCTGACAACATTGTCGTGCGACTTATTGATCGCCTGGCTAGCAAGATAGGGCTTGTAAAAGATAGAGCTAAACAAGAGGTAGTAGAAGAATGGATTAAGAAATTGGATATTAAGACGCCTTCAAGCGAAAACCCTGCCGGTAGCCTCTCTGGGGGCAATCAGCAGCGACTTGTACTATCGAAATGGCTGGCCAGCAACCTCAAAATCCTTATCCTAAATGGACCAACTGTAGGTGTGGATGTGGGCTCTAAAGTAGCTATTCATAGTCTAATCCGCGATCTTGCCAAACAGGGAATGGGAATCATACTTATCTCCGATGATATTCCTGAACTTATGTGGACATGCAACCGCATATTGTTGATGAGAAAAGGAAGAATTGTAGAAGAATTTCAGCGCGAGCAGACCAACAAAGAAGAACTCTACGAGCATTTGGTGGCAAATAACAAGCATTCGAGTACAATCAATAGGGTAAAAATAAACTCTAAATGCAAAGATTCTAGGAGAATGAGATGAAAAAGCTTGTAAACTCACGTGAATTTGTTCTCTTCTTAATTCTGGTTTTAGTTTCAGTGGCCATTAGCATTAAGAGCCCATCATTTTTTTCGGCCTCAACTCTCTTTGACATCATTCGCAGTTCATTGGTTTACTGCATTATGGCTTTTGGCGTGTTGATGGTACTTATTTCTGGCAATGTTGATATTTCCTTTGTAGCCATAGCGGCCATGACCTCGTATTCAACACATATGTTATTGCTTAAACTTGCCTATACAGGTGGTATCACACTTTACTTTGTTATTGCTATATCCATGGGACTGCTGGCAGGGCTGCTCATGGGCTTTATTGTTATCCAATTTAACCTTCCTATTTTCTACGTGTCAATTGGTTATTGGACTTTAGTGTACGGATTTAACCTTTTCTTCATTGGTGCTACCATGAACTTCGACCTGCCGGAAGGAATGGTAGGCTATTATGCGCGTTTCCTTGTAAAAGTTAGGAATCCAGTTGTGGGAGAAACTGGATTGCATATATCTGTCATTTATCTAGTGGTTATTGCAGTCTTCATATGGTGGCTGCTGAAGTATACGATCTTCGGTCGTGGCTTATATGCCATAGGAGGTAACCGTGAAGTAGCTATCAGGACAGGATACAATGTGAAAGGCATCACGTACACTATGTTAGCGCTGGTTGGTATTTTAGCTGCCATTGCTGGAGTTATTCAGAGCGGCTACAGTCGTTTCTTCAACCCTGTTTTATTCATGGGAAAGGAACTCGATGTGATAGCGGCAGTGGTTATAGGAGGCGCTTCTATTACGGGTGGCCGTGGTACCGTGCTTGGATCCGTACTTGGCGTGATGTTGATTGAGGTACTTAACCGGGGACTTATTTTTGCAGGGATCCCAGCTGAATGGCAAAAGCTGGTGGTTGGCTTGGTGTTGATCATTTTTATTTCAATTCCTGCCATTGCAGAGCAACGGGCAAAGCGGTCGAGGTATGTTGTTGTGCCAAAAGAAGATAAAGAAGAATAATAAAGGAGAAATGAGAGACATGAGCAAACAATCTACTTTCACTAAAAACAAAAGATCGCATAAATTCTTGAGTAGGTTCCATATTGAAAGCCGGATCTTACTACTGCTTGGGGCATTTGTATTTATTGCTGCGTTTTTCAGTATTATTGAAAAACACTTTCTTACTCCTCGTAGTATCAGTTCGATGGCATTCCAGTGCCCAGAAATTGGACTTATGGCGCTGGGCATGGCGATTACTATAATCATCGGCGGTATAAATCTCTCCGTTAATGATACCGCAAATCTATCTGCACTAATGGCGGGGCTATTCTTGGTAAAGTTGGTTCCTTTTACTGCTGATTATATGTCTCCCTTTATAATAATAGGGATTGCCATCCTGATTGCACTGGTCACAGGACTTCTCTGTGGTGTTTTGAATGGTGTTTTAGTAGTATATATAGGTGTGCCGCCAATCCTTGCCACACTTGCTACATTAACTTTGTACCGAGGAATCTCAGTAGTTGTAACTGGAGGGAAAACTCTCACTGGTTTTCCTGAACAGCTATCAGCGATTGGCCATCAAACGGCGGTTGGTATTCCTATTTCTTTCATTATCTTGGTGGCCATGGGAGTACTGATGTATATGATTTTCAAACACACAACTTTTGGATTCAAAGCTCGAATGCTAGGCACCAATCCTACTGCTGCAAAGTTTTCGGGCATTAACACTAAATCTATTACTATGAAAATTTACATCTTGAGCAGCATCCTTTGTGCTATAGCAGGTATAATCGTGATGAGCCGTAACAATTCAGTTGCTTACGAATATGGTACCCAAACATACATCCTGTTAACTCTTTTGATTTCAGTTCTTGGAGGCATTTCTCCCGGCTTTGGTAATCTAATTGGTGTACTCTTTGCAACTTTTATCATGCAGGTGCTCTCTACTGGGTTTCATATGCTTCTCTTAGGCGTGCGTGGCAGCTCTTTCTTTAAAGACTTTTCATGGGGTGTCCTTCTCATCGTCTTCCTTATAATCGACTATTTTATGCAGCATAAAAAAAGGACGGTATAGAGCAAGAATTACATAATAATTAAGTAATAGGAGGAAATGTCTATGAATAAACGTTGGAAACAATTAGGGAATTTATTAGTTAACTATTCTATGAAAGTTCAGTCAGGTGAAAGAGTAATGATTGCTATGGTAGAAAAGGAGACTTATCCTCTGGTACACGCCATCTATGAGGCCTCCATTAAGGTGGGTGCTTATCCACAGGTACAGTTTCTCTCTGAAGAGCTAAATCGTCTGGTTTTGAAATATGGGAGCAACGAACAGATTGAATGGGTGCCAGAGATTGAAGCTTATGGTATGGAGTGGGCGGACGTTTATTTCGGATTACGCGGTGCTCATAATTTGGACATATTCTGGGATATACCGTCAGAGAAGCTCTCAGCCCTAAGGTACGCAATGGGTCAGATTTCTACCATGCGGTGGGAAAAGACACGCTGGTGTCTGTTGCGAGTACCCAATGCTGCTCTTGCGTATCAAGCGGGCGTAGATGAGGAAACAATTACGGATATGTTTTTCAATGCTTGTCTGCTAAACTGGCCTGAGGTAAGTAAAGAATGGAGGCGTTGTGCAGATATCCTCAACAAAGGGAGATATGTAAGGGTGGTTGGTAGAGATACTGACCTGAGTTTTTCAATAGAAGGCCGCACGTGGGAAGTAGCAGACGGGAGATCTAACATGCCAGATGGTGAGATTCATATATCACCGGTGGAAACAACCGCTGATGGGCAGATTTATTTCGAGTTCCCGGGTGTGCTAGGAGGGCGATTGTTACATGATATACGCCTGTACTGGGAAAAGGGTAAATTGATAAAAGCTACATCTTCTACTAACCAGGATTTCCTCCAGACGGTAATTCATACAGATCCTGGTGCCAGTCTTATTGGTGAGTTTGCCTTCGGTACCAATCCAAAGATTAAATACTTCTGCAAGGATATACTATTTGATGAAAAAATTGGCGGTACCGTACACATTGCTCTGGGACGTGCCTATCCTACTACTGGTGGAACCAATAAGTCTGCAATCCACTGGGACATTATAAAAGATCTACGGCAGGAAGGTCAGGTATACTTGGACGGTAAACTTATCTTTAAAAATGGAAAAATGCTTCTCTGAGCCAAAAAGAGGATATGATTTGGAGAAAAATAACTATGGAGAATGAATATTTGCTAGGAGTTGATATCGGTACTTATTCCTCAAAGGGTGTGCTAGTGAATAAGGATGGCCAGGTAATTATCACCCATGTAGTCCAGCATGGTATGGATATGCCTAAACCTGGTCATTTCGAACATGACGCTGAGAAGATATGGTGGCACGATTTTGTTGAGATTGTTAAGAACATACTGACAAAGTCTGGCATTGATCCTAAACAAATTCTGGGGATAGGAACAAGTGGCATTGGTTCATGCGTGCTGCCGATTGATGTGCAGGGTCGGCCTTTGCGTCCAGCAATTCTCTACGGCATTGATACGCGTGCCACCAAAGAGATCGAGTACTTGGAGAATGTACTAGGGAAGCATGAGATCTTTCGGAAGAGCGAAACGCAGTTGACTTCGCAAGCATCTGGTCCAAAGATTCTATGGATCCGAAATAACGAGCCAGCTGTATATGAAAAAACCAGGTGGTTCCTCACTAGCCAGGCCTACTTAGTATACAAACTTACAGGTGTAGTAAGCATTGATATTTACACCGCAAGTGGTTATGCGCCACTTTTTAATGCCTACAATTTCCGTTGGCTTGAGGATATTGCTCCATATATTACCCCCACTGATCGCTTGCCAAAAGCATACTGGAGTTGTGAGATAGTTGGCAAGGTCACTGCTAAGGCAGCAAGGGAGACAGGCTTAGCTAAAGGTACACCAGTCATTGCTGGCACGACAGATGCCGCAGCCGAGGCCCTTTGTGCAGGTGTGTCAGAATTTGGTGATATGATGCTCATGTTTGGGAGCAGTATATTTTTTATTATGAAGACCATGGAATTGGTTAAAACCAAACATTTTTGGAGTTCTAATTTTCTTGAAAAAGACACCTATGCTTTCTTGGGTGGCATGTCTACATCGGGGAGTCTGACCAAATGGTTTCGCGATCAGTTTGCCCAACTTGAAGTGGAGAGTGAGAAATCCGGAGGTGAAAACGCTTATGATGCATTAGATAAGATAGCAGCTAAATCCTCAGTTGGCGCAAAAGGACTGATTGCGTTACCTTATTTTGAAGGTGAACGAACTCCTTTGAATGACCCCAAAGCTAAAGGTATGCTTTTTGGTTTGCGTTTGAAACATACACGTGGGGATATTTACCGTGCCATATTGGAAGGCGTGGGATTTGGTATTTGTCATAACCTTGAGGTTATGAACGAAGAAGGAATGAAATCTAATCGTATCTTTGCCGTAGGGGGGGGAACTAAAAATGCTATATGGATGCAAATGGTTTCTGATATTGTTAACGTCGAGCTGACCATTCCTGAACAACAAATCGGCGCAAGTTACGGTGATGCCTTCATGGCTGGTGTGGGAGTTGGTCTATTCAAAAGTATTAATGAGATAAACCGATGGGTGAAAATTAAACGAATTGTTAAACCGTCTCCAAAGGCACATAAAAAATATGCTTTGAATTATAAGATTTTTCGTGATCTTTATAAGGCGACCAAATCTCTCATGCATGAGCTTTCTGATTCTTTAATGAATCAAAGTATTTAAAT
>Ga0307378_10012614_pt1 | contig 10769 bp, 10 predicted proteins | sample UN1MG_FD_202238 | JGI IMG/M metagenome (GOLD analysis project Ga0307378, IMG submission 202238) | Soil microbial communities from Risofladan, Vaasa, Finland - UN-1 | ecosystem: Environmental > Terrestrial > Soil > Coastal area > Acid sulfate soil | place: Finland: Risofladan, Vaasa | collected...
TTAAAGTGAACACAGCTTTCAACCAATCGCTGGCCATTTTAGGCCTTGCCGCCGCCGGCGAAGCGCTCCCCGAGAGCGCGGCTGAATGGTTGCTGAGCTTACAAGCGGATGAGGGTGATCTGGCCGGCTCGTGGGATGATGGCTATGGTACGGCTGGAAATGTCGATTCAACGGCCATGTCCCTGATGGCCTTGATTGCCGCCGGCCGGGGTGGTGAGGAGCCGGTGACGGCGGCCTTGGATTTCCTCGGCCGGAGCCAGCTGGCGAGCGGCGGTTGGGAATATGGCGCGGGTTTCGGTGAAAATGCCAATAGCACTGCCCTGGTGATTCAGGCTCTGGTTTTGGCTGGAGAAGATCTCTCTTCGGCCGAAAGCCCCTGGTTGCAGCAAGAGCGTAGTCCTCAGGAGGTCTTATTGGCCTGGCAGGGTGAAAGCGGCGCATTTCAGGCTGATTTTGGCGATGGTGGTTTTGATGATTTTTTCTCCACCGTCCAATCGATACCTGCCTTGACGGTGATTATTCCCATAGCCGCCGAACCACCGGTCGTTCCAACGGAGATTGTAGAGCCTACGCCCACGATTGCACCAACGATTGCGCCAACGGAGACACCGTTACCACCGACGGTGGAGCCGACGGCAATACCTGAGCCAGCAGCTACGGCCGATGACGTTGTAGCCGTGGTGGAAGATGAACCGGCCGTGAATGGGGAGGCTCAGAACGAGGCAGGTAGTGAAAGCGGTGGTCTTGATCCGTGGTTGGCCGTCTTGATCGGACTTGTAATAATCGGGCTTACTATAGCAGTTGCTGTCTATGTTTGGAAAAGACACGTTTAGTAAGGTTTTTCTCAGGCTGTTGCGGTTTATGATGCTGAAGGTATCGAAAAGCAGCATGTATTTGCGTATAGTGACTGGCCCAAAGCGTATTCACCCAGCGGTAATTGCCCTGGGTTTGTTCCTGATTCTGGCAATCTCAACCGCAGCAGGACTAAGCGCCCAGGAGCCCAATAAAGCTGCGGTTGTGGTAAGGCTGGGCGAGGAACAGGTGACGTCGTTGTGCGTGTCATTTTCCGAGGAGTCGCTATCGGGGATGGATTTGTTGCGTCGTTCTGGCCTGGCTGTTGAAAACAAGGTCGAAGGCATGGGCAGCCTGGTCTGCTCAATAGAAAACACCGGCTGCCCGGCCGATGATTGTTTTTGCAAATGCTCTGGCGGCGACGAATGCACTTACTGGTCCTATTGGCGTTATCAGGAGGAGGATTGGACCTACGCCCGCGTTGGGGCGACCCAAACCAAGGTCGGAAACGGTGGCATCGATGGTTGGTCCTGGGGGCCAGGCTCGGTGACTGACGCCGTCGCCCCGCCATCGGTTACTTTTGACCAGATCTGCACCCAGGACAATGAGGCACAAATGGCGGTAGCGCCTGAGGCAATCGAAGGGCCAGACTGGCAACCATATGCCGTTTTCGGCGTTGTTCTCCTTCTGCTTGGCGGCATCATGGTGATAACCAGGAGGAAGCGGACGCTATGATGCAGCGAACTTCGTCGGTCGCTATCTATGTCTTGGCTACCGTTGCCGGTCTGATAGCCTTCACCTATCCGCTGTTCCTGGGCGTAGTAACCGCGGCCGATCCATTTGATGCGGCCGGCTCAACTGTCACTCCCATTGGGGGTACCGCATTACTGACAAGCTTATTATTACTCATTGGCCTCGGCGCGCTGCTCATTGAGGTGCAAGGGCAGGCCGTGAATGCCAAGGTATTGGCTGCCATGGGTTTATTAGTGGCTATAGCCAGTGTGCTGCGCTTTCTTGAAACGGCGATTCCTGGACCCGGTGGCTTTTCACCGGTTTTTGTACCCATCATCCTGGCTGGTTACGTTTATGGCGCGCGCTTTGGTTTTTTAATGGGTACCATGACCATGATTACCTCTGCCTTGATTACCGGTGGTATTGGTCCCTGGCTGCCGTACCAGATGATCGCGGCTGGCTGGGTTGGCATGAGCGCTGGCTGGCTGCCGCATCCTGACCGGCGTCGTCTAGAACTGGCTCTCTTAACTGGGTTCGCGATATTTTGGGGCCTGTTCTTTGGTTTTATACTTAACCTATACTTTTGGCCGTTTATCGCGGGTGAGGTGAAGCTAGCCACGACAGACTCGGCCGGATTGCCAGGGATATTCGCGCGATATGGGGCTTTTTATCTGACCACTTCCCTGGTCTGGGACATAGCCAGGGGATTAGGCAATGGCTTGATGATGCTGGCAATCGGCATCCCGGCCGTAAAGGCGCTGAGCCGGTTTCGGGACCGGTTACGGTTCGAAATCGTATGATTATGAATGCCCGAGCCTGGGTTGTCTGGGTTGGCGCCGCCATGGTAGCGACGATGGTGGCCCAAAACCCGCTTTACTCGCTGACGATCTTGATGGCCGCCCTGGTCGTGTCACAGAATTTCGGCCGGCAAGATAATGGATTCCGGCTGCCTATCGGCCGGATTTCCCTGTTCGTTGTCGCGTTCTCGGCCGTGTACACGGCGTTATTTGTGCATGAGGGGACGACTATCCTGTTTGAATTACCTGATTGGCCCCTGATAGGGGGTGCGATAACCCTGGAAGCCCTGGTAGAAGGGGCCAGCAATGGCCTTGTTTTAGTCGCCTTATTGGCTATTTTTGCAGCACTGAATGCCATCGTCCCGGTCAGCGAATTGGTGCGACTTGTTCCAGGGGCGTTACATGACCTGGGCGTCGTGATTTTGGTAGCCGTGACCTATGTCCCTGAAACCAGGCGACAGTTGACTAGAATCCGGCAAGCCCAAGAGATCAGGGGGCACCAACTCAGTGGTGTGCGAGATTGGCAACCGATCGTCGTACCCTTGCTGGTCGGCGGCCTGGAACGTTCCATGCGCCTGGCTGAAACAATGGTCGCCAGGGGCTATGGCGCCACGACACACAAAAATAGCAGCACAGGCGAGCGCCTGCTGCTAGTGCTCGGCCTGGTCGCTGCCTTAACCGGCTGGCTCCTGGTCTTGTGGCTGGGTTGGCCGGGGTGGCTGCTGCTGGCGAGTGGCCTGCTGGCGGTGGTCGTTATCCTGGTTCGCCGCGGTCGAGCAATACGTAGAACCCGATACCGGGTGGAGGTCTGGAGTCGAAGGGACATTTTATTGGTGACCGTAGCCATTGTCGCCTTATTGGCGGTGCTCGTTCCCTGGAGCTGGGTAGACCAGTCATCGCTCGCTTATTCCCCGTTCCAGACCGTGTCCTTGCCGCCTTACGATCTCTTCATCGGACTGGCCCTGGCTTCGTTGGCTTTACCGGCATTCCTGGCGACCCGGAAAGGATAGCCAATGATCCCAACAATCCTTCTTGAGGAGCTATCCTTTACCTATCCAGGCCGCAATACCCAGGTCCTAAACGAGATATCATTATCAGCTTACGCCGGCGAGTTTATTTTGTTAGCCGGACCATCAGGAGCCGGAAAATCTACTTTACTACGTTGTTTGAATGGGCTGGTTCCGCACTTCAGCGGAGGCGCTATAGCAGGAAAAGTAACAGTCGCCGGTACCGATGTGTTAGCGGCCGGCCCGCAGATTATGAGTCGCCATGTTGGCTTCGTATTCCAAGACCCGGAAGCACAGATGGTCCTGGACACAGTTGAGGCAGAAGTCGCCTTTGGCTTGGAAAACCTTGCGGTGCCGAGCGAGGAATTAGCCGGCCGGGTAGAAGAAGTGTTGGCACTGTTAGACCTAGTGCGGCTGCGCCAGCGACCTCTCGCAGAACTGTCAGGGGGTGAGCGACAGAGGGTCGCTATCGCCACGGCCCTGGTTTTAAGACCCACAATACTGGCCCTCGACGAACCAACAAGCCAACTTGATCCCAGCGCCGCAAGAGAATTCCTGGGTCATGTCGTTGCTCTGCAAAAGAAGTTGGGCTTGACTGTTGTTTTGATAGAGCAACGTCTGGAGAGGGTTGTTCAATTTGCCAGCCGATTGATCTATTTGGAGGATGGAAAGATTACGGCCGATGGACCGATACGAGATACGCTTGAGCTACTGCCTGAAAGCCAGCAACCGCCAATCACCAGATTGGCCCAGGCGTTGGATTGGCGACCGGTCCCATTGACCAGTGCAGAGGGCAGACGCTTGACGCCGGGAATGCCCCAAATGCCACCTGACGATCATCTACCATCACCGGCCAGGAACGGCCGTTCCCGGCCGATCAGGTCCATCCTGGAAGCCCATAACATTCATTACAGTTACGGGGACCAACCAGTCGTGAGGGGGATCAGCCTTACCCTCGCTGAAGGTAAGGCAACAGCTTTGGTCGGTGCGAACGGCTCTGGGAAGAGTACCTTACTGAGATGTCTTGTGGGGCTGCTCCGGCCGGACCGAGGGACGATAAATCTAAATGGCAAACCGACGGCCGGAATGAGCGTGGCCGCGATCTGCCGGCAAGTAGCATATCTGCCGCAAGCCCCGGATGATCTGCTATATGCTGAGACAGTTCGTGAGGAACTCCAGGCAACATTAACAAATCATGGCCTGAAACCAGAGATAGGCGCTCTTGACCCTGATGAACTGCTGAATGAATTGGGACTGGGCAATCTGGCAGAAGCCTATCCACGAGATCTGTCCGTTGGACAGCGACAACGGGTTGCTTTGGGGGCGGTGATGATTACCCGGCCGAAGGTATTACTATTGGACGAGCCTACGCGAGGTCTTGATTATGCGTCAAAACAAAGTTTAGCCCGTTTGTGGGCGTCATGGCGCGAACAAGGTATGAGTATCCTCCTGGTCACTCACGATATGGAACTGGCTGCCCGGGTCGCCGATCACGTCCTTATCTTGAAAGAGGGTAGTGTCGATTCATCCGGCTCAGTTGCCGATATATTAGGCACAAATTCTCTCTATGGATCACAGGTGGCCAGACTGTTCCCCGGGAGGGGCTTGCTGACGGTGCATGATGCTTTGGATAAATTTGGGGACTAATACTTTTGGGTTTGATAAAACGCAGTCTGAGGATTATCAGGAGACGATTCCATGCCGAAATTGACGAAAATATACACTAGAACAGGAGATGATGGGACGACAGCGCTGGGTACACGAACCCGGGTTTCGAAGGCTAATCTACGGGTGAGAGCCTTCGGTGATGTTGATGAGTTGAATTCGCTGCTCGGACTGGCATTGGCTGCCGAGTTATGTGCCGAATTGGCGGCCGAGATCCCCAAGATTCAGCATGAGTTGTTTAATCTTGGCTCTGAACTGGCCTTTCCTGCTGAGGGGGGTACAGAGGTGGCTTTGGTGCCTGGAATTGCCTCTCATCATGTGGAAAATCTGGAGCAGCTTATCGATGAACTCAATGCGTCCGTTGGACCTCTTGAGAATTTCATATTGCCCGGTGGATCGCCTGGGGCAGCCCACCTACAGGTAGCACGCGCTGTCTGCCGGCGGGCGGAAAGGAATATTGTTGCCCTGGCTCAAGAAGAAAACATCGGCGAACAACTCCTCCGTTACATGAACAGATTGTCTGATACGCTCTTCGTTATGGCTCGGTTTGAGAACAAAGCCCGCGAAGTAGAAGAACCTATTTGGAATACTCTTGCCTGAAAATGGCTGGAATATGTGCCACGCTTGAGGTAAACTGGTGAAAATTTCTTTTATTATTAAGGAAGGTCACTTTGGATAATCTAACACTACTGGGCATTGTCATTACCGTCGTTTGGCTTGGAGTTTTCGGCTATTACTTCTATACATCTCGACAGCAGAGCGAGATATTTGGAGATATTGACGAGCTGCAAGCAATCTTAGAAACGCGCGAGCGCTCGGACGAGTCTTAGACGCCGCCCAGGAAGAACCCTGGCGTACGTATGGAGAGAGAGACATTGGGCAAGATAACGCTGTTTGTTGGATTACTGGGCGCTATATTATTGGTGTCATGTCTGCCCGGGAAGGTAAGCGGGCCAGAACCCTGCAATGAGGGCGACACCTTGCTGCAAGATGATTTTTCGGGCGAGAAAGATTGCGGTTGGGCATTGTATAATGGGGGAGGGGTAACATCGGAGATAAGCGAAGGGAAATTGGGAATAAGCAATAGCATTGCGGGAAAGATCTCTTGGGTGAATGCCAATCGTAACTTCGACGATGTGATTATTACGACCCAGGCCCGACAGGTTCAAGGACCTAACGACAATGCTTATGGGGTAATCTGTCGGTATCAAAACGAAGAAAATTTTTACATATTCCTAATTTCTGGCGATGGCTTCTATGCCATCGGTAAATACCAGAGTGGCAGCCCTCAGATTCAGTATCTTTCAGGTGAAGGGCAATATGTTTATTCAGATGTGATTAACCAGGGGGCGGCGACCAATGAGCTAAAAGCGAGTTGTGTTGGCAATGAATTGAGCTTGTCTGTCAACGGTATTGCCTTGGAAAGTGTAACCGATCCAACTTTTGTTACTGGCGATATTGGAATGGGCGCCAGCACTTTTCAACCGGGGACGGCTGTGATTGAATTTGATAGCATCCGGGTAATCGCCCCTTGATCCTTCAACTGTAGTAAATTGATGCTCTGGCAACGAAAGCATTTACCTATCCTGGCGCTGTTGGTTTTTCTGGTCGCCTGCAGCGGTCCGGCCAATCCCCAGGCGTCTGACGCAGACATTCTATTTGAGGAAGCATTTGACGGCCAATCCTCAGGGAGCTGGCGTATGGAGGCCGATGAGTCTGGCACCACCTCGATGACCGACGGCGCCATGATCATCGAGATCAGCGCGCCTAATATGCTTCAATACACAGCCCTTGTAGGGAGCCAGTTTACAGAATTCGATCTCGGAGTGGACACGGCTTTCATGAATAGTACACCGGACAGTACTTTGGGGCTCCTGCTACGCATGGCCGGTCCGGACGATTTTTTACGCTTTGAGATAACTGCCGACGGCCGTTATATGGTCGAGCGATTGAATCCTGGGGGGAGTTGGACCCGCTACCTTGACAACTGGGAAAGATCCCCGGCGTTGGTTACCGGGTTTGGGGCGGCAAACCGGCTCCGGGTCGTTGCCAAGGAGGCCGAGATCTCTTTCTTTGCCAATGAGCAACTGCTCTTAACATTACCAGATTCAGCTACTCTGGCTGGCCAGATTGGTTTGGATGCCGGAACTTTTGGTGAGCCTGGAACCCGCGCAGCATTCGACAACCTGACCATTCGAGAACCCTGATTCCAATGCCGACAGGGCTCAAACATCAAATCGGGGCTGCCTTGGATGCGGATCCGGTCAGCCTCGTGCCTCTAGGCGGTGGTAGCGTAAGCGAAGTGTACCGGGTCCTGCTGGCGGACGGCCGAGAAATCGTGGCCAAAGTAGACCACTCTGCTGGCGCTCAGCTTGAAGTCGAAGCATTCATGCTCCGCTTTCTGCGTGACCATAGCCAATTGCCAGTTCCGACCGTATTCTATGCCAGTGGCGGCCTGCTCCTACTCCAGTTTGTTTCAGGACACGCTTCATTTTCGGATCTTGCTCAAGAACACGCCGCCGAATTGCTGGCCGAATTACACAGCATTACTTCACCAACTTTTGGTTTTGATTGCCCAACAGTTATAGGCGGTTTGCACCAGCCAAATCCCGTGGCGGATAACTGGCTGGAGTTCTTCCGCGAGCAGCGATTAAGGTATATGGGGCGTGAAGCCTTGCTCAGCGGCCGGATGTCTGGTGCTCTCTCTGACCGTCTGGATCGTTTCTGCGGGCGACTGGGAGAGTGGATTGATCCGCCAGCGCAACCTGCTCTAATCCATGGTGATGCATGGACAGGGAATATCCTGGCCAGTCCCAGCAAAATTACGGGTTTTCTTGATCCGGCCTTATACTTTGCCGATCCGGAAATCGAATTAGCTTTTACGACGCTTTTTGGCACATTCGGGCAGGCTTTCTTTCGAAGGTATGACGAAATCAGCCGTATCCGTTCAGGATTTTGGGAGATTCGGCGCGATATTTATAATTTATATCCGTTATTGGTTCATGTACGATTATTTGGAGGGAGTTATGTCAGCGCGGTTCAACAGACCCTCGATCGTTTTGGCTGCTAAGATAGATGCAACAAGAAGTGGCTGACGGTCGATTAGCTTACAGTGTCTTTAAGCGATTTTCCTTGGATATTTACATGGGTTGGTTGAAACCATGAAAGATGAAGTCGAGCAAGCGCTACTAAGCTTGAATCGGCAGTTCTACGACCAATTTGCCCGGCCTTTCGCTGAATCTCGCGCTCGGCCCCAACCTGGTTTTTATCACTTACTGGAATATATCCGCCCTGAAGATAGCAGTTTGCTTGATGTTGGTTGCGGAGAGGGGCGCTTCGGCCGCTTCCTGTCTAACAACGCACCGGCCATGGAATATACCGGTATCGACTTCACGGAGAAATTTCTGCAATATGCCAGGACCGGTCATCATGGAACATATTTGCTCAGGGATATCAGTGAGCCCGATTGTCTGGATGGACTCGGGCAGTTCGACGTCGTCGCCTGCCTGGCAACAATGCAGCACATACCAGGACTGGGCCGTCGATCCCAGCTGTTAAGGGAAATGGCGGCTCACTTAGCCGAAAGTGGCCGTATCTTATTATCAAACTGGCAATTTTTAAGCAGTGATCGCCAGCGCCGAAAATTAGTAGCTTGGTCTGAGATCGGCTTAACGGAGGATGATGTGGCAGCGGATGATTACCTCTTATCATGGCAGCGAGATGGACTCGGATATCGCTACGTTGCGCATCTAAATGAAGTGGCAATCGGGGAAATGGCGTCCATTGCCGGGTTGAGGATTATCGATCATTTTCGTAGCGACGGACGGGAGGGAGACTTGAATCTCTATACCGTATTGGGTTGAACGATGCCTGATTTTGGTTGAGTGCGTTTGACACGGATTCAAGGCAAATGCTACAATCAGACCACTATTTGGAGAGAAGTATAACGAGATGACCCTCAAAGAACGATTGAGAGCGGATACGAACGAGGCCATGCGGGCTGGCGATACAAGCCGGCGTGATGTCTTGCGAATGATGCTGGCTGCCGTCAAACAGGAAGAAGTTGATGGGCAAAAAGAGCTTGATGACGAAGGTGTTCAGTCGGTCCTGATGAAGCAAGCCAAGCAGCACCGGGAGACGATTTCTGATGCTGAAAAAGCCAATCGCCCGGATCTCGTCGCTAAGGAAGAGGCTGAGCTGCTCATAATTAATGAATTTCTTCCTGGTCAGTTATCGGAGGAAGAAGTCCGCGCTGCAGCCAGCGTCACTATCGACGAATTGGGGGCTAACGAGATGCAGGATATGGGCCGCGTTATGGGTCAACTCATGCCAAGGTTAAAGGGCCAGGCCGACGGCAGCATGGTCAGCCAGATCGTGCGCGAATTGTTGCAAACCTAAGCTTAGTCGAAAAATCCATGAGTATTCGCCCGGATGAACAAGTCGATTCCCAACAGCGCATGCAGCACATGTTGCAACGTTCGTTGGTTTGGATTTTTGTCGCTTCATTGACTCTGATCGTTACCCTGGTTCTTGCTTTTGATTTTGTAAGTAGCCCACAAGTCTCGGTGTCTTTAAATGAGACGGCGCCGGAAGATATTGTCGCCCCGCAATCAATCAGTTACATCAGCGAGGTATTGACAGAACGAGAGAAGCAGCAGGCTGCCTCTTTCGTGGCTGACCAATATACGCCCCTGGATTTAAGTATTGCCCGGGCCCAGAAGAATCTTGTCCAGTCTGTTTTTGGTTATATAGACGTTGTTCGTTCGGATGCCTTTGCCGATACGGATACAAAATTGGCGAACCTGGCAGCGATTGAGGGGTTAGCTATTGAAGAGCAGGTGGCTACAGACTTACTGGCTATGAGCTCCGCCGAGTTTGCTGCGACGAGAGAAAACATCCTACAGATCGTTGAGAGTACGATGCGCCAGGGCGTCTTCGATGAACAGCTTAGCGAGTCCAAACGAAAGGCCGCTCAAGGGGCTGCTTTCGATCTAACTCCGGCGCAGGAGCGCGCGGTTACGACAATCGCTCCGCAGTTTATCGTACCAAACATATTCGGCGATTCAGAAGCCACCAACGCGCTGTTGGCCGCTGCCATGGAAAATGTCGAACCTATCAGTCAAAATGTGACTGAGGGGCAGCGAATATTACGAGTCGGCGATACCGTGGACGAAGTGACTCTCGAGATGCTCGATAAATTGGGCTTGTTGCAGGAGTCTTTCGATTGGCGACAAGTTGCCAGTGCGCTGATGGCATCTCTCCTGGCTGTGATCGTGATCGCCTTATACTGGAACGATTTTTTTAGCGAACGCAAGGATACAGCTCGAAGCCTGGCGATTATCGGCATCCTGGTGGCAATGTTTTTGTTGAGCGCCAAACTGCTAACAGCGAACCGGAACGTCTTCACCTATCTTTATCCTTCCGCAGCCCTTTCAATCATCATTGCGGTGATCTTTGAAGTCAGGCTCTCTATCCTGGTAACCGTAGTGCAGGCGGGGCTAGTGGGCTATATCGCCCAGGGATCGTTGGAAATGGCAGCCTACGCGGCCGTTGGTGGGATCTTGGCTGTGCTCACTCTTCGTGACGCCCAGCGCATAAACGCCCTCTTTCGAGCGGGTCTTATGGCTGCTGTTGGCTACGTGACAGTCGTTTTGATATTTTCTTTGCCAGAAGGAATCCAGGCCGCTGAACTCCTGACGCTAATCATTTTTGCCATAGTAAACGGGGCGATCTTATCTTCTGGATTGAGTCTGGCCGGCGTCTACATCATCGGTAG
>Ga0307378_10012616_pt1 | contig 10769 bp, 8 predicted proteins | sample UN1MG_FD_202238 | JGI IMG/M metagenome (GOLD analysis project Ga0307378, IMG submission 202238) | Soil microbial communities from Risofladan, Vaasa, Finland - UN-1 | ecosystem: Environmental > Terrestrial > Soil > Coastal area > Acid sulfate soil | place: Finland: Risofladan, Vaasa | collected...
ACGCTCGCCGAGCGCGCCCGCGTGCCGCACCACATGATCGACATCGTCGATCCGTCGGAATGGTTCAACTTGGGGCAATACGTGGCGCTGGCATCGCAAGCGGCGCGCGAGATCATTGGCAGGGGCCGCGTCCCGCTGTTCGTCGGCGGAACCGGCCTCTACCTCAAGATGCTCATCACCGGGTTGTTCCAGGGGCCGTCGGCCGATTGGGAGTTGCGCGACCGCCTCAAGCGAACCGCCGCCGAGCATGGCAGCGCGCATCTCCACGAGCAGCTCAAGGCCGTCGATCCCGCCGCGGCCAACCGCATCCACCCCAACGACCTTCGCCGGATCGTGCGCGCGCTCGAAGTCCACGAGAAGACCGGCCGCCCCATCTCCGAGCTCCAGCGCGAATGGAGCCAGGCACAGGCCGAACAGTCGCCCCCGATCTTCGGCCTCAGCCGCTCGCGGCTGGACCTCCATTTCCGGATCGACCGTCGCGTCGACCAGATGATGGCCGACGGGTTCCTTGACGAAGTCCGGCGGCTGGCAGCGCGCCCCGCCGGGCTGGGCAGGGCCGCATCGCAGGCCCTCGGCTACAAGGAACTGCTCGCGCACCTCCGCTGCGAGATCTCCCTCGATGAGGCCGTCGACCTGATCAAGCGCAACACCCGCCACTTCGCCAAGCGCCAGATGACGTGGTTCCGCGCCTTCCCCCAGATCGTCTGGATCGACGTCCACCCGCATGACGCCCCCGAGGCCATCGCCGAGATGATCACCAGGAAGATCGCCTGACCCCATCACCCCACCTCCCGCCTCGATTTCCCTTTTCTGTTCTCTGCGCGTTTCATATAATTGAGTGGAGAGCCGATCTTGCTCCTCCGGAGACTACCTTTTTGAGAATCATCATTGTGCTGCTCGCCTGCCTGCCGTGGGTGAGCAGCTTCGCCGCCGATCCCTTCGGCGAAGCCCTCACCAATTGCGTTGTTGCCGACGGAAGCGACGGCTCCACCCTGGCAGTGGTGCACAGCTCGCTGTGGGACGAGCCGTATTTCGTCTTCTACACGAAAGATGCGTCCGGCGAGTGGAAGCGCGGGCCGGACTACCGCGGCATCCTGCGGGCGCTCGTCAAGCAGAAGCAGAAGCTGTGGGCGTTTGGGCCGGGCGTGTCGGACATCTACGACCTCGAGGGGAAGTGGGTGCAGAGCACGCCATGGATCCCGGCGTGGCAGCCGCTGGCGGCGGCGGTCGTCGATGGCGAGCTGTTCGTATTCGGAGCCGAGCCCGCCCCGTCCGACGATGCGCCGGGAATGATGCGGGCCGCGAGGTTCGCGGAGAACCGCTGGGTGAATGCTCCCGCCCTGGCCCTGAACCGCGCACCGATCGCCACCGGCCAGCTCTGCGTTGTGCCCGCACGCGACGGAGCATCCGCCCAGGTGCTCTGGATTGCAGCCGGGAAGGACGCCGGCGAAATCCTCATCCACCGCGAAACCTTCACCGGCACCGGATGGGAATACCTCCCGGCCGTCCCGGCGCCGGCATCGGTCGTCAGGCTGGCGGCCGCGCGCGACGACGATTCCGTCCTCCTCTTCCTCAAAGACGCGAACTACGGGATCACGAAGAAACACCCGCTGCTCTGCGCGGAGGTGAAGGCGGAGGACCTCTCGGCCGCACGGGCCGGCATGCTCCGTGTGCCGCTGAATCCCGTGGCTAACCTGCGCGACGAACGCATGACCCGCACCCACATGGTTGCCGCATCCTCCGTGGACGGCAAGGTTAGCCTCTACCTGCTCAGCAACGGCGGGCTTGACGTCGCGCCCGTCGATGTCGGGGCTGCCGGCGCCCGCGCGAACGTCTTCCGCGTCAGTGTGCTCAAGCGGGTTGAGGGCGGGCTTGTCGTCTGGCTCATTATGGCGGCATACCTGGTGGTCCTGGGGTTCTCCGTCTGGCGAACGCGGAACTGGCCGCGGAGGATCGAATTCCAGGACACCGTCCTGCAACTGGCTTCGTGGAAGCAGCGAGTGGGGGCGTTCCTGGTCGACAGCATGCTGCTGGTGGGCGTGTTCCTGCTGATTGCGGCGGCGTCCGGTGTGAGGCTCGACCTGTCCGACAGCTTTTCGCTGCTCGCGTTCCGCAAATACTCGATCTGGCTGAACCTGCTGGGTGCAATTTATTTCATCATGATGGAGAGCTACCGCGGCCAGACGATCGGCAAGCGCCTGTTCGGCATCGCCGTCGTCACCTACGACCTCAAGCCCCCGAAGCTGATCCACGTGGTGATCAGGAACATCGTGCGGCTGGTCGAGCACGTGGCAGTGGCGCTGATCGTTGTGCTCAACCTGCGCACATCGCAGCGGATCGGCGACCTGTTCGCCGGGACTTTTGTGGTAAAACTGCCGAAAAAAGCCGATAATGGCGACAAGGCGGACGAGCACGATACGAAAATCGAGCTCTGAACGTCGGGCAGAAGAGGAACTCACCTGTCATAGATGGGAAAGAGGCTGAGTCTACTGACACGAATACGGCCGGTTGACGTGGCGCTGGGGGCGGCATCGGGCCTGATGCTGTTCCTGTCGTTCCCGCCGGCGGGGCTGTATCCGGTGGCGTGGGTCGCGGCGGTGCCGCTGCTGTGGCTGGCGGCTCGCGACGCAAAGCGCGCACTGCTCCCGTCCTACCTGGCCGGGGCGATATTCTTCCTCGCCGGGCTGGAGTGGGTCCGCCACGCCACGACCCCGGGGATGATCCTGCTGGGGCTGTTCCTGGGGCTGTACGTGATGGCGTTTTCGGTCGCGGCGGGCGTGCTGCGGTCGCGCCTGCGCCTGCCCCTTGCCATCGCGGCTCCCGTGGTTTGGGTGGCGCTCGAAGCGATCCGCTCCAACATCATGACAGGCTTCCCCTACCTGCTCCTCGGGCACAGCCAGATCCACAACCTGCGACTGATGCAGATTCTCGACGTGACCGGCGTCTACGGCGTGTCGTTCCTGGTGATGAGCGGCAACGGCCTGATGGCCGAGATTCTCCTGGCCCGTGAATCGCGAGCACGACATCGAACAGAAGAACAGGAAGAGGAGACAGGGAACAGGGAACAAGGAACAAGGAACAGGGAGTCCGTCACTCTCCCACTCATCATCTCGGCGGTAATCGTCGCCGTGGGCGTCGGCGGCTCGATCGTTTACGGCCACGTCCGCCTGGCGGGCCTGCCCTCGCGGATTGGGCCGGAGATATGCATCGTGCAGGCAAACATCCCCCAGAGCGTCAAGGCCGAGCTGACCTACGAGTCGGCCCAGGACATGCTCGTGAAGCACCTGCAACTGACCAACGAATGTCTGGGAGAATCGGATTACGCCACGAAGCCAGATGCCCCTCCGCCCCTGGTCATCTGGCCGGAGACGGCGGTGCCGTGCCAGTTCAACAACACGCGCGATCCCTGGACCGTCGAAGTGCGGGCGAATCTCAACATGATCGTTTTCAAGCGGCTGAACGTGAAAACGCTCCTGATCGGCGCCGAGACGCTCGACGTGGTCGATGGCAAGCCGCGGCGATACAACTCCGCCATCTGCATCGACGGCCGCTGCGAGAACTATCAGCGGTACGACAAGATCCACCTGGTTCCGTTCGGCGAGTACATCCCGCTGCCGAACCTGCTGTTCTTCCTCAAGACGCTCGTGCCCGTCGGCTCGCTCCCCTACTCGGCCGGGAAGGACCACACGCTGCTCAACTACGAAGGCCACAAGATAGGCGTGGTGATCTGCTACGAAGACGTGTTCCCCGGGCTGGTGCGGCAGTTTGTGGGCAAGGGAGCCGATTTCATCGTGAACATCTCGAACGAGGGCTGGTTCTACAACAGTGCCGAAGCCGACCAGCACCTGGCGATCGCCCGCTGCCGCGCCATCGAGAACCGCCTGGGGCTGGTCCGCGGCACCAATTCCGGCATCAGTTGCCTGATCGACCCCGCCGGCCGGATCGAGAAGGTGATTGAGCGCGGCGGCCGCGTCAAGATGGTCAACGGCTGGCTCGTCGGCCGCGTCAGCCTCGGCCCGCGCGACGCGATCTACACCCGGATCGGCGACCTCTTCGCAATCATCTGCCTGACGGCGTCGGCCGTGCTAACGGCCGTTGCAGCCGTGCTTGGGCGGCGCTCCGCCCCGGATCCCGCTCCCAACGGCTCGAAGCCGTCAAACTCCCGGCGCAAATCCCGTTGAGTACGAATGCCGGGCCGGCTGCCGGATTCGCATCCATTCGCTATTGACTCCGCACCAAACCGCAGGTAGAATCCTGTCTGATACGGACCTCCCCCCCCGCCCAACAGGAGTATTCGAATGCACATGCGAGCCGGTTTTGCGAGCAAGATCATCACCCCCGCCGTGGGCTGCCCGATGCAGGGGTTCATCAACATCGGCGCCAGCGTTGCCATCCACGATGACCTGTTTGCACGGGCGCTGTACCTGTCGCACGAGGGCCGCGCTTCCTTGATCTCACGCCATTGAGGGCTTGGGCCGAGGAGAGATTCATTGGCCGTGTCCACTACGTCCACTGAGTCCACTGAGTCCACTCATCACAACATCTTGCGCGAAAAACGAGAGATTTCCGAGATGGCAGGCGAAACCGCCGCCCCGAAAATTTTGTGCACCGCACCGCTTTTTCCCCTTGACAAGCGCGCCCGACCCGATATAATACGTTCAGTTGGCGGTGTTCGCCAACGTCCGAATCCATTGGTGTTGACCAAGTTCCATTTTCCTCAAGTAAGGGCATTCGAGGGACTGGCACATGAGCATTCTGTCGAAAGTCATGGTGTTGATCAATCTTGGCCTTGGCATTGCCTTCCTGGCCGTCAGCGTTGTGCTGTTCTCTCAGCAGCAGGATTGGAAGGGATTGCACACCCGGGATGTCGACCAACTAAACAAGGAGATCAAGCAGGTTCAGCAGGAAGTAGCCAAGCGCAATGAGACCATCAAGAGCCAGGAGAACGAGGTAACCAAGCTCCAAGGCGATCTCGCCCGGAAAGACACGCAAATCCTCGAGATGCAGGGAAAAGTCGAGACAGCCGAACAGAAAGCCGTCGATGCCAAGCGGCTGCACGACCAGCTCAACAGCACCTTTGAGCAACTGGCAGAGAACACCAAGAGAATCCAGAACGAGGCCGAAAGCACCCGCGAGCGCCTCGAGAAGGTGCAGGCCGACCTCCAGACCGCCCTCCAGGAAAAGACCGACGCTCAGTCCGAACTCGTAATGCTCAACGAACAGATGGGCGACCTCAAGCTCAACATCGAAACACTCACCAAGGCCGCCGATGAGCAGCAGAAGAAGACGGCCGACAAGGACGCCGTCATCGCTGCTTACAAGAAGGCGGTGCCATCCCTCGTGATCGACCGCGGCACCATCGTTCCTCCCCAGATCGAAGCCAAGATCGAGGAAGTCGACGATCAGACCGGCATCGTCGTGCTGAGCGTGGGCAGCGAAGACTTGGTCGAGAAAGGATTCACCTTCTTCGTGTATCGCGACGACAGCTATATCGGGCAGGTTGAAGTTGACCGGGTGTTCGCCGCCAAGAGCGCGGCCCGGATCAACCGCGACATGACGCCCTCATCCATTCAGCCCGGCGACGGTGCCACCACCCGCCTGGGCGCATTCTGATTGAGGGAGACACACAGCAATGGCAAAAGTGACAATGCCCGCGAAGAATGACCTGTTCACCGTGCTGCTTGTCGTGAGCGCGCTCATCTTCCTGTGCGGCCTGGTGATGAACAGCACCAAGCTGAAGGCCTACAAGGGCGGCACGAAGGTCGAGCCGGTACGCCTGGCCGACCTGCCGACGCCCGAAGCAGCCGCTCCCGCGCATGAAGCCACTGAGAGCGATGAGGAAGCCGCCCCCGCCGCCACGGAAGACGAAGCCGATGATGACGCGGCTGTCGATGCGGATGCCGTCGATGCGGATGCGGACGAAGGCGAAGCCGATGATGCCGCTGCCGACGATGATGCCGCTGCCGACGATGATGCTGCTGCCGACGATGATGCCGGAGCCGATGAAGCCCCCGCAGAAGACGCCGGCGAATAGGCCCCGTGGCCCCGTTTTGCACGATTTGCGGCGAAGGCCTCCGGGCCTGCAACGAACGCCCGGACTACAAATAGAAGTTCAACGCCATAATGAGCACATGCGCGTAAGCCGGTCATCTGCTCCAGACTGTGCAGGCGTCCGGCTTCGCGCATGGTTGCTTGTACACGACGCATCGCGTCGCCTCGTTTCCCAGGCTCTGCCCTCTCGCTGAGTTCACGCGAGCATCCGTTCGCACGAACACGGAAGAACGCGAGAGTGATTCACTCGGGACGGCTGGGGTTCAATGTTCTCCCTGCTCAAGAGCTTCATCGGGCTGTTCTCCACCGATATCGGCATCGATCTCGGCACGGCCAACACGTTGATCTGCGTTCCCCGCCAAGGCGTCATCCTGATGGAGCCTTCGGTTGTCGCCGTTTCCAAGCGCACCAACAAGGTGCTGCGCAACGGCGAGGCCGTGGGCCAGATGGCCAAGGAGATGCTCTACAAGACCCCCGGCAACATCGCGGCGATCCGCCCCCTGAAGAACGGCGTCATCGCCGACTTCGACATCACGCAAGCGATGCTGCGCTATTTCATCAAGAAGGTGCATCACCGCAACTGGATGTACCGGCCCCGCGTGATCATCGCCGTGCCCAGCGGCATCACGATGGTGGAGAAAAAGGCCGTTCACAACGCCGCCGAGCAGGCCGGTGCCCGCAAGGTCTACACCGTGCCCGAGCCGCTCGCGGCCGGTATCGGAGCGGGCCTGCCCATCACCGAACCCATCGGCAACATGATCGCCGATATCGGCGGCGGCACTACGGAAGTCGCCGTCATTACCCTCGGCAACATCGCCACCCAGCAGAGCCTCCGCGTCGCCGGCGACGATTTCGACGAAGCCATCGTCTCCTACGTCAAACGCAACTACAACGTCGAGATCGGCCTCGCCACCTCCGAGCGGATCAAGATACAGATCGGCTCAGCTCATCCACTCCAGGAAGAGCTTTCGATGGACGTGCGCGGCCGGCACCATCTCACCGGCCTGCCCACCAAGATCACGCTCACCTCGCAGGAAGTGCGCGAAGCACTCAGGGAGCCGGTCGAAGCAATCATCCTCGCCATCTGCACCACGCTGGAGCAGACCAGCCCCGAGCTTGCTGCCGATCTCGTCGACCGCGGCATCGTTCTCGCAGGCGGCGGAAGCCTCCTGCGCGGCCTCGACAAGGCGATCCAGGAGAAAACCGGCCTCCCCACTCGCGTCGCCGACGACCCCCTCACCTGCGTCGCTCGCGGAACCGGCATGATCCTCGACCAGCTCTCCGAGCTCCAGGACGTCCTCGAAGGCTGGGACGAACACGTTTATTGATGCGGCGTGCGGCTGTTGAAGAGGCAGACGAACGGCCCACGCCCAGCGCCATCCATCGACGGTCAGCATTCATTGGCCGGCAATCCACCCAGTGCCTCTTCCGTTGCCCGTTGGCAGTTGAACGTCGATCGTTGAGTGTTCGTCTTAGCATTCGAATTTGATCTTCAGTGTTCGAGGTTTGTTCCGTTTCCCATGAACCGCAGGTATTTCCACATCATCTTCATCCTCCTCGCGGCGATCAGCTTCATCGGCACGCTGCTGCCGCAGGCCCGCCACGACGAGATGAAAGGCTCCGTGCTCACCTGCATGGCTCCGGCCCAGGAATCGGCCACGTTCGTGCGGTGCGGCCTAATCAACCTCACGGAAACGCTCGATCGCGTTTTCGCCGGCAAGGCGCAGCCCGATGCACTCAGGCGGGCAAACGACGAGATCCGCCGCCTCCGGCAGTTGCTCGCGGTTGAGAAGGGCAGGGCAATCGAGCTGGAGCGGATGATCGACAGCTTTGCGGCGTTCGAGGATTTCGCCAAGGCGGGCCCCGAGAAGATGAAGGTCATCCCCGCGATGATCATCGGGCGCGACGCCACCCTCCTGCCCGGCGTGATCACGATCAACCGGGGCAGCAACGACGGCGTGCGGAAGGGAGCGGGCGTGGTGTGGGGGCATTCCGCCGTCGGCGTGGTCGCCGTCGCACGGCCTACGTCGTCGCTCGTGAACCTGCTCACGAACCCCTCCTGCAAGATTCCTGCGTACATCCAGCGCACCGGCGAGAGCACGCTGGTGGAAGGCACCATGGCCGATTCCGTCCGCATGCGCCTGGTGAATCTTGCCGCTCGCTCGTCGTCGAAGATGCCGGCATTCGCCCGGCGCGGCGGCGATGGTGCGCAGGCCGAAGCCACAATGCCCGATTCCGTGCGCATGCGGCACGTCTTCCGGGGGCAGGTAGTCCCCGGCGACCTGTGCCTCACCTCCGGCGAGCTCGCCACCTTCCCCCGCAACATCATCATCGGCGAAGTCACCGAGGCCACCCTGCAGCCCGGCTCCATCTTCCCCAAAGTCGCCATCCGGCCAACCCTGAGCGTCTCGGCTCTGCAGGCGGTGATTGTGCTGGTGAGGGAGGATCTGGAGGAGAACGTTCCGGCTGACTAGTTATGCAGTCACCTTCGACCGGAGACCTGTGGAAGTATGACGTGAACCAGGACAATTCTACCAACGTGCTGGATCTCCTTTACGCGAGGGCTGGAATGGGCAACACGTGTCAGTAGCACACGCTGTGCAGTGGCATGATCGTCGCTTTGAGAACAATATGGGGCGGCCTCATCGGCCGCCCCTGCGTGTTTTCCTACCTGATCAACCATGCCCGGCTCATCGTTCCGGCCCCTGTCCGTATGTTCCGCCCAGCGTGCCCGGCATCCACGGCGTTTCGCGGTCCCACGTCAGAATGCGTTCGCGGAGGTCGCGGGCGACGTCTTGCTGCTCGCCGGTCTTCGCGAGGTTGGTCATCTCGTAGGGGTCGATGCGGGTGTCGTAGAACATGAACCGGTCGTCGGTGAGCTTGCGGAGGGGTGTGCCGTGCTGGGTCTCGGTCATCACGGCGTAGAGGTGGGAGGGCGTGCGGATGGCGAGCTCGCCCCTCAGGTTCTCGATGATGGCCTCGCCGATGCCGAGGCGGGCGGCGTCGCCGCGCAGGATCGGGCTGAGGTCGCGCCCCTGCATGAACGGCGGAACCGGCTGAGGGCGAACACGATGGTTCGCCCCTACGGCAAGCGACAGCAGCGTGGGGGCGACGTCCACCAGCGACGCCACGTGCTCGCGAGCAACGCGAGGCTGCAGCGTGCCCGGCCACGATACGATGAACGGAATCCTGATCGCCTCGTCGTTCACCGAGATCTTGTTCCACAGGTGCTGGCTGCCGAGGTTGTCGCCGTGATCGGAGGTGAACAGCACGATGGTGTTCTCGGCGAGGCCGGCGTCGGCGAGCGTGTCCAGTATTTGGCCCACCTGCTCGTCAACCGACGCGATCATTCCGCAGTAGTGGGCGGTCAGGGCGTGCAGGTCGTAGCCGTCGGGCAGCGTTTGCATGTCGGGGCGGTGCTCGCGGTAGTAGAGGTGGTCGTAGTAATAGATGAGGAAGGCGTTCTCGTCGTAGTAGAGCTTGCCGCCGATGGTGGTGTTGGGCCGGAGCAGCACGTCCTCGGGCCGGTAGCGCCGGCGGTAGCGGTCGGGCACGTCGAAGTACGGCATGTGCGGCAGGCAGAGGTTGTGGAAGAGGAAGAACGGGCGCTCGCGGCGCCTGCGCAGAAACTGCTGCGTGGTCTGCACCTCGAAGTCGGGGCAGAATCCCTCCTGCACCCAACTGTGGCCGGTGCCGTCGAAGTAGAGCTGATTCTGGTTGAGGTGGTGCACCTTCGGGTAGACGGTTTCGGCGAAGCCGACGATCCGCGGGCTTGGGCCGATGTGCCACTTGCCCACGAGAGCGGCGTCGTAGCCCGCCGTCTGCAGCCGCTCGGCGAGCGTGGTGTCGGGGAAGTGGCAGCGGCGGCTGGCCGGGTCGCCCACGCAGCCCAGCATGCCGGTGCACGTGCGGCTGTATTGGCCGGAGATGACGCTTGAGCGGGCCGGCGTGCAGACGGGGTTGCTGGTGCAGGCGTATTCGAATCGCACCCCGCCGGCGGCCAGGCGGTCGATGTTCGGCGTCTTCACCACGGGATGCCCGTGGCAGCTCAGTTCGAACGGACGAAGCTGGTCCGTCAGCAGCACGAGAATGTTCGGGCGATCGGGCATTGATGCATCTCCGAAAGCGTTGCCATGGGCTTCCCGAGAAAGATATCAGAATCGGCCGCAAAAAGGAACGGGGAATCGGGACATTTCTGGGCATTTCCGGTGCGAGCGTTCGCGAAAAACTGCCGGCCGAATGCCTGCTCAGCGTGCCGGGGTCCGCGAATTCCTCGTGGTTTTTCCGCGACTTTCCGGCGACCCACAGCCCCGTTTAGGGGCTTTCCTGCGGACTGCCGAGTCCGCCGGCATCGCCCGCAGGTGATAGCACCGTCCTTCAGGGCGGTGGGCTATCGGCGGCAAACCTGCGCACCCTGAAGGACGGTGCTATCACCCGGCTCGGAAGCCGGGGAATGCCCGTGAACGGGCATGCAGGGGGCGAAGACGCCGGATTCCGAAAACCATATTTCGTTGCCGCACCCGCGTGCCGCAAAGCCGACAAAAGGTGTTGACTTTCCCCGCCATGTCGGCTATAATGATCAGTCTCTAATCGAAGGGTGTTCTGTGCCCGAGGTCACCGGCAAGCCAGTGGTGACCGTGTTTCCATGTAGGTATATCGACAGGGCAAGGTGTTGCATGGCGAAACGAAGCAGGGCGATGATCGAAGGGCTGGAGCGG
>Ga0307378_10012618_pt1 | contig 10768 bp, 11 predicted proteins | sample UN1MG_FD_202238 | JGI IMG/M metagenome (GOLD analysis project Ga0307378, IMG submission 202238) | Soil microbial communities from Risofladan, Vaasa, Finland - UN-1 | ecosystem: Environmental > Terrestrial > Soil > Coastal area > Acid sulfate soil | place: Finland: Risofladan, Vaasa | collected...
AATTACACCGTTGGTCTGATTGTTTCGTAAGGATGACCGACAGGGAGGTTGGCTTGCAAGCCCCATTTCCATGCGAGGTAGCCTTCAACCCTTTGACGGTCTGAGTCGGATAGCTCGGATGGGATGATGATCAACTCGCCAATCGCACCATAGAAAGCATTATTAGGATCATCCGAGGATCCCCGATTACCGATACGATAATTGAACCCCTGCGTGTTGACCCCCGTCCCCCAGTGTGCGAAGATACCGTCTTGGAAAGCCGAGGGACTACTTCCTGCGTTGCCATTATAGGACTTATTAGTGAGGTTCGTACCATATAAAACAATTTGCCGTGCGCTATACGGCGAATTGAAAGCCTGTAGTGACCATGTCAGACCTCCGTCGGCAAAGCCTGACGATGCCCCCAGAGGCTGATTGTTGTTGTTATTACCTCGATTCTTCGGGGAGAACACACCGACTATGGTCATAGTGGTAAGCTGTGTCAACATAGTATTAAGTCTGTGATTACCACTGATGTCAAAATCAATGGCGTTTCTGCCACCTATAGTGGCAACACCCGTACTAGGTTGATTTGACCCCGTTCCCTGCGTAGCATCGTTGGCATTGCCGCTCTTATCGCTCCACTGGCTGACAAATCCACCGCCTTGAGTAATCGTTGATAAATCAGCGGCATCATACCATGCTTCCGTGGTAATCTGCGCAGGGCTCCAAGGTGTAATGCCCATCCTTTTTCCGGTTGGTATGATTGTATTACTCATTAGATACTTAGGTCCACGCTATAGGTGTTTACTCCATCATAATATGATAGTGTTTTTGTTGAACCATCTTTAGCTTGTATCCAGAGGAATCCTGCTGGAGGTGTAGTTGGAGCACCTGCGTACTCGACAACTGTAAAGCCTGAACCACCTGCTGGAGCTGTCTCAACCTTGACACCTGATTCTTGAACATCACCATCTGTATCAGTTGTTAAAACATTGTCACCAGTATTTAGTGTTGATAACCTTACTGGAGTTGTAAAGGTTTTTAATCCTGCGAACGTCTGTGCGGCTGTATCAACTACACCTTTCTGTGCGGCACCTGCGCTTTGAATATCATCTGTTCCATCTGTATGGCTTGCGGCGTGGGCCAATACGGCTGATGTAACCGCTGCCCAAGCCGATCCGGTGTCGTGATACAGCTTCAGCTCGTCAGTTGTCCAGAAGAATCTGTTGGCTGTGCCAAAGGCAGGTCGTTGAGCTAATGTGCCGATACCGAAATCCCGTAGACCACCGTAGGTGGCTATGAGATCTGAGACTTTTAGGTTCAGGTTGGCAAGCGTATCAGCATTATGCTCTGCGCCACCAAGATTGTGGGCCGTAGGCGTACGAGCATCTGACAGTCGGCTATCGTTGCCCTGGACCACAACATTTGCGGCATTCTCCCCGTCAGTCGCCAGTTCTACGATACCGGCTACCGAAGTAGTAGCAAATCCTACATTGGCCTGCTGCACCACCCAGTCTGATAGAACTGTAGGATCATCTATCTTGGCGACTAAGGAATCACCTATCTCAACCTGTTCCGTGAAGAACAATCCGGCCGCTGTCACTACATACATGTTCCCCTGTAGTATTCCCGAAGGAGTTACGTCCAGATCCGGAGTATTGGTGCTGGCGTCGTAGCCACCTATAAAGAGCACACCCCCCGTTATGTTTATACCTGCAGCTGCGGATACATATCCGCCTGATCCTCCGTAATTTGCCATGGGGTAGCCCTCTGTGTGGTGCCGTCTAGTTGCCTAATTGTATGAAAAGTTGCTGTGCTGCCACGTCTGAGATGGCCTGCACAGGGCCTTGGTATAAGTTACCTCTTGAAATCTCGTATGCATCTCCGGGATACAAAACAATCCCGGTGTTAAGGACAGCATCGTCTGATTCGTGAAGACGAAGGAATATGTTGCCGGTATTTGATCGAGCAGATGTAATCAGAGCATATGCTCTGCGATATTTACCGGAAGCGGTGCCATCCTGTAAAGGGAGAATATTGCTGGAGGTTAGTCCAACCGTGGGGCCACTTCCTGCGCCGCCCCCGTGTACTGCGTTATATGATGCCATGTCTATTCTCCCTTACAGGTTGGTGATGTTACTTGGATGCCGGTTGCTTCTTTCTGCGAACTTGTTTCTTCTTCGCAGGAGCGGGGTCGGCTGTTTCTTTTGCGACAGGTTCTGCATCCTCTGCGGGTGCTGCAGGCGCTGCGTTGGCTTGTCCTGGGACGTCAGATGCTGGAGACAGCGTCTCTGCCTCTGTGTCCATCGCTTCTGCAAGGCCTGCGTCTTCTGGGAAGATGGCCTTGGTTGTGGGTCGTTTGATCTCTTCTTCGCTTGTCCCAGGAAGAACGCGTGTCACAGGCGCCAAGGGATTTACGTCATCCGTTACAACAGAGAAGCGATCGCCCTTAGGAGCAGTGTCTGGTGAATGTGGTTTGGTTTCGATGGCTGCTGGGATCACGGTCTCTGCCGTGGCCTGTACGCCTGCAGGGTTCTGTACGCCGCCTTTCTTGCCGAGAGGCTTCACAACGTGCATGTTCGTGATGAGCTTGACTTCTACGTATCCTGCGGCTATGTCTGCTTCCATGCCTTGTACTGCGGCAGCGTTGCGACACGCGGTAGGGTATGCGCCTTCTTCGATTACGGATCCGTTCGCCGGAAGATGTAGGCCGATCCTGCCTGCCCATCTAATGGTTCTGTCCTGGCCTAACTTGTTCGTGATCATCGTTTGTAGTATGATATTCATGATTGGTGTCTCTCTCTCTGGAATATTCCACACGTGTGGACTTTGTTGTTGTTGTCTAGTGGTTTAAAAAAAAAAAAGAGGGGCTGGGGCATGTACCCTAGCCCCCCTCTTGTTAGCAAGCTGCGGACTGATTAAACGGTCCAAGCCTGCAGTGAGCCGGAGAAGCGTGAACGGCAGAATGCACCGCGATTCTTGACGGTTGCGCCAATCATCTCGTATGCAAACATTTCGAACAGGTAGTTCTCATGCTTGGTTGATACCGTCACGTCTTCGAACGTGTAGAAGTCACCCAAGAACTTTGGAGCGGAGAAATGATATACGTCATTCGTCGCAACAAGGTCCGTCTTAATGGTGATGATCCACTTCAAGCCCATGATGGTGCGCTCGGTGAATCCGTTGACGAACATCTCTTCCGAGAGGTCACCGCCGACTTCTTCGCGAGGCATCGCAACAACGTCCCAGATGGTGATGTTGTTGGTGAGGGCCAGTGCAGGGTTCAAATGGCGGTTGGTGGAGGGAAGACCCTTCATCGATTCCGCCAAACTTACGCGATCCATGGCACCCACGGTGACGTTACCAAGTGCTCCAACTTCCGCTAGGCGGGCGTTGGTTGCAGGGTTGGTGTCGTTCAATGGGCCGATACCGTTGTCCACAACGTACATGTACTTACGGTCTTCCTCTGCGAGGATGTCCTTAAGCATGAGATCGTTGAAGATCTGGCGAATGTCCATGTCGTAGGTCAGCAAGTTAGCGACGTCGGCGACGAAGCGATGGCTGAGAATACGATCGAACATAACACGGTACCGAGGTGCATCGATGTAATGGTTCATAGGAACATTACCGAAAGGAACACTGTAGGCAGACGGGGTGTCTGGTTCGGTGTCTTTCACGATGACGGGCTTAACCGTATCGACCTGGCGGTCGAGATCGGCTGGGCCTACCTGGATTGGCGGTTGAATACGACGAGCGAAACCGTCTTCCCGAGCGCGGACGCGCAGGTAGTCGTTAACGCCGTTGGATGCTTCCTTCTGGAGGCCTGGATCGTTGCTGGTAAGACCGTTGATAACGGTCTCGTTGCGCAACCGGACGTCTTGATCAATCATTTTTCTATACTCCGTTTGTTATAATAGTTGGTTCAGGTTACGGTGTGATAACGCGAGCAGGTAGGAACACAGGCCAGAACTGGAGGACTTTCTGGTTGTATACTTCCGTGCGAACGCCTTTCGACACAATGCCGACAACAGACTCTTCGATAACGATCGGAGAGGTACCTGCAGTCACGAATCCGGCGGTACCGGTGTCGTGGATCAACGGTGCGTTTGGCACGTATGATGCAAGAGCAGCGATGTCAAACTCAGTGGTTGCGAGTTCGTAGCCGCCAGTAGCGACAAACGTACCGACACCGCCGAGCAGCTTGCCGTCTTGACGATCCTTCGCACCAGAGATGTTGTCTGGATCCGAGTTTGCGTCAAGGTCTTCTGCAGCATTGATGGCCCATAGGGGCATCTCTGCGCCGTCGACGGCACTTAGGCCTGCGATGAGGTTGCCGCTTGCATCCAAGGACACCAAGGCGCCTCGATTGAAAGTCTGGCCGGTAGCGGGGACCGCAGCGAGCTGCAGGTCGTGCATGCCGTTGTAACCGCTGATTGCATCCAACAGATGGTCAAAGTTTTGACCGGGGGCTAATAGACCCATGATATATACTCCTTTTGTTTAGTAACTTAGTAGCGGGATGCTAGTCCGTTAAACCTTTCTTCGAAAAGTCTATCGGATTCGCGTACAGCCGGGTTGGCTGGTTTGGTAGCTGCAGCTGTAGGACGACCCAAGGGGCGTACTGCGGATGCGGTTTTCTCGATGCCGTTCGTAGCCAATTTGTCTACGAACCCAATCAGGGAACCGGGGTTAGCGACAACAGCGTCGATAGACGCCTTGCGGTTAGCTTCTTTGATGAAGCCGGCCTCAATCGCATTGTCCACCATGTTTTCGACGCTGTCCACGTCTACTGCAGGCGACCGATTCGATGCCGTCTTATTCAAAGAAGACTGTGCGCGAAGCTGCGCATTCTCTGACTTTAGGTTATCGATGATGCTCTGGGTATGGCCGATGTACTCGGCCATTTCCCCAGCTGTCTTCTGGAATGTTTTCTTGTTCACTTCCTGACTCCTTAGCGTGTGATGTATGCTTTGATGGCGTCGATGCGAGAGCGTTTGTCAGAGGCTTCGTTCAACAGAGCTGCTTCCGGAGGAAGCTCCTCTTGTGCAGGTGCTGCTTCTGGAGGCATTCCAGCGTCGCCGCCTTCTCCGCCGCCTGCTTCCAGCTCCTGCAGTGCTTGTACGATTTCTTCCTCTGGAACGCCTGCTTCCTGCAGCTGTTGGATATTGGTGATAGCCAGCTCCAAGTCTTCAGGGGTTACACCGGCAGCGTCCAACTCGGCTGCAATCGCGTCCATGTCAGGTTCTCCGCCGCCAGCTTCAGGAGGCATGCCTTCGGGAGGTAATCCTTCTGGTCCTGGCAGTACTTCTGCACCGATTCCTTCAGGAAGGATGCTGCCGGGATCTTCCATGGCGACCTTGTCGAGAATTCCAGAAACACCGCCCATCTTCTGCAGAATTTCCGCAGGTAGGTTGGACTGGGACAGCTCGTACTCGTCTTGCGCACGCTTCAACATGCCCGACATGAACGATTCGTAGAAGTTGGAGGCCGCGTTCTGTGCGATCGACGCCATCTTTTCGAATGCTTCGGATGCTTCCTTGTCCTCTTCGGATCCAAGATATGCCGCAGGGTTGTCGTCGGAAACGCTTTCGCCCTTCTCGCCGCCCATGCAATCAGAACAGCCTTCACAACCCTCTTCGCAAGCTGCCTTCTTGTTGAGGGTGTACTCGATCTGGGTGAGGATGCTGTTTGCTAGGCGATCAGCACGAGCCATCTTCTGCTCTTGGGTAATCACCTGGGATCGTGTAGGTCCGAGATTTCCCTGGTTCTTAACCTTGTCGTCGGTGCTCATTGTGATGGTACCGGCCGTGTCTGCATATTGCGTCTCGTCGCCGTCTTTGTTGGGAGTAGCCGTGTCTGCAGTAGCGCCACCGTTGTGTGCTTCTGCGGATTGCTCTACGCCCAATGACGACTGCGTGGTGGACCCGGCCTGCTGCTTCGCCTGTGCTTCTGGCGATGCTGCTGCGGTGTCTTTGAATGATACGGAATTATCCGCGGCGGTCTTATCCATTCTTTCCCGAATAGGGGTCAGGAATTGGTGGATCAGAGCTATGTTGTCTTGTGCTGTGGGCATTTTGTCGTTCCTCTCTTGTTTTTAGAAACTGCTTTGGTTGTGAATTGCAGCATGTTCTGCTAAGCTTGGATCGGCGCCAGCCACAAACGAGATCTGGTACTTGGCATACTCCCTAGCCAGATATCTAGACTCAGCGCTTATCCTCTTAGCGGTACGAAGTGAATCCCCCGCTAACTTACCTAAATGTGGCACCGTTACTGCCTTATACAAGATACGTCTGCTAATATTATCCAATGACATGGAATGTGAGCTGGCTACCTTATCTACAAGCCTATGTAATTCCGTCCAATATCTAGGTTCTGCCGTATCGTATGAAGAGTCCTCTACTAGATCGTATGTGGATCCTTCCTTCGATATGTCCGAGAATACCGTACGCAGCGCGTCGTGTATTCCGTCTAGCCCTTTTACGTCGCCTTCCGGCTTCTTTATGACTATCCGTATGAACGCCTTTGGGGGAAGCATTACTCCGGATTTCTTCAGAGCGCCAAGCACGTCTCCTAGGGGGAACTCGGACATGTGCTTGATGTCTTCAGATGGCAGGTCGTCTTCGAACGAGTCGCACATACAGCTTTCTGCAGGAGACATTCCCTGCATGAGTATCTGCTTCTCCATCTTGGACATCTTGTCTACGGCCGCGGCTTTCTGGTGCTCTGTGCGGGATCCCAGCTTGTCTATCAGGGCCAGCGGTATGTACGTTAGCTCCGGGGCGTTGAAGTGGTCTGGGAACAATGCACCGTCTGAAGCTACCTTGCTTAGACCAAACGCTATCTTGTCGGAAGGAGACACTACGTCTGATATGTCGTGGAAGTGCGGTCGATCGTTGAACGCGTAGATCTGGTGACCTTCTTTAGACAACTGCAGTTTCTGGTGAGTCATGTGTTGACAGTACTGCTTGCGGGTTGCTGCCTTGTTGTGACAGTAGCTGCAGATGTCGTAGGGAAGACCTGCTCCCATGCTGAAGAACACGTTCTTCCCGGAGGCCATCTTGTGCAGATTGTCTCCCCAGGAATCGTTGTCTACTTCTATTACCAGCTCACCCCTGTCCATGGTGGGGCTCATCATCTCTGCATATACGTCTCCGTATCGCTTGCCGCCCTTCTTGCTGTTGTTGTGCTCTTTGTATACGCCGCCGTACTTCATGAAGGTCTTGTGGTACTCGTCGAGTCCGCCGGCCAGCTGAATAGTCTTAACAGAAGGGGTTACAGGCGCGGGCGCCGTATGGGATCGAGCAGTCTTGTTGAAGTAGTCTGCATTGGTGTTTGGTCCGTACCGCTCACCTGCTCCCAGACTGATGAGGTGGATGAAGGATCTGCCCTTCTTGGGAGTGATGTTCAGACTGGCTACGAAATCACTGCTGGCGTATTTGGACATCTCGAATCTGTCCAGGCCGCGGCTGTGCACGTCTATCAGATGCGCGGCCTGTTCGTCTTCGAACCATGCTGCAGGTACTATGCGTTTATTTATCATCAGATGGTACCCATCCCTTTTCCTATTATTCCAAATTGCTTGTCTCCGCGGATCCCCGCTTCACCCCATTCATTTCTGGGCCGGGTGTGGATAACCTTTAGGTCCCGCGCAATGTCGTCTATGGTAGTGGCGAGAGGGATGGTGTTCTTATCATTAGGATCCAACCACCCTTGTAGGATGGCGGTATTCATAGGAGCCTTTTTGTTACCGCCTTTCAGCACAGTGTCTATTGCCATCTGGTGCCAATCAATGCCGTCTCCCGGCTGGGGTGCAAGATCCTTTTTATCAGAAGGTTTCAAGGACTTGGCCATACCCGACATACCTTGTGAGATGGCGTTTGCCCGTTCCTCAAACGACTTGCCCTTATTGGTGTCGGCGTTGGTTATGGCAACTCTGCGCTCTTCGGGCTGCTCCACAGGCCTGTTCATTACCTGCAGCATGCGGCGTTCCTTATCTGCCTTGGTCATGTTTTGTGCCAGGGCCTGCTCCTGCGACAGTTCAAACACGTCCTTTATACCGGACGACTCCAGATTCTTCATCATCAAGGTCTTCAGCACAACTGGGTTGAGCTGGGCCTCTGGTACGGATCCTACGGAGGTGTTGTACGCTTCGACGATGTCTGAGTACTTGTAGTCCTTCAGATCTTTGTCGTACAGGAACAGTGACATCAGTGCTCTCTTTGCGTCATAGGATTTCAGTCTGTTGTAGAACTCTGGGTCCAGCAGCTCGTCAGAATCTATCTTTTTTTTTACAGGTGTGCCCTGCAGGGATTCCCCCAGGGTAATTTCCCCTGGCGCCGCTATGTTGGCAAGAGCGTTTGCGGACATGGTTTCCAGAAAGTTCTTAGCTTCCTTCTTCAGCCCGCGGGTTTCCTTCTCGAATTTGTCTTCTTCCCGCTCGCAGGATGCCAGCTTCTCCGCGTACTCATACACCTGGCTGATGGCGATGTACGGTTCAGTTGCAGGGAATATAACGGCGTTGGCCGTCTTGTTTAGCTCTGGGATGCTTCTGCGCGTCTTGTTGCGAATGATTGCCATAAGCTGTTTGCCCGTTCCCGGGTAGCCGTTGACGACGTTCTGTGCAACCTTCTGCAGCATCTTGTCGGGCATCCCCAGGACGTGCTCCGCTACCTTCTCCAGCGCCTTCTCAAATTCATAGCGCGTGTTGGTGGTGTCCGTGTGCAGCTTGCGCAACACTCCTTCTGCAATGCTGGCCTGTTTGAAGAACTGGTTGACGGTGTCCCGTAGATCCTTTTCCGTCTGCACGTGCGCGGTAGCGCTCTTCTGCATGGTGCCAGGTGCGGAGAACATCTGGGAAACACCGAACCGGAACCCTAAGTTAAGCGGGGTGACGTCTGCGGCTTCCTTCTCAACAGCCGGCGCATATACGTTGGATACGATTACGTCTGCGTTGGCCAGCTCGAACGGCTTGTGTCTGTCGGATTCGCTGGCTTCCTTCATCGTGTACACGGACTTGGACTTGTTAAAGGCCTCTACCATTCTGTGGATGAACGGCGGAGTCAGTTTGTCTTCCTTCGCTACCTTGGTGATGGCGTCGTTAGGGCTCTGACCCTTGTTGGTGTACATGATGGCTCGTTCGATTGCGCTAACAAGCTTCCGCTCTTCGTCTTTTCCTAGGGTCTTCATATGGTTAGTTCCTGATGCTTGCTATGTTGAATAAAAGTGGTTCTTCTCTGCTGGTGTTGTTTGCCACCCTGTGCTCGATATTGGGGTCAAGTATCACGTCCTGCAGAGCGGCCAGAACTTCTTTGGCGGCTAACGTTACCCCGTCCTGAGGGTTCTTCAGCTTGTTGGCAACCGTTTGTGATATTGAATAGTATCTGCTGGCAATGTCTAGAACCTGTATGGCCTGTTGGTTGAACATGTTGCGCATCTGTGCAGACGTAGAGAACGCTCCGTACGCTACTCGGTCCTGTGTCATCTCGTCAAACCACTTGCGCATGTTCTTGGTTAATCTAGACCCTGTGCGGAAGCTAAGGAACTTTAGCAGATCTTCGTAGCCTTTGGAGTAGGCGAACGCCTTCCAGCTGTAGTCGTAATCGTCAATGCCTGTGCTGGCAGACAGCGACGAACTTAGTACGTTACCCAGCACGCACAGAGGCTTTTCTCTGTAGGGAGATATGTCGAAGAACAACTTCTCATACGTTGCGATTGTCTTTGCACCGTGGTCGAACATGTAGTTGGAGGCGATTGTAGCATGGTCAACGCCCGTCATCAACATTGCCTCTATCTGCCACTTGTACCCGCCGTTGGGGTTGTTGGACATGTTGATTAGATACGCTTCGTACACGTCGCGGTGCTTTTCCACGTACATGTTGTGGTTCACGGGAATGGGCCTCTGCTTGTCGTTGCAGAATTTAACGGCCTCTCTGATATCCAGATCTTTGCACAGGGACACTGACTGAGATACGTTGCCTTTGTCCGCAACAACCAGCAAGGCCGCGTTCCACCTCCATGCGGGATGCCGCATGGAGATGGGTACTGCCGTTACTTTGCTGACGCTGATCATGCCGTTCCTACGTCTTCCGACAACGATCCAAACAGAGACTCTGCCGAGTCGGGGCTGTTCGTTGTCTTGTTTTTAAGGAACAGCACCAGGTCTCCTGTTGCGGTAAAGACGTTCTTCAGAGTGTCTTCCAGCTTCTTGAGGTCCTCCGATCCGTATCTGTCTTCGAACGAATCTCTGTGCCAGTAGAAGATGAACAGCATGCGGCCTACCTTGTCCATGCCTGTAATCATATCCTTGAGATAGTCCTTGCGGAGCTCTGATATGTCGGTGACCTCTACGAGTCCTGCCAGGATAGATGCGTCAAACACTTCTCGGATTCCCGCAGCCGAGGCTTTCGTTGCCTTTTCCACAACCTGCCCGGGCAGAGACGAGTTGTCGGATGCCTTGGCTCCGCTGTGTGCCTTCCCGGTCTGTCTGCTGATTGTTTCCTTGACGCTGTACTTCTCTCTTCCGGAGGGTCCGCCCATGAAGGGCTGCTTGCTCACACCGTATTTACCAGAGTCGTATGGCCCGGCGTACTTGATCAGGAACGTGTCCATTCCTCCGGGAGCGGCAGCGGCTCTCTTGGCGAGATGCATAGCCTGTCCTGCGTAGATTCCGTGCACTTCTATGAGTTGACGGAGACCCTCCGTGCGGGACAACATCCCAGAACTTTCGCCAGCAGATTTGATGTGCATGGTACTGGGGGTTACGTGCAGCTGCAAACGGCTTATACCG
>Ga0307378_10012620_pt1 | contig 10766 bp, 7 predicted proteins | sample UN1MG_FD_202238 | JGI IMG/M metagenome (GOLD analysis project Ga0307378, IMG submission 202238) | Soil microbial communities from Risofladan, Vaasa, Finland - UN-1 | ecosystem: Environmental > Terrestrial > Soil > Coastal area > Acid sulfate soil | place: Finland: Risofladan, Vaasa | collected...
TATCCATCGCCACCTGGTTTAAACCACCAAGCGGGATAATGACATCGGCATAGCGCTTGCTCGGCTCAACAAACTCCAGATGCATCAGGCGGACGGTATCCAAATATTGGGCAACAATCGATTCCAGTGAACGGCCGCGATCGTTCATATCCCGCTGCATTCGCCTGATAAAACGCACATCCGCATCTGTATCCACATAAACTTTGATATCCATTAAGTCACGCAGCTCGGTATTTGTAAATATCAATATGCCATCGATTAAGACAATAGGAGCAGGTTCGACAAGGCTCGTCTCGCCAGTTCGCCGGTGGTTCGTGAAGTCATAGATTGGCACTTCAACGGGTTCTTTGGCCAATAGCTTCCGAATGTGCTTAATCAAGAGTTCGGATTCCAGAGAATCCGGATGATCATAATTCAACCGGGCTCGTTCCTCTAACGCCATAGGACTCATGTCCCGGTAATAAGCGTCATGGGGTAAGTAGGCAACATGAGAAGCCCCTACCGCATCTAATATCGCTGTTGCTACCGTTGTCTTTCCCGAAGCCGTTCCGCCGGCCACGCCAAATACAAGTGGTTTAGTGGGTTGTACCATGTTGCCCCCTTGCCGGGATCCGGCCAACAAATCATTTATCATCACAGTATACTAGCATGAGCCCTGACATGACGCACGATGATTCTGGCCGGAGTAGGCAGTCATAAAAAAAGCTCTGGCAAACTGCCAGAGCTCCACTTGACTTCAACTGAGCCACCCTCGGGACTTGAACCCGAAACCTATCGCTTACGAAGCGATTGCTCTGCCAATTGAGCTAGGGTGGCATAGATTCAAATTATAGCAGCCGGGGGATCACCGGGCAAAACGCCATTTAATTCAGCCATCTGCCGGGAAAGCTGCCGCCGCCGGGAGACGGGTAACAGGCTGTGGGCTACCTCACGTACCAATTCGCTTTGGAATCTATAGCCAAACCCCGCGTCTTTCGCGTCTCTTGAGATTAGGTGAGCCTCTACGAGAGCCTCCAGCAATTCCGTCAGCTTCTCTCTATCTGCATCTACCGGATATAGCCGGCTTAACGTGCCCAGGGAAAATTCCATTCCGATGGTGCTGGCTACCTTCAAAACGAGTTGTTGAGCCGGCGCCAATCGTTCTACTCGACCAACAATCGTCTGCCGGACATATAGTGGCAGCGGGTCTGCCTCAAGATATTTCAGATCAGAGACGAAAGAGCAATCCCCATTTCGTACAACTAATGAACCGTGGCGGATCCAACTCTTTGTTAACTCAAGGACATATTGCGGATGCCCGCCGGTTCTGCGCATGAGTAGATCAAGGACCACCTCAGGGATCGTCCTCACTTTTAGCTCCTGGCACAGAAAAACGTTGGCTTCGGCCTTATCGAACACGTTTAGTCGAAGCCAGCCAATATTCGGCAAGAGCTGTAGCCGCCGGCATACCCGCTCTATGCGCGAATCCAACGATTGTTCGCACAGCGGTCCAGTTGCTATTACCATGACCATTGGCTTCACTTGTCTGCTGGCAGCAATAGCCAGCTCCCACGATGCCTCGTCGAGCCACTGACCATTGTCCAAAACAAGTAACGTAGGCCGCGACTTGCGACCAGCCGCACCGGAAATCGTCCTCTGCAGTAAGCGTAATAAGAACATTCGTGTTGTTCGGCGCCTGACATCGGCAGACATTTTTTGCGTGGTTCGATTCTCCGGGAAATCCAGCGGCAGAACCGAATTAAGCAAGGGAGACAACTGAATCGCAAAGGCTGGGAATCCTCGCTCGCCCTGAATGGGTGGCAGCTGTTGAAGCACCTTTGCCCGTAAGATCGCCGGGTCCTCGTAAAGAGAATCCAAGCCAAAAAGTTGTCTAAATATGGGTTGCCAGGCGGCATAGGCAGTCATGGGCTCAAGGGCCTGTCCTGCCCCATCGTAAACCCGCAGACTTATGCCCCGGCTTTTGATTATCAGTTCCTGGAGTAAAATTGTTTTGCCACTGCCAGCGTCCCCTTCAATGACGATCAGCTTGCTGCTCTCGTCCGGATTATCTTTCAGCGATCTGACGGTGTTCTCCAGGAAATCGCGATTGGATTCTTGACCAATAATCTTCGCCGGTGAAATTGATTGCCGCGGTCTGGCATAACGAAATTGGGATATCAGCTGGGGTCGATAAGCTGTTACCGGCTCTAGTTTCCCTTTTATCCAGATTCCAGGGATGCGTTTGAATGATAATTGGCTGGCCAACGGCTGGCCCTCGGCCTTCTGATCGCTTATAACCTGGAAAGTTGGCTCATCACATAATATGTTGCCTATTTGTTTGCCGGCCGTCATGCCATTTTCTGCGGCTTGCATCAGGCGGGCTGCCATATTAACAACCTGTCCAACCATTGTATATTCCCGGCGGATCATATTCCCAACCGGGCCGCAGAAGACCCATCCTGTCGTAATGCCAATGGCGCTTTCCCGGCCCAGATCCTGTAATGCCGCCTGCATCTCCAAACCGGCGTGGACTGCCCTGGCGGCGTCGTCCCTGTGAGACAGTGGGGGCAGTCCCAGCGCCGCTACCAACGTAATGCCCTTGTCATCGACATTGAATTTATTGATGCTGCCGGCGTAGGTATAGAGTGCCCTTTGCAGCGCCTCCATGACCGCCTGGGCTTCTGGCAAGGTTCGCATATAGGGATGCTTAATTGAGGTGCCATAGCGAGGCAACTTAACGAACAAAACCGCGACTCGGCGCATTTCCGAAGACCACTCTTCATGGCCGGCGACAAGTCTGGAGTAGATCGCAGCCGGTATGTAAGCTTTCAGGCTGTCTCTGGCTGCTTCCGAGAGCGCTGGTAGCGGAGTTGGTTTATGCGCCCCGACCAGGGTCACGCTTTCCAGTTCAACAAAACCGTCAATCAACGGCCGGCCGGCGCCTCGTCCTTGCAACAATGACCACACTTCTGGTGAGGCTACAACCTTTCCGGGTAATGCCTTCTCCTTAGCTAAACTCATCTGGGCCATCGGCGAACCGGATAACAGGAATTCCCACCGGTCAAACATGCCGCCAAGATGGACGCTGTAGACGTCACCTGCCCCGAGACCTAATTGCAGTGACAGCTCCATACCTGCAAAAATAGGATTTTCAGAGAGTGACTCCTGAATATCCAAACTACAGCGTGCCGCACGCAGTGCCATATCTGACAAGGAGCTCATCGCCTCTGATCCCAGTCGTACCACATGATCAGGCACTGGCCAAAGGGCAATCAGGGCATCGCCGGCAAACTTTGTTACCTCGCCGCCATGCATTTCAATTATATCGATCAGGCGACCAAAGCAACTATTGAGTAACGCAGCCAGTTGCTCGGAGGCAACAGCTCCTGGCTGAGATACACGGTCGGCCAGTGCCGTGAAGTTGGTGATATCGGCAAACAGGACGGCCGCTGACAGGCGTTCAGCCGTCGGTTGGCGTATGGGTCGGGAGTCGGCTGCCAGGCGCCTAATTATCATCGCCGGCACATACGGGCCTAGCACATCGATTAATTGCTTACTCATCGAAAACCTGTAGGTAGATCCTTCCTAGCGAATCCTCCAGGGCATTAGGCTGCCCGAAAGACCAGTATAACACAGCCAATGATTCTGGTTACCATGTGCGCATGTGGTCGTTATCACCTATATTTTTTTAACCTTAGGAATCGTTTTATTCGTGGTCGACGATCCAGAATGCGATACGACCATGTCATGATTATAGCCACTTTTCACCTACTAAAACGAGCCATCTGGTGCAATCCAAATGGCTCGAAAATAGCGCCTCAGATGAAACCCTGCGAGTTATTATCTTGATGCGACAATCTCCTCCTTGACACTCTCCTCCTGGACACTGTCCAGATCATACCGCTCCCCACAGCTAGTGCACTCGGCCGACGATTTGTTAGCTACCATGAGCAAACCCTGGCAGTTCGGACACGGCCTTGTAAGCGGTCGTTTCCAACTGACCCAATCGCATTTAGGGTAGTTAGCGCAGCCATAAAATATTCGACCTTTCCTGGTTCGCTTTTCAATGATATCTCCGCCATCATTTGGACAGGTGACGCCAACTTTCACGAGAATCTGCTCAGTATGCCGGCAGGAAGGGAAGTTACTGCAACCGACGAAACGACCGTAACGCCCTTCGCGAAAAACGAGAGGATTACCACATAATGGACAATCGCGTCCGACGTATTCCAACTCCTTTTCGATATCGATCTTCTCAATGGCCTCATCGGCTACATCGAGGCGAGCCGAGAAGCGGCTGTAAAATTCGTCGATAACTGGTACCCAGGGGCTGCCGCCGGCTATCTCATCAAGTTCACTCTCCATACGAGCTGTAAAATCGACTGACATCACATCTGGGAAATAAGTCACCAGTAGATCATTTACCAATTCGCCTATAGGTGTGGGGAAAAGGCGTTTTTGTTCTTGCTCTACGTAACCACGTGATTGAATGGTAGAAATAATCGAGGCATAAGTGCTAGGCCGGCCGATGCCATTCTCTTCCAATGTTTTCACCAAAGTGGCCTCAGAATACCGTATCGGTGGCTGGGTAAAGTGCTGTTCTGGCAGTAGCTTCAACAGATCCAGAATATCACCCTTCTCTAGGTTCGATGGGACTTTCTCATCGCCCTCTACCGGTCGATCAGCCGGACGTGTCTCCTCATAAAGGGCCAGGAATCCAGAGAAAATGAGCGTTGATCCCGCAGCCCGGAACAGATAAGGCCGATCTTCAACTGTCAATTCTGGCTCGCCCGCTTTAATATCAACTCTCACGGTATCATATCGCGCCGGAGACATCTGGCTGGCGACAAATCGCTCCCAAATTAGTTTATACTGCCGGTATTGGTCTCGAGAGAGGAATCCCTTGATTTTCTTCGGCGTTCTCTCTACTGAGGTAGGCCGGATAGCCTCATGGGCCTCTTGGGCCGAGCGGCTCTTAGTCTTGTACAGGGGAGGCTTTTTTGGAGCGTATTCTGAACCAAAGTGATGAATGATATGGCTACGCGCTTCATCCTGGGCCTGGGCGGCCACCGTCAAACTATCAGTCCGAATATAGGTTATGAGCCCTACTGTTCCGTCCGGTCCAAGGTCTACCCCCTCATACAGTTGCTGGGCAACGTACATGCTCTTGCTGGTACCGAAATTGAGTTTCCGAGAGGCTTCTTGCTGCAACGTGCTGGTGGTAAACGGCGCTGTCGGCCGGCGCGTTCGCTTGCCTAACTTTACCTTCGTAACTGACCATTTAGCCTGCTCCAGGCGGGCAATATGCGGCTGGACTTGCTCCTCAGAAACAAGGCTCGGTTCCCGCCCATCGATGGCATGTAATTTAGCGCGAAATGGATCGTGTATCTTGGTTCCGGCCCCAAGCTTCTTTGACAAATCAGCTTCGATTGTCCAATATTCTTCCTGTTCAAAAGCGTCAATTAACCGCTCGCGTTCAACAATCAATCTAACCGCTACGGATTGAACCCGCCCGGCCGATAATCTGCCCCGGATCTTTCGCCATAGCAGGGGACTCAACTTGTAGCCAACCAACCTGTCAAGAATTCGTCTTGCCTGTTGCGCGTCTACCCGGTCCATGTCGATATCGCGTGGATGCTCAAAGGCAGCCTGAACGGCCGTTTTTGTGATCTCTTGAAACTCCACTCGCCGTACTCTGGAAGGGTCCATCTCGGCTGATTCTTGCACATGCCAGGCGATAGCTTCACCCTCGCGATCAGGATCCGTCGCCAGAAATATCTCTTTAGCGCTGGATGCTGCCACCTTCAACTCTTTTACCAATTTGCGTTTATCATTTGGTACACGGTATTCGGGTTTAAATTCGCTGTCAACATCGACGCTCAGGCGAGATTTCAGAAGATCGCGCACATGACCAACACTGGACATGACTTTATAACCCTGGCCTAAATAGCGACCGATAGTCTTTGCCTTGGCCGGTGATTCAACAATTACCAGCCGGCCAGATAGCCGCCGCTGATTATTTGATCCCGAATCTTTTTTCTGTGACTTTGATTTGTTTGAGGAAGCCCTTTTTTTCGCCTTGGGCTTTTTTGACCTTGCCGAGGGTTCTGGTTTAGGTAAATTGTCATGGGCTGCAGTATGACCCCGTTTGTACATGTTTGTATCACACACGGGGCACTTCCCACGAGTTGCCGGCGAGCCGTTAGCTGCCCACTCGGCTTTCGGATTAAAAATGATTCTTTTCTCTTTACACTTTAGGCAATAGCCTTCCAGTTCAATTGTTTCAGTCATTTAGCTATATTTTTCCAACTCTGTTCCTTCTAAACCATTTACTAATTGTTTCACCTGCTTGATGTGATCCTTATGAACGACCACAATTGCGTCAGCGGTATTGACCACTATCATCCCGTCGAGCCCTGCCGCGGCCAGTAGTTTGCCTTCTTCATAGTTATAAAGCAGGCAATCTCGCGAATTTAACGCGATAACAGATCCTTGGATTGCATTGCTGTCAGGATCTGGATTTACTGACTCCTTCAAGGCATACAACGTCCCTGGATCGCTCCAGCCAGTTACGCCATGAAGGACCACACAACTTTCCGTGGGCATTTTTTGCACGACTGCATCGTCAAAAGAGATGATTTCCATATTAGGATATATGCGATGCAGCGTTGTTTCATATTCCGCATCGCCAATCACCGCCCCGATGCTCATCAGCTCACGCCACATTGCCGGCTGATATAACTCGTAAGATTTGGCGATAAATCCTGGCGTGGTGACGAAGTACCCAGTATTCCACACAAAATTACCAGAGGCAAACATTCGTTCGCAAACCTCGAGTTCAGGTCGGTAATGCCATGACTCAAATTCATGATACGGGTTATTATTTTGCACTCCCAGTTTGTTACCTAGCTCAATCCAGCCCAAATTATCGTTTGCAAAGCGCGGTGTTTCGCCAACAAAAACGATATCGGCCGCTTTTTGCTCCAAAATTCCCTCGGCCGACTTCAACAAGCCAAGGAAAGCTTTCTCATCGGTCATGTAATTATCACCCCAAATGATCGCTACCGCTTCGTTCGGGCCGAATCGAGCTAACATGTGAACCATAGCCAGGCCAACGGCTGCGGCAAGGTCTCGCCGGGCTGGCTCGGCTATCAGGTTTTTCTCAGGTAGAGCCGGCAATTGGTTCTGGATAAGCTCTGCGTATCGTTCATTTGTAGAAACAAAAATGTTGGCCATACCATAGGTATCGCGCACTCTATCAATCGACAGTTGGAGAGTTGATTTGCCATGAATAATCGGCTCAAACTGTTTGGGCGAGCTTTGGCGACTAATTGGCCACAATCGCCTGCCTGTGCCGCCGGCAAAGATGACAATCTTCATTACAGATACCTCTTATGCTTCCTTATTCTGGTGATCATATGTTGGTCCAGGTTCTCTGGCTAAGGTGTAATTCATCCCTCCTACCTGCAAGACCATACCTTTCAATTCCATCAGAGTTAAGGTGCTGCTAACCATCCGGCTTGGCAGTTCAGCGAGATAGGTTAATTCATCAATATGGAGCGGTTGGTGGGACAAGTGAGACAACAGCAATGCCTCTTCCGCGCTTTCAGGCATAGCCAATTGGACCGCAGCTTTGTCCGGCAACATCGTCAGATTTAATTCTTCGAGTATGTCATCAACGGTACGAACTAGCTTGGCGCCACCTTGTATGATCCGGTTGGTGCCTTTACTAGCCGGGCTATTTATATTGCCTGGAATGGCAAATACATCTCTGTCTTGTTCGATTGCGAAGTCAGCTGTAATCAACGCACCGCTCCGCTCTCCAGCCTCAACAACAACAACGCCAAGCGATAATCCACTAATAATCCGATTTCTGGGCGGGAAGTTTCTGGCTTCCGGTTTTACGCCTAGCCCATACTCCGAGACAATCGCCCCATGCCCGGCCACGATGCTTTCGGCCAGCCCGAGGTTTTCCGGTGGATAGATTTGGTCAATACCAGATCCGAGAACCGCAACGGTGCGCCCGCCAGCCTCCAGAGCAGCCTGGTGGGCAATCGCATCAATTCCACGAGCCAGGCCACTGACGATGGTGACATTACTTCGAGCAAGTCCTGCAACCAGGTCACGGGTAACTTGCCGGCCGTATGGCGTCACTCGTCTGGTTCCCACGACGGCAACGGCCCATTGGTCGCTTCGTCTTATTTCCCCTTTCAGATACAAAAGCGGGGGTGGCTTCGGGATCTCTTTCAGGTACAGGGGGTATTCCGGAGATAACCAGGTCAATAACGTTGAACCCGCTGATGCAGTTTTATCCAATTCAGCATCAAGGTCGGTCGATTGTCTGGCCTCGATCAAGTTGCGGATGCTCGACCGATCAAGCCCTATCTGTACGAGCTGTGCCTCATTGGCCTGCCAGGCAGCTCGCGCGCTGCCAAAGTAGTCATGAAGCATGCGGAACTTAGCTGGTCCAATCCCGCTAACAAGATTAAAGCCCAACCAGTACTTTGTTTCATCTGCTTCGGCCTGGCTTAGATTTTTACTCATTATGCTACTTCTTTGTTGTCAATACCGGCGCTAATACTGGGATGGTTAGCCGAATGGAAGGCGCGAATCTGCCTAAGGCCCGTTCCAATAGCCATGACTGTATGGCTATTGTTGGTGCTTTTTAACTAAACAAAAGTTCTAGTGGTCGGAATCAAGAAGCCCTGGCAATAAACGAACGGTCATGCGTTTGTTATCAATATCTATCTCGAGAATAACATCGTCAATGTCAGGTAACAGGACTTCGCCATATTGGCCAGCAACGACGAACACGTTGTTGGCCTTTGTTTCCATGACCTCAATTACTTTGCCCAGGTGCTTCCCATCCTCCAAGTACACCCCGACATCTAAAACCTGGTACAGATAATATTGACCTTCTTCAAGCGGCAGCGCTTGTTCTCGAGGAATTTGGAGCCATTGGGAGCGTAGCTCCTCAGCTGCGAATCGGTCGTCAATACCGGAAATCTTCAAAAGGACCCAGGATTTATGATAGCGCACTCCTTCAACCGTTACTGGTTGTGGGTCCTTTCGTCCAAGGTAGACTGTATCTAGCCAGCTAAATCTTTCAGGGAGATCCGTGTGAACCTCAACTCGAACTTCTCCCCGAACACCGTGCGGCTTTACCACGCGACCAATGATTAAAAAACGGGGCTCGCCGGATACGTCCGCCAAGCCCCGTGGAGTCTTTTCAGGCACCGTTAGCTATCCTATATTAAACAATCTCAAGCGATACCCGCATACCTTTCTTGGCGGCCAATACTTGTACCAATGACCTGATACTATTGACTACGCTGCCACCGCGGCCGATTACCCGTCCCATATCACCATCGGCTACCTGCACTTCCAGGGTTACCGAAGATTCATGAACAGTCTCGGTTATGTGGACGCTGTCAGGGTTATCTACAATAGATCTGACTATGTACTCAACCAGGTCCTTATAGGGGGAGGAAGCCTCCATTAATCTACTCCTCTTCTTCGATCGCAGCTTCTTCGATGACCTCAGAGATGACTTCGGCGACAATCTCTTCGGCCATTTCAATTTCTAGATCAGCAACCTCGGTGGTTGCAACCTCTGTACTCACAGCCACTTCCGGCGCTTCCCCGGTGAACTCGGCGACTAAAGCCGCCATTTCTTCCCCCTGGCGGAGGCGGGCCAGACGATCCATCGTCCCTTGCTTAACCAGCAAGCGGCGAACTGCATCAGACGGCTGAGCCCCGACGCTTAGCCAATAAAGAGCCCTGTCCTCGGCAACATCATATTCCAAGGGTTCAACCCGCGGATTGTAAAATCCAATCCGCTCAACAATCCGGCCATCGCGCTTGGACTCAACATCAGCCACAACGATACGATAACTTGGTTGTTTCTTTGCCCCCACTCTAGTTAAACGAATTCGAAGCATAATTTTTTACATCTCCAGTCTATGATAGGCTGATCAAATATCAGCCGCTAAAGTCTCAATATCATCGATTACCAAACACAGCGGCCAGATTTCGCCCGCGACCGCCTTTTAACTGTTTCATCATCCGTTGCATTTGCTTAAACTGCCTCAGCAGTGCATTAACATCTTGAACTGTCGTTCCCGAGCCGGTCGCGATCCGGCGTTTACGACTGGCTTTAATTATCTCTGGATGCCGGCGTTCACTACTGGTCATTGACTGGATGATCGCCTCGATCCGCTTCAAGTCTGCCTCAGCGTTACTCAAATCGATATCGCCGGCCATCTTGTTCATACCAGGGATCATACCCATAAGCTGGCCGATCGGCCCCATTTTCCGGACCTGTTGCATTTGTCCCAGGAAATCCTCCAAATCAAATTTCCCACTGAGCAATCGACGGCCGGCCTTTTCCGCTTCGTCCTGGTCCAGTTCTTCCTGAGCTTTTTCTATCAGGGTCAGAACGTCGCCCATGCCAAGGATACGCCCGGCCATCCGATCGGGGTGGAACAGTTCCAGACCGGTAACTTTCTCGTCAGTGCCTAAAAACTTTAAAGGAACGCCGGTGACTTCGCGCATTGAAATGGCAGCCCCGCCGCGGGCATCGCCATCGATCTTGGTCATGATCAGACCAGTAATATTCACCGCCTCATCAAAATCCGTTGCCACCCGGACTGCCTCTTGGCCAGTCATGGCATCGGCAACAAGTAATGTCTCGATTGGATTAACCTTCGCTTTTATCGCTCGAAGCTCATCCATCTTCATTTCATCTATATTCAGCCGCCCCGCCGTGTCTAGTATGACGACGGTGA
>Ga0307378_10012621_pt1 | contig 10766 bp, 8 predicted proteins | sample UN1MG_FD_202238 | JGI IMG/M metagenome (GOLD analysis project Ga0307378, IMG submission 202238) | Soil microbial communities from Risofladan, Vaasa, Finland - UN-1 | ecosystem: Environmental > Terrestrial > Soil > Coastal area > Acid sulfate soil | place: Finland: Risofladan, Vaasa | collected...
CCCCGCGCCGCGGCCCGCTTGAAGCCCGCGGCGGCCCGCCGGTGGCGGGCGACCACCTGCTTGGCGGCGGCCGGAATGGCGATCGTTACGAACATGGTCAATGCCTTTTAACGCTCAACTAGCCCCCGATGGCAATCGGGGGCGGCACGCCCCCCCCCGTTGCCACGGGGGGCTAATCAGGGCGTTTCCCGTCAGGCCAGGAGCCTCCGGTACCGGTCCATCACCGTGCGGACGCCGGGCAGGAGTTCGTCGCGGGCCTCGTGCGAGACCGACCCGCCGCGGCTGCTCTCACCGCTTCGCCCGAGGCGCGAACGCCGCTGCCACTGGAACCCCGCCTGCACCAGGCACGCCTCGACGACGTCGCCGGGCAGGAGGACGTCGGTCCGCGTCCAGTTGTCCGGATCGGCCGGCGGCGGCGTCGTGGAACTGGCGATGTCGCCGGCGGCCGTCCAAACGCAAGAGTCGTAGAGAACCTGGTCGTCCTCGTCGTAGGCCGTCCCCGACGCCCAGGCGCCCGGGACGTAACCCTCGGCGTCGAACACGTCGGGTCCCGTGTACCCGGCCGTGTACGTGACGCGGAGCGACGGGTGGCCGCTGAGCCACGCCCCGACCCGCGTCAGGCGGCCCGAGCCGTAGTCGAGCGTGAAGTCGTCGTCTTCGGCCAGGGCCGTCGCGCCGGACCAGTCGTTGTAGAGGGCCTCGACGGCCTCGGCGATCGCCACGACGGGGTAGGCCGGCAGCCAGAGATAGACGGTCGAAGAGCGCCGGATGCTGAAGGCGTGGACGCGGGACGCCTTCTCGAAACACGGGACGCCGCCCGAGACCCGCCCCGCGTACCGCGCCAGGTCCGCCGACACGGCCGCCAGGAGGCGAGTCACGTCCGTCTCGTCGGCGTCGGCGACGCCGTAGCGCGTCTGAAACCTGTTCCACGTTGCGAGCACGTCACGACTCCTTTGGGCCGCGGCGGGATCAGAAAGGCGTCAATCACGCCCGCCGAATCGTTCTTATGTGGCTAAAAATCTCCGAGATTGGTCCAGGTCAAGGTAAGCGTGCCCGTCACGGCCACGGTGGCAGCGCCCGTGCCAACGGTGGCCGCGGCCACATTGACGTAGAGGCCCACGGGGGTGCCCGTCCCGTCTATGGAGAGCGCGCTTGCGAGGCGCTGGTGGACCGTTGCGGCCAGCGTTTGAGATGGGACGACGTTCGCTTGCGTACCGTCGAGTGTCGCGTCCGTCGCTTCAACGGCCGTACCGACGCTCATCACGGGGGTTCCGAGCGCCCCTCCGCCGAAGGCCGCGTCCGCGTTTAGGACCGCCCCCAGAATAAGGATGTCCCCTGCCGGGAAGTCGTAGACCTTGATGCCGGCCCAGGACGGGTCCGTGTCGGCCAAATCGAGGTCGTTTGCGCCGGTCAGGGTAAACGTCAACACCGTCTTGTGTACGATGTCATTTCCGCTTTCGGACGCCGTACACTTCCCCGACACGACCGTACCCGAGCCGGTGACGATCGCCCCCGCGCCGACGTTGTTCTCTACAAGTGCGGTTGCACCGCTCATCGAGACCGAGACGCCGCTGATAAGCTCGTTGTTGCGCACGACGTTGCTGTAAGCCCCCGACCCAAGGAGAATGCAGGTCGTGCCGGTATTGAATGCGCATCCCTCGATGTTTGCGTAGTCCCCCGTAGCCGCAACGCTCACCTGGGTCGTTCCGCCAACGAAAGAGACTCCGCGAAGCATGTTCCTTTGCTCGACCAACTCCATCCCGGTCGTGCAGGCAGAAACCAGCCCGCCCGTCACGGCGTTGGCCCTGCTCCCGAGAACCGCCCCCGTCGTGCAAAGTTGGAAGAGGTTGCCGGTCAGAACGTGGTTCGTGTTGGTTGTTTCTCTGCCGCTCGCCACCGAGACTTGAAATCCGGTCGCTATTGAGGAAAATACATTCCCCGTTATAACCCAATTGACTCCCGAACCGTTGGCGTGGTCGCGCGCGGGAATCAGGATGCCGACGTTGGAAGTGTTGAGGGTCGCGTGGCCTTTCGTAAACGAACACGACGTGACCTGCGTGCGGTTTGTCATCGCCGCGGCTCCGGCCGAGATGCCGTAACAGGAAGCGGGTATGACAAAATAGGTATTGCACACCCTGACGGCTGATGCGTCGGCGAGATAGAGTCCGGCCTTGCCGGTTGACCAGAGGGCCACCGCGTCTGCCGCATCGACCAGCGAGTAGTCGCCGCCGTTCAACTCGCAGTTGATTATCTCGGACCCCCCACAAGCGTCCAGGGCGATTGCGTGGCCGTCCACCGTGATGACCTTCATGTTGCTTATTTTGATGTTTCCGCCGCCGGTCGCTCGGATGCCGTCGGACCCGGTCCATTCAACCCAGCCGGTCTGAATGATGTTTCCCCACCCGCTCCCAAGGTCCATTCCCCGCTCGGCGCAACTCTGAACGACGAAGTTGTCGAAGTACGCGTCGATCATCTTGTTTGTCGCGCTGAATCCGTCCCCGGCGTAGTTCCCCTGGAGGGACACGTCCGTCCGTGCCTTCCAGTAGGTCGCGTCCTCAACCGCCGTTCGCACCCCGATATGGCCGCCCAGACCGGAGGCGGCATCGGCGTTGACCGCCACCAGCCCGGCTGCGATGAAGTCGTCTGTGTGGGCCACCAGCGTCGTGCGGCCGGAATCCGAGTAGAAGTCGATGCGCCACGTGGGCGTTGCATCGACCTTCACGATGGACAGGTACAGGCGGCCGGTTGCGGCCTCTGTGTTGCCCGCCCCGGCACCCGTAATGCGATGGGCGGCAGCCAGGTAGGACGTAAAGAGGCTGGCCCCGTAATACGCCTTCCATTTCCGGCCATTGATCTGAAGGTTGGACAGGCGGAATCCGCCCGTGGCCGTGGCGACATCGTGGTCCAGGACGCTGCTGTTGAGGCCCTCGGCGGCGTAGAGCACGGTGGCGTAGTGGCCCGCTCCGCGGAGATGGAGGTAGTCGATCACGTCGATGGTTGCGGCGATGTGGAAGGTCCCCTCGCTCAGGCGTACCTCTCCACCGCACGCCGGGAGTGCGTCGATGGCGGCCTGAATCTGTACGTCATCAGCGGTCCCGTCGCAGACGTAGTCGGCCGTGGCGAGAACCTTTGCGGGAGCACCTGACGCCGCGACGACGATCTCGGCGTGGGCGACCCCGGCGGTCATCTTGTCGGCCGTCACGGCGTCGTCCACGATGTTCGCCGTATCGACCCGCCACAGGCCGCCCGTCCACAGGGCCGCACCGGCGGCCACGGCGACGAGTACGGCGATGGTTGGCAGACGTTTCATCGGCCCGATCTCCTACCAGACGCTGATCCGCAGGTTCGTGTAGTTGTTCCCGGCCGACAGGTTCTTGCCCTGGATCGCCACGGCGCTCGTCGTCGCGAGCCCCTCGAAGAGCCGCTCGGTGTTGGGCGGCATGGCGAAGTGGTCGGTCGTGCCGCCGTCGAGGCTGACGACGGCGCCGTTGTCGGCGACCGAAACGTGCAGATAATGGCACACGCGGGCCGGCGACGTGGCGACCGTGGCGTAGGCGTCGGCGCCCGTCGCATCGACGCCGTAGACCGGCAGGCCGGAGGAGGGGACGATCTTGCACCGGTCCGTCTCGTCCCAGTCGTCGATCGCCGCCAGGCTCGTTGCGGCGGCGGCCAGGTTCCCGCCCGATTCCATCGCCGGGTCGACCGCCACGCCGGCGGTCGTCACGAGCAGGGCCCGGCTGTGCTTGCCGGCGTTGGCCTCTTCGCTGTCCGCCCGGAGAAAGGCCACGGCTCCCGCCAGGGCGAGGCCCGCCAGGGCGAGCGCCCATCGGTTCATGCGTCGCATCTATGGACCTCCTTTGTTTCGTCGCCGCCGACGGCCTTGTCCCGCGGGGCGCGGGCCTGGCGGTCGGCGGGCGTCCGGGCCTGCTTGTCCTCGGGGCTGATGCCCTGTTTACGCCGGGCCAGCGGCCCCGGGGTTCGGTTCGGCGTTCTTCGGTCCATCGTCGGCCGTTCCCCCTCGCGCGGCGATCGCCGCACGGACGTCGTCCACGAGGATCGCCCCGCCCGTGCCCGTCCCCGCAATGGCGGCCGGGTCGAGCCCCGCCTCGGCGGCCAGGGCCTCGGCCTCGGCCGACGCCCACCAGGGGGGATCCCCGTCGCCGGTCTCGGGGGGCGGGGCCTCGCCGGCGGGCCCGAGGATCTGGAGTTCGTCCCGCGGGTAGGCCCTCGCCTGCGACTCGTCCATCTTGGCCGTCTTTCCCGCCGCCAGGGCGCGGCCGCCCGCGAGAAACACACCCTTCAGCGCCTTTACGGTTACCTTCATCGTCGCGCCTCCTTTTTTGGCGTTCGCCTTCCGGGGGTCGCCGCAAGACGCGGCCCCCGGAAGGCGGCCCCGCCCCGTGCGGGGCCGCCCGCGCCGTGCGCACCGTTCGTGACCCGGCGCTATTTATATCGCCGTAGCGATATAAGCCTAGTCGTGCGCCTTCAGGATGCCGTACACGTAGATGATGCCGTCGGCCCCGCCGTCGTCGGTGTCCTCCGTCGCCACGAGGTCCAGGCTCTTGGTCGCCTCGACCTCCCATTCCGTGTCGTCGAGGTCGTCGAACTGGGCCATCGCCTTGTCGGCTAGCGTCGATCCGCCGATGGCCTCCTGGGCGAAGATGTTGGCCGGCGTCCCGTCGTTGTTCTGAAGGTCCCACGCGTCGCCGCCGGCGGCGGCCGTCTTCCAGCCGACGGCGTTGAGGACCAGGAGGTCGTAACCGGTGGGGACGACCCAGGAGAGCGTCTCGCCGGTCGTCGGGAGAAAGACGATGGTGATCGGCGTCCCGGCCCTGGTTTTGGTCCCGGCGACCGAGGCGTCGAGGATGTACTTGGTGGCGGCGATCTGCATGTCGCCCGCGATGCTGACGACGCCGGAGCCGGTCGTGACCGTGCCGGCGCCCGAGACCGTGAGGCCCGAAAACGTGCCGGCGGCGGGGGTGGCGGCGCCGATGGCGGCACCGTCGATCGAGCCGCCGTTGATGTCGCACGTGGTGACCGACCCCAGGTTGGTGACCGTCGGGGCGGCGGCGGCGCCGATGGTGACGCCGTCGATCGTGCCGCCGTTCACATCGACGGTCGTCACAATGCCGAGGTCGGCAAACGTGCCGGTGACCGTGCCGGCGGCGAGCGAGACCGTGCCGTCGGTGATCGTCGTCCCGGTGATCGTCGTGCCCGTGACGGCGGCGGCGGTGGCCCCGCCGATGACGGCCGCGTCGATTGTCCCGCCGTTGATGTCAACGGTCGTCACGGTTCCGAGGTTGGCAAACGTGCCGGTGACCGTGCCGCCGGAGAGGGAAACCGTCCCGTCCGTGATGGTCGTCCCGGTGATCGTCGTTCCGGTGATCGCCCCGGCGGCGGCGGCGCCGATGGTAACGCCGTCGATCGCCCCGCCGTTGATGTCGCAGGTGGCGACCGACCCGAGGTTGGTGACCGTCGGGGCGGCGGCGGCGCCGATGGTGACGCCGTCAATCGTGCCGCCGTTCACATCGACGGTCGTCACGATGCCGAGGTCGGCGAACGTGCCGGTGACCGTGCCGGCGGCGAGCGAGACCGTGCCGTCGGTGATCGTCGTCCCGGTGATCGTCGTGCCCGTGACGGCGGCGGCCGTGGCGCCGCCGATGACGACAGCGTCGGCTGTGCCGCCGTTGATGTCCACGGTCGTCACGATGCCGAGGTTGGCGAACGTGCCGGTGACCGTGCCGGCGGCGAGCGAGACCGTGCCGTCGGTGATCGTCGTCCCGGTGATCGTCGTGCCCGTGACGGCGGCGGCGGTGGCCCCGCCGATGACAAGTCCGTCGGCCGTTCCGCCGTCGATGTCGGGCGTGTTGAGATCGGCGCCCGTGATGGCCTGGTGCTGTTCAACAACCGAGGCCACGACGAGGATCGTCACGTCCTGGTCGGCGTCGTCGGCGGCCGTCAGGGCCACACCGCATACCCGCTGGGTGGAGGCGTCGTCGGTGTCGAGGACGAAAGCGTAGCCGCTCGTGCCGGCGGTCAAAAGGTCGCCGACGGCGATGGCCTCGCCGCTGGTGACCGTGGTCCTGGCCCCGGGCGGCGAGTAACTGGTCATGCCGTTGGCCGAGGCGGTGGTTTCACAAACCCCCACGACCGAGTCGGTCACCGCCGACGAGGCGACGATCGTGCCGGCGGCCGAGAGTTTGACGAACGTCTTGACCGTGACGCCGCCGCTTCCGGCCTTGGCCGAAACGGGCCCGGTCGGCATGGAGGCGAGACAGGTTGCGGCGGCGAGGGCCAGGGCGAGGGCGCCCAGGCCGAAACATTTTGCGTACTTCATCAGGTGCTCCTTTTCGTTTGAGTTCGTGTGTCCCCGTGCTTGCGCGCGGGGCCGTGTTCGTGTTGCCGGTCAGCCCCCGATTCCCATCGGGGGTTAGTCGTTTTACTCGGCGGCGGTGCGCAGGACGGCGATCGGGTTGCCGAGTTCGGGGTTCGCCGCGATCTCGGCGGCCGTGAAGCCGACGACGCTCATGGCGATCCGCTCGACGGCCCGCCAGCAGTTGGTGTAGTTCTTGAACCCCGGGTGCGGCGACCAGTCGAGCCGGTACGTGCCGCGGCGCCCGAACTTGAGGCCCCGCCGGAAGTCGCCGAACGCGACGAACCTGGTCGAGACGTCGGTCGCGCTGAGCGCCGGCATCTTGCCGCTGCGGGCGTAGGGGTAGCCCAGAATCTCGCCCGGTGCGCTCGCGGCCGGCGGTTGCCAGATCGGCAGACCCGCCGAATCCTTGATCTTCTTCACGAGCGCCAGGATCGAGCGGCTCATCAGGTAGTTGGCGTCGGCCAGGGCCCCGTCCCAGACCTCGCTCTCCAGGTCCGTCAGGTAGTCCATCGTGTCGAGGTCCGTGAAGCCGTCATCGCCGCCGTCCATCGTCTTGACTGTGACGTAGGTTGATTCCAGGATGCCGGTGATCAGGCCGTAGTCGGCCGTCCCGTCGCCGTTGATGGCGCAGTCGTCCTCCTTGTCGCTTATGGCGTAGGTGAACTCCGTGGCGACATAGTTGCCGATGTCGAGCATGACGTCCTCCTCGAACTCGACGGAGAGTTCCAGGAGCGCGATCAGCGTCCGGGCGGTCATGGAGTACGTGCCGAAACTCGGTGCCGACTCGGTCGCCTCGGCCCCCTCGGTCTTGAAGTAGGCGACGGCGCCGGCAAGCCGCCGGGCGAAGTCGTTGGCGCCCGGGCCCAGGGGGATCGGGCCGGCGTACTGGCGGGCGAAGCCGACCGTCTCGACCATCCGGTCGATCGTGTCGTGAAAGGTGTCGGGGATGACGTACCCCTCGCCGGACGCGCCGCCGGTGGTCAGGGCCTTGTCCGCCGGCCCGCCGGTCCGCGCCGTGTAGACCTTCCGGGCGAAGTCGGCGAACTCGCGGGCCATCTCCGGGTCCGGGAATCGCATCTTGGCGTGGCCGTTTTTGTACGTCGCGACGGTGCCGTCGCCCGTGCGGACCAGGAGCGACTGGCGGGCCAGTTTGCGGCGCTCCTCGGCCGCCGCGTCGAGGTCCTTGCGGAGTTGTTCGACCTCGGCCTTGACGGCCGCCAGGACCTCCCCGGCCTTCCCGTCGTCGGTGTTGGCGGCCGCCGCCGCGATCGCCTTCTCGGCCTCGGCCAGCCGCGCGGCGTCGCGCTCCTCGGCCGGCTTTTTCATCTCCTCCAGGTAGGCCCGGAGGGCGTTGCGGATTGTCTCGTCCATGACTGGATCTCCCGTTCGTGGTTTGCGTTAAGGGTTCACGGCGTCCAGGAGGCGCTTGGCCGATGCCCGGCCGCCCACGTCGTCGGCCCCCTCGATGCCGTCGGGCCCGCCGCGCTCGGCCGGGCCGGGGGCGCGGGGACCGGGCGCCTCCGGTTGCACCAGACCGACGGAATCGGGCAGACAGGCGATCAGATCGTTTACCACGTCGCGCACGGCCGCCGTCTCTTCGCGAACGGCCTCGCGGACGATTTTCTCAAGGTCCGGCCCATCGGCGATCTCGGCCGCGAGCGGCGCGGCACGGGCGCCCAGCCGCTCGGCAATTCTTTCGGCCAGGGTGCCGAGGGCCTCGTCGTCGAGGTTCCACGGGTCGGCACCGAGTCTGGCGGCGGCCGCCCGCATCCGGGCCAGGGCGTTGGGGTTGGCGCCGACGGCGACGCAACTGGTCTCCCACAACTCCTGCCGCGTGTGAACCCAGACACGTCCCTTCACCCCGGCGCCGGCATCGCGCTCCTGCCAGGCGCCCTCGATCGGGTCGAACCCCACAGAGACGGCCCGCATGTGACCGTCGCGGTAGAGGCTGCGGTACTCGCGCCCCAGTTCGGTCTCGGCGAAGCGGATGCCCAGAATCAACTCCCCGTCGCGGACCTCGGCCAGTGGGGCGCTGCCGACGACGGGACTCCGGCCGCTCGTCAGCCGGTGCATGTGGGCGGCCAGGATGACGGGGTTCCGGCGGAAGTTGTCGAGGTCCCAACCGGCCGGGTCGATGGCCTCATCCTGGCGGTCGAGCGTCGCGTCGGAGGCGACGACCGTCACATCGTAGTCGCCGCCCTCCGCCATCACGTCCTTGACGTGGGCAACGGTGAACCGCTCGATGCCGTCGTTGCGCTTTTCGCTGGCCTTCATCGTTCGGGTCCTCCTTGGGCGGGCCGCCGGGCCGCGAGCATGTCGGCATAGGAGACGAACCGCTCGGGCGCCGCCACCGCCGCCTCGCCCCCCTCATTCCCGTCGCCCCCCGCTCGCGAGGCGATCGAGACGCACTGGCAGTTCACCGTCTCGCCGGGCACCCCCGCCGCAAAGTCGCGGGGGTAGAGGAGGCGGGCCTCGCCGATCTCGAACCGCCCCTCGATCCCGATCGGGTGGTCGGCGTACCGGGCCTCGGCCGCGACGTGCGCGGGCCGCCGCTCGCCGCCGCCGCGGGAGTGGAGCCACTTTTTGTGCGTCATGCCGCCGGCCCGGTGCCCCTCGTGCCGCGCGCGGGCCAGGGTCTGGCCGACGGTGTTGCGGGCGACGGTCATCGCCTGGGCGCGGGAGTTCGCCATGACGTCCTGGACTCTGGTCCCCAACTGGTGGGCCGTCTCGCCGGCCTCCAGGCCCTCGGCGAGGCGGCGCTTGAGCGTCGCCCGGGTACCGGCGTCGACGAGGGTCGAGACGACGACGGCCTCGGACCCAAGGGCCTGGAGGACGGCGGGGTTGGAGGCCAGGCGCCGGAGCGCCTCCTGGAGCGCATCGCCCGCCAGGCCCGCTTCGCTCAAGGCCTGCCGCAGCCCGAGTTCCTGGCCGTCATCGAGGTACGCCCGCATGCGGACGCGGAACGCCTTCCGGTCTTTCGGGTCGTCGAACACCTCGGCCAGGACCCGCCCGAGAACCGGCTCGTACTCCGTCTTTGAGACGGCCTTACGGGGTGCGTAACCGGCGGCCTCCAGCGCCCGCGCGAGGGCGCGGGCAACCTTCTTTTCCTGGACGAGCCAGTGCGTCCGGAGGACCTGACGGCCGACGCGCGCGAGGCCGTTCCACGACGACGCCCATGCGTCCCAGACCTGTTGGGGGTTCGGCACGGGTCGGCTAGAACCGCCCTCGCCCGCGGGCCGCTTCGCCGGCGCCTTCTCCGCCGCCGCCGGCGCGCCCCCGGTCCGCCCGAAGGCGTCGGCCCCCGGCGGTTGGCCTTCGGGCACCGAGGGGACGCGCTCGCTCTCGGCGGCCAGGTCGGCCGGGAGCATCCCCGCCGGGATCCACCCCGTCTCGTACCACGGCCGGTCGGGGAGGCCGAGGTCGTAGAGGTCGTTCAGGTCGGCCATCGGGACGCCGCGGTCCGCCAGGCGGGTGACCGCCTCGATCCGCGCGAGGCGCATCTCCTGGATGATCGGCACGTCCTCGACGTCGAACCACGCCTCCAGCCGGGCGTCGAACCGGGGCGCCAGGTGGATGGCGATCCCCTCGGCAACCTCGTCCAGCAGGGGCATCATCGTGTCCTGCCAGAACTGCTCGCGACCCTGCTTGGCAAAGCCGTAGTTGGCGTCGGAGTAGAAGCCGGCGACGACCTCGGGCACGCCCTGGGCCCCGACCTCCTCGGTCCGGGCGAGCCGCTTGCCCTCGTCAAACTGCATATCCTGCATCGTGGATGCGACGGACTTCCACTTGAGGCCGCCCCAGAGGATCGCCATCGCCCGCGCGTTGGACGGGCCGCCGTGGCTCTGCATCCAGGCCTCGGCCATCTGGTCGTTCTGCTCGGGGTTGAACGGGGCCTCGGTCTCCAGGACGCCGCCCGGTTCGGCGTTGTTGCCGAACATGGCCGCGTTGAAGAGGGAGGCGTTGTAGTCGGACGCGATGGCCAGGCGGGCCGGTTCCAGCGGCGAGAGGCCCAGGTGCGGCGTCAGGGGATTCAGACACGCCCAGCAGATCGATTCCTCGGTCAGCAGCGTATAGCGATAACCCCAGGGCGTCCGGACCGTCCAGCCGAGGAGTTCGTCCTCGGGGCGGCCGCTCGGGGTGATGGGCGTCGTCCACTCGCCCGGGATGATTTGCAGGCGCCCCGGCCTGGGGCCCGTCATCTCGTCGAGTCGCCACAGGACCCGGCCCGGGCGGAGGCGCATGAGCGCAACCGTCCGCGTCATAAACGAGGACCACGACAGGCCCGGTTCGGGGCGGGCGAGGAGGTCGAACAGGGGCCCGCCCTCGACGATGTCGCCCTCGCGGGCCTTGGCCGCGGCCTTTTCGCCGCGCAGGACGGGCCGCCGCCCGC
>Ga0307378_10012622_pt1 | contig 10766 bp, 5 predicted proteins | sample UN1MG_FD_202238 | JGI IMG/M metagenome (GOLD analysis project Ga0307378, IMG submission 202238) | Soil microbial communities from Risofladan, Vaasa, Finland - UN-1 | ecosystem: Environmental > Terrestrial > Soil > Coastal area > Acid sulfate soil | place: Finland: Risofladan, Vaasa | collected...
GCGACTGCGCCCCCAGCCGCGGCGGTCGCGAGCGTTCGCATGGGGCCTGTCATTCGGGACGCCTCATGTCACCACGGAGGAATCCCCTCGCCAGTGTCGGCTTCAGGCAGATCACACGGCCCTTGACGTCCGATAGGAAGATCCTCCCGTTGGCCGCAGACATCCCGTCGAATACCGCGGGAGCTTCGAGCCTCGTCTCAGAGATGACGCTCCCATCCGCCGTTGAGACCACCATCAGCTTGGCGCCCAGTTCGCCGGCCATCGACTTTTCCTTCAGGTAGATCCTCTCGACATCGAAGCCTCTGCTCTGCTGCGCGTTGATCAGATCGATGGCGTCATACTCGTCGATGATTTCGGGAGTGCCGACGGCGAAGAGCAGATCGGGCTTCCCCGCGTCTCTGTTCCGGGCGGCAAGCAAGGCGCGAACGTACGTGTCGATCTTCTTCGACCAGATCCGCTGGGGTTGGGTGGCGTTTCCGACCCTGGATATCGGGTGGCGCGTCTCGACCTTCTTCCCTTTGAACAACTCGGCCGCGTTAACCAGGTCCGGATTCTTGTCCATTGCGAACAGGTGCATGGTCGGTCTCTGCCCCTCGGTGTAGAACTCCCGACCGTACCCGTACACGCGTTCCCGGGCCACACTCATTATGTTGGCGGCGGGGTACTGGAATGTCGGCACAGGGTACTGCCAGCATCCCCCGAGCGAGTCCCGACCGTACATCCACGCGGACCGATGCATCTCCGAGTCGTCGAGGAAGCCGGTGGTGGAGAACAGGTGGACGCCCCGCAGGTTCGCCACCTTCTTCAACGGCTCCCCGCCCTTCCTCCAAAGCCGCCGATCAGGGCTGGACGGCACATAGACCTTCCCCCGTTTCCCCTCCAGGTTCAGCGGCTGTATCCCCATGAAAATGCTTCCGCCGCTGTAGGACAGGACGTCGGGCAGCCCTGCCGGCAGGTTCGGCAGCCATTCCCTGCCGATCTGGATATCCTTCCCGGTGTCGGGGTCCAGGTGATCCATCACCGTCTCGGCTATCTTCGTCCCGCTCTCCGCGTCCAGCACGAGGTAGCGGAGTCCCCCGTCCAGGAATATCGACCTCCCGCAGATCGCGTAGACCCGGCCTCTGCCTGTCTTGGGGTCCGGAAGCACGAGCACGCTCCCATGGACGGGCCATACCGATTCCAGGTTCTCACACGCGATGATGCGACGGTCGAGGGGCGCCGCGCGGTATTCCCATGCGAGGGCACCGTTAGCCGCATTCAGGCAGTACACCCAGCCGTCACGACAGCCGAAGATCGCGTTTCCCTGCCACACGGTCGGAGGTGAGTCCACCACGCCCCCGGCCTGGAATCGCCACCGGACCGTCCCATCCTTCTCGTCAAGCGCATAGACCGCGTGTTGATCGTAGGCCGCGACCAGCACGATGCCGTCGGCAATGACCGGTTGAGTGAGTCTTCCTCCGATGCGGGCCTTCCATCCGGGCTCATACGCATCACTCAAGGGAGACGGGGCAACGCCGTGTCTGTCAGGCGCTCCTCTGTAGGTTGGCCAGTCCTCGGATTGCCGATTGGCGATTGCCGATTGCCGATTTGGTGCAGGCGTATACGCAGGGCCTTTCACGAGGCGGCCCTCCTCCGGGATCGCCGCTGGCAGTCGGCGGGTCTGCGAATCGTCCGCGAGAGCGTTCAGCCCTTTGATCTTGGCGTTGATGTAGCAGGTACACACGCTCGGCGTATTGTAGAGCAGCCCATTGGCCGGCATGACGCCGTAGCGGCAGGCCCCACGGACCCAGTAGTTGTGGTCCCACTTGCCGGTCTTGACATCAAGGATGTTGACCCCAGTCCAGCCTGTGAAGATGAGCCGCTCTGTGGCGCGATTCCGGTAACAGCGGTGGTGCGGCATCTGTGTTCTGCCGTCACCTTTGAAATCACGAACCACCTTCCCGGTCCTCAAGTCCAGGCCCACGTAGTCCCCGCTGTCGCGCCCGTTGTCGATCGGCGCATGCCAAACCAGGCCGTCTGCCACCAGCAGGTCGGGCGTCACGAAGATCCCATCCTGCCGGTGTGGGGCCCGCCAGAGGATCTTCCCTGTCCTCGCATCCATGGCCGTGATGGTATTCTGCCACTCCGATTTGTAGCCAGGGCCTTTGTGTGGATATGCGGTGCCGCAGGCGAAGAGCAGAACGTCGTCTCTCAGGACCACATTCACGCCGCTGTACTGCTGAAGTTTCCCGTAGAATGCGATGGGTTCGGAACGCCACTGCTCCTCTCCGCTCTTGGGCGCCAGGCACACGATGGAACTGCCGTCGTGAATGAAGACGCCGTATCTCCCGGCCGTCAGACTGAGGGGGAGAATCTCCGGGGGCTTCTTCTCCCACAAGACCTTGCCAGTCTTTGCATCGAGGGCGGCCAGTTTGCGCCGAATCGTCGCGGCCAAGGGCCTCTTGGCCAGTTCCATCGACTGGAAGGGATGCCGGATCCTGCTTTCCTCGGACAGATTGACCACGCAGTACAGGACCCCGTCGAACAGGATCAGTTCTTCTGTGTTCTCTGTCGCCTCGTTCTTCCAGAGCTCGTTGCCCGTCCTGCTGTCAAGTGCGCTGACCGGCGCGTTGAATCCCAGAGTCACGTAAAGGGCACTCTCCTGGGCGATCATGCGGTGCCCCAGATTCGCAAAGCTGTTCTTGATTTGGCCGACATGCATGAGCAGGGGCTGAGGAAGCGGCTTCTTCCAGAGCGTCTTGCCGTTGAAGCCATCCCGCGCAGTAAGCGTCCACTTGGACGGCAGAGACAAGAAGGCAGTCGAGCCCTCGTCCATCATGTAAAAGATGCGTCCTCCGGCCGAAACCATGGCCAGGAAGCTGCTGTTGCCGTCGTGACTTCGACTGAACCGGGGATTGCCCGTCCACTGAAGATGACGGGGGGAGCCCGCCTCGAGATCTCCGGAAACGCCGGTGTTGCCGGAATCGTAGAGATTGTGGGTCCAGTCGTCGATGGATGGAGGGACCTCCTTGGTTGTCTTCTGCCATTGCCCATTCTGCAAAGACAGAAGCACCCCTCTGGGCGTGAGGACGCGCAGCATCTCCTCCATAGAAACCTTCGGAGCGTCTTCCACGATCAGCAGGTTCACCACGTTGTCGACGAACGGCAGCTTCACTCCGTCGAAGACCGATACGGTGGCTCGTCCCGCCAGGCCCTGTGCGACAACAGCCGTCCGCGCCGTCTGTGTCGCGCCTCGATCGGTGTACAGGAAATGGACCAGGAACCCGCGGCCGCGACCCAGCGCTGCGCTCCGTGCGATATCGCTGGCGCCCACATGGACAATCAATCCTCCCGGGGCATCCATGTTCTCGAGTACGCCAGGGGGGATGCCTTGCCCGCAGGCCATCGCGGAAAGCACAGTCAGCATCAGGAGCGTGCGTCGCTTCTTCATCGTCTAACTCCCATCGGCATCCAACAGCGCAAGGCGTTCGTGTTCCGCTTTGCGGCGGGTGGGATAGCCGGGCAGGGACTTGCTGTAGTCCTCGATTTGCACCGCGAGATCGCGGGCCAGCTCTGGCTTGTCAGCACACAAGTCGCGTGTCTGCGCCTCGTCGGCGTAGGTGTCGTACAGGGCTTGTTGGCCGGTGACCGGGTTCGTCAGCAGCATGTACTCTTCGTGCCGTATGCCAAGCATCGGCCATCCCGCAATCGCTTCGTCGTTACGGTTGCAGTCGGCATTGCGCCACTCCCACATCATGGGCATGCCGCGCTTGAACTCCCGACCGTGCAGGGCCGACAACGCGCTCACGCCGTCGGGGTGCCAACTGCGCGGCACCGGAATGCCCGCGACATCCAGGAACGTCGGGACCAGGTCAACTGCCGAGATCCATGTGTCGTCGATCACGCGCCCGGCCGCTGTGTGCCCCGGCCAGCGCACGATGAACGGGACGCGGATGCCGCCGTCGAAGATGCAGTGCTTGCGTCCCCGGAGGTGGAGGACTGAGCCGTAGGTACCGAGATGCTCCCGGACATGCTCGGGACCGTTGTCGCTGGAGAAGATGACGAGCGTGCTATCGGCGACGCCCAGTTCGTCGAGCGCATCCAGCAGGCGGCCGATTTGCCTGTCGGCGTCGTGGATGACCGAGTAGTAGGTCTGCTGCGGCTCGGGCAGATGCTGGAAGGGTTTGCGCTGCTCCTCCGTGGGATGCAACGGCGTGTGCGGGTCCTTGAGCCAGAGGTTGACGTAGAACGGTTTGCTGAGATCCCGTTTGATGAAGTCGATCGTCGCATCGACCGCGAGACGACTGGAATTCGCCGCCCACACAGCATCCGAGTCGTTGTAGAGCGTGAAGGGCCACGGCGTGGTCTCGTACCAGGTCGGGCCGTTGCCGTTCCAGGTGCGCGTGTCGTCGTAGCCATGCTCTTTCACGAACGGCGCGTCAGGATGGCCGTGGATACCCCCCCCGCCGCCCAGATGCCACTTGCCGTAGTGCGCCGTGCGGTAGCCATGCGCCTGCATCAGGCGCGGCAGCGACGGGGCCTCGATGTCCAGCCAGTTCGGCATGTTCCGTCGTTCGTTGGCGTCGTACCGCGCGAAGTGTGCGTGGATCTGCCAACGCCCGGGATAGTGGCCGGTGATGAAGCTACAGCGGCTGGGCGAGCACACGCAGCTTGTGACGTAGAAGCGCGTGTAGCGCGTGCCCTGTGCAGCCAACTGGTCGAGGCAAGGCGTCTGGATCTCCCTGTTACCGTAGCACCCCAGGTCGCCGAAGCCCCAGTCGTCCGCGAGGATAAAGAGGATGTTCGGCGCCGCGACGTGAGTTGAGTTGCCCATGTGCACTACTCGACAGGGGTAAGGCTCAGGCCGGCGATGCGCACGGCTGCACAGGCGGCGTCGAGGGGCCGTAGCGTCAGACGGCACGGGCCGGGACCCGGCAGGTCAAGGAGGCCGACGCGGTACGTGCGGAAACGCGGCAGCGCGCCGCCGAATGCCGTCCGCCTGGCGCGCTCGCCGGTGTCGATCAGAGGGAAGACGAGCTCAGCGGCACCGGCCTCGAGCTGCCACTCCGAGTAGTCGCCCGCCTCGGGGCAGGTGTGCTCGATGTTGATGTAGAACGCCCCGGGCTCGAGCGTGCGGAACTCCCACGTTGCCGCGCTCTCGCCTGCGCGCCAGCCGGAAACGCAGTCGGCGTGTTTCCAGTCGCCGAACTTCTCCATCCAGCGCACGGCCCCGAGCGTGCAGTGGCTCAGGGATGCGACACCCGCGTCCAGCGTGTTGACGCAGCCATTGAGGACATACGCATCGCGGCTGGCCTCGATCGGGCCAGCCAACTCTACTTCGATGACCGGGATGAGTGTGTCGGGAGGGAGCTGCGGCAGCGCGACGCTCATGCCTTCGGGCGTCGCCCGCACCAACAGCTCCTCGCCATCGTGCAGTCGCGCGCGCTGGACGGGCGATCGCAGCCCGGGCACGACCAGGCGTCCGTTGCGAGGCCACTGGAAGACATGGAGGAACAGGGCGTTGCCGTTCGTGGTGCACTCCCCCCAGGCCAGCGGTCCCAGAGGCGTCGGGCCGGCGCCGTGGATGGCGTGCTCATGCTCCCCGACCCAGCGGCCGACCTCGCGCAGGATGCGGGCGGACCGCTCCGGGATGCGGCCCTTGCCATCGGGGCCGACATTGAGCAGGTACGTGCCGCCTCGGCTGACCACGCGCACCAGGCGCTCGGCGATCTCCCGCGCGCTCTTCCAGTTCGTGTCGTAGCGCGAGTAGGCCCAGGTATCGTTGTGCGTGTCCGGCGTCTCCCAGAGTCCGGGCCGTGGAAGGCGCGGGATTTCCTGGTCTCCGAGGGTGTCGTAATCCCCGAGGCCGTTGCCGATGCGGCTGTTGACCAGGCAGTCGGGCTGGAGCCGGTGCACGAGCTCCACGAGCTCCCTCGACTCCGCGGGCGTGATCGGCCCCGGCGTGTCGAACCAGATGCCGGCGACGGGACCGTGGTGGGTCAGCAGCTCCTCGATCTGCGGCATCGCCTTGCCCCGCAGGTAGCGTGGGAAGTCGCCCTCCCCAGCAGGGAAGTCCCACGTGTTGCCGACCGCGTCGCGCTCGTGCCAGTCCTGAGTCTGTGAGTAGTAGAACCCCAGACGCAGGCCCTCGACCCGGCACGCATCCGCCAACTCCCTGAGAGGATCGCGGGCGAAAGGAGTCGCGTCCACGATGTTGTACGGGCTGGCCGCGGACTTGAACATGGCGAAGCCGTCGTGGTGCTTGGCCGTGACCATGATGTGCCGCATGCCCGCAGCCTTGGCCAGCCGGACCCACTCGAGAGCGTCGAATCCTGTGGGGTTGAAACGCCCGGCGACCTGCTCATATTCCGCCACCGGGATTTCGGCGCGCTTCATGATCCACTCGGCGATGCCGAAGTACCGCTTCCCTTGCCACTCCCCCACAAGCTCCGAGTAGAGCCCCCAATGGATGAACATGGCAAACCGTGAGTCCGTGAGCCACGCCCCGCGGCCTGTGGAGGCCGTTGCAGTGGATGTCGCCCCCCACATCGCCGACGAAGTACCGTCCATCGCTTGCCCCCGCGCTGCCGAGGAAGAAGCCTCAGACGCTCCAGGTACAGCCCCACGCATCACATGCCGCCATCTTAGCATCTCCTTTCCCTCGCTGCCACCTCGAAGCTGCCGTGCTGGCAGCCCTCTTGGCCGGCAGCGTTGGGGCAGCGAAAACGGTTGGAGCGACGCATCTTGGAGATCCGCCCAGACGCTAGACGCGGGGGCCGCACCATGTTACACTGGGTGTCAAGACGAACCTGGATCGTCTTCAGGTTCAGCGGAAATGGGAGATACCGGATAGAGCGACAAAGGAAAAGGGCGCGAAGCAATGAGAGCGAACACGATGAAAGGTATCTGTAGGGCGCTGATCGGGATGGCGATCGGGACATCGAGCGTATGGGCGGCCAAGCAACCGGCGGTGCAGGAAATGGAGTTGACCGCTGCCGGGCAGAACCTGCTCGCGCGCTACTCGGATCAACTCAAGGCCTTGCAGGCGGAGATTTCCAAGGCCCTGCCGGCAGTGGACGAGCAGAAGAAATCCGCCTATCTGAAGGCCAGTGAGGCCGAAAGGGCTGCGGAGGCGGAGGTGAATGCGGCGCAGCAGGGCCTGGGCAAGATCCAAACGGCACAAGCTTTGGTGGCTCACGCGAAGGGCAAGTGGATCGGCGGCGCCGAGAAGGGCATTGCAGAGGCGCAGGAGATGCTCAAGAAAGCGACCACGGATGCCGAACGCGAAGCGGCGCAGAAAGAACTGGCCAAGTGGCAGGCGAACAAGGAGGACGGGATCAAAGCACTCAAAGAGCGCCAGGAAGCGTTGGACAAGGCGAAACGTGAAGAGCCGGCGTTGATCCAGGCCCTTCAGGCGGCCAAGGATGCCCTTGCTCAGGCCAAAACTCAAACGTTGAAGGCGCTCAAGGAACTCACCCTGGAGTCCTTCCTGTCAAGCGACAAGCTGGACGCCAAACTGGCGAAATACGTCGTCCTGCTCGAGGCCACGCCTCGCGGCCTGGCGGCGTTCGCTCAGCAGGGGAACGACCAGGAGAAGCTGGTCGAGCAGCTACTGGCAGATGCGGATCTGATGAAGCAGATGGTCATCGCCGACGGCGCCAGTGGCGGCAAGTATGGTCAGGCGATGAAGATCTACACCGATGTCCAGAAGGCCAGCGCGAAGGCGAAGGACGGTGTTCTGCAGCGGCTGGCGCTGGCTGTCAGCCTGGAACATGCCGTGCCTGTCACGCAAAGAAACCCCAAGAGTCAGACCGATGCGCCGGCAACGGTGGACCCAGTGAAGCGCTACCTGCACTACGAAAAGGCGTTCCTGGATGGCGAGTTGGATCCCGGCTTCAAGGATCTGACCGTGTGGGACTACCGCATGGTCGTCTACGGCGACGAGCCGGATTGGACTCTGGCCTGGGGGCGGAAGATGCTCCGCAACTACCGGCCCGACCACATCTCCACTCCCGACTACCGGTGGCGCTATGTGGCCGCCGTCAGGACCGATATCAAGTACGGGTCGCAGGACAACAAGTACGACAAGCCTGAGCTCCAGTTCTTCCAGAACATCGTCATGAACGGCGGGGTCTGCGGCCGACGCGCCTTCTTCGGGCGCTTCATTCTGCGCGCCTTCGGAGTGCCCACCACGGCACGTCCCCAGCGCGGCCATGCCGCCTTGGCGCACTGGACCCCCGATGGCTGGGTGGTCTGCCTTGGCGCAGGCTGGGGGAGCGGCTGGACCAAGACACGCTATGGCAAAGACCTCGATTTCCTGGCGACGACGCAGGCGCGGAGTACGGGCAAGCCATACTTGCAGGTGAAGCGAGCGCAGTGGGTTGGCGACGTCTTGGGAGAGAAGCGAACCTCCGGATTCCTCTCTGGCGATCCCGCCTTCTGGCATGGCGTATCGCTTTACCTGCAGCGGGATATCATTGAAAAGGCCAAAGCAGTGGCGCTGGCCGCGGTGGGTACGGACATTGGCGAAGCGAATGAATCCAAGGTGAAGGAAGCGGTCGAAGCAGCGACCATAACCGAAGAGGACCGAAAGATCGTCATCGGCAAGGACGGGGTGATCACGATTCCCGCGGTGGCCTGCAGCAAACCCACGAACAGCACGGCGAAGATCAGATTCATGAAAAGCCACCTGGGCGGGATGCAGTTGCACTACAACCGCCTGGGGAACCCCGAGGAGTTCGAGTACACCTTTGACGCGCCGGCAGCCGGGAAATACGCGCTCAGCGCGCGGGTGGTGACGCCCAGCTGGAAGCAGCACCTTCTGGTCGCGGCCAACGGTGCCAAGGAGCCGACCGACATCGCACTGCCTTTTACCGTCGGCATGTGGGAAAAGACTGAGCCGGTCGAGGTCTCGCTGGTCAAGGGCCGGAATGTCCTCCGCTTCTCGCGCAACGAGCCGGTCAAGGGTTTGACCATCAAGGACTTCACGCTGACTCCGGTGAAGTGAATCGGTTACTTGAGAAAGGAGACGAAGACATGAAGAGAGCGTACAAGAGAGCAGCGCTGATACTGGTCGCTCTGGCATCGTGCGCCCTGACCGTCCTGGCCGCCGAGGTGCCGAAGGAACTGCCGCGTCCCGACGGCAAGGAAGCGGACATGAGCAAGCCCGTGCAGGTCTACATTCTGCTTGGCCAGTCCAACATGCTGGGCATGGGCAAGGTAGCCGGCGGCGAGGGGTCGCTGGACAATGCGGTCAAAGCGAAGAAATACCCCTACCTTGTGGATGATGCGGGGAACTGGACGGAGCGCAAGGATGTCCGCAATGTGCGCGTGATGTCGAGCGGCACCGGCGACATGAAGGTCTTCAACAACGAGTGGATGACCGTCAAGGGCAGGACCATCGGCCCGGAGATCGGCATCGGGCACTACGTGGGGCAGGTCACGGATGCGCCCGTGATGATTCTCAAGAGCTGCATCGGCAACCGCAGCCTCGGCTGGGACCTCCTGCCGCCGGGCAGCGAACGGTACGAAGTCGAAGAGAAGGACAAGAAGACTGGAGAAACCAAGACCTTCGTCTACGCCGGCTATAGAGACTCGCCGTCCAAATGGGAAAAAGGCACCGAACCCCAGAAGATCACCTGGTACGCCGGGATGCAGTACGACGGCGACACCGCCAACGCGAAGAAGGTGCTTGAGGAACTCGACAAGTACTACCCCGGGGCAAAGGGGTACGAGATCGCGGGCTTCTTCTTCTGGCAGGGCGACAAGGATCGCTACAACGAAGCACATGCCAGCCGCTACGAGCAGAATCTCGTCCACTTCATCAGGCAGTTGCGCAAGGACTTCGATGCCCCGAACGCGAAGTTCGTCGTTGCCACCCTTGGCCAAACCAAGAAGGGCGCCGAGGGCAACGAGGGGAAGGTACTCGAGGCGCAGCTCGCGGTCGACGGCAACAGCGGCAAGTACCCGGAGTTCAAGGGCAACGTGGCCACTGTTTACTCCAATCCCTTCTGTCATGGCGGCGCCTCCAACAGCCATTACGGCGGCAACGCTGAAACCTATATGGATATCGGCGAAGCCATGGGCCGGGCAATGGTCGAGTTGATCGGAACAAGCGGTGGCTCGTCCAAGTGAACAACTTCCGCCGGATCGCCCCCACCCCCGGCAGAGCCGGCCACCCATAGGTTCCTGCGTCCCGCGATTCGGTTTGGTAGGCCCTGCTCCTTAGGTCGTTTGGGGAGCTCGGCGCTCAGTGGCGTCTGGAGCCGGGGCCCTGCCTTTCCAAGATTTCCAGGGCTGCCAGCAATTCCCAACCGATGGCCGCCTTCATGCAGACATAGGGGTGGGAATCCGCTTCCGCGAGGCGCGACGGTTCCGCCGGCAGGGCGCGGCCACGGTAGTCCAGCAGGCCGGAGTGTGGCGAAGCAGTGGCGAGGATCGCTCGGACCAGTTCCAACGCTCGTTCGCGCGCCGACGGGTCGCCGCGGGCGCCCAGGACGGCCAGCGCGTGGACATACCGTGCCGTGACGGAGAGGTCCGGTGCCCCCCTCTCATCCTTCGGTGTCCAGCGGGGCGCGTAGCTGAGTAGCAGCTTTGTCTCCGGGTCGAGGAACTGCTTCTCGATCGCGGCGCGAACCTTCGAGATCTGCTCGACATCCTGCTTCGGTTGCTCGACCAGCCACTGAAGCCAGCAGACCGTGCCAAGCGCTTCCGGCGCCTCGCCCGGCCGACGGTCGAGGTAGAACCACTCCGGCGGCGAGGCTAGGGTTCTGCACAGCCATGCATTG
>Ga0307378_10012624_pt1 | contig 10764 bp, 5 predicted proteins | sample UN1MG_FD_202238 | JGI IMG/M metagenome (GOLD analysis project Ga0307378, IMG submission 202238) | Soil microbial communities from Risofladan, Vaasa, Finland - UN-1 | ecosystem: Environmental > Terrestrial > Soil > Coastal area > Acid sulfate soil | place: Finland: Risofladan, Vaasa | collected...
GAGGGACTACATATCTGATTCGCATTGCCGGCTACTTTGGTGCGACAGGCGATTACAGCCTGATTATTAACCGCCAGTGCCTTGTGCCGCTGCAGGCACAAGAGCCGGTTCCAGCGAACGATGCCTGCGATGTACCATTAGACATCGTTCTGTCGTGGGACGGGGGTGGGTCTCTAAAAGCCAGCAGCTACAGCAAGACTCCGGAAGAGACTATACTTCCAAAGGTGATTTACGGTGAAGATGACCGTTTGGACGAATATGATGTGAGCAATCCAGCCATACTGGCAGTTGGAGATTCGACGGTAACGATTTTGAGTGTGGGGGCTCTGTGGGACAATGGTGACGGGACGTTTGATTTGCCGCCAGAGACATTTGCGGAGTATTTTTTAAGTATGTACGGTGACCCGCTTTGCTTTGATGAGCCGTTCCGTGACCAGCCGAATCCGGCATGGTGTTCAGGCTTTCTCGTAGCTCCGGACATAATAGCGACGGCGGGACATTGTGCGTATCCGAGCGACTGCCCAGATCTGGCTTTTGTTTTCGGTTTCGTGATGCTTGATGCAAGCACACCGCGTATTACAATTGACAGTTCCGAGATATATTACTGCAGCGAGGTAATAGAGCAACAGGGTCTTTCGGACTGGGCACTGATTCGACTTGACCGGCCGGTTATAGGTCATGAGCCACTGCTGATTCGGGTCAGCGGGACGGTTACCGAAGGTGAGCCTCTGCTGGTGGTGGGCCATCCGGTGGGTCTCCCGCGGAAGTACGCGGGAGGAGCGATCGTTCAGGACAGCAATCCTTTGGCGCCTTACTTTCAGGCGAATGTCGATACGTATGCGGGCAACTCGGGCTCTGCGGTCTTTAACGCCAATACACTGGAGGTCGAGGGGATACTGGTCAGGGGTAATACCGATTTTGTGTGGGATTGGGATTGTTACCGCTCTAATGAATGTCCGGACACGGGTTGTCCGGGCTGGGAGGACGTTACACGTATTACGGAACTGGTGAGCTTTGGTGCTGACCGATATGATGTTTATCTTGATGTCGACAATCCGCCAAGTGAGCTTGTTTACAGTGATATTGATGCTCCAATGTGTGAGGTGGCTGGTTTGCTGAGTCCGTGTGAGACATATTACTGGCAGGTTGTTTCCAAAGGTTTTTGCGGAGTTATCGAGGGGCCTGTGTGGTCATTTACGACAGGGACGTTTGCAGCCGACTTTGACACCAGTTGTGTTGTGGACGGAAACGACCTCTGGGTTCTTTTTGACCAGTGGCTTTTGGAGCCGCTTTCGGCGGACATGTGGCCTGTGCAGCGCGACGGGAGCGTTGATTTTCTTGACTGGACTGCTTTTGCAGATTCGTGGCAGAGTGTGCCTTCATCGCCGAACTGGGACGAGCGGTGTGATATTGTACCTGAAGGTGGTGACGATGTGGTGGATGAGCATGATGCGGGAGCTTTTGTTGAGCAGTGGCTGCAATTGGGTGAATACGGCGCCGATATAGCGCCGGAAGGTGGTGACGGGATAGTTAATATGCTCGATTTTGCGGTGCTTGGTGATGAGTGGTTAGCAGGGACTGAGTAGTTTTTTGGTGTCGGGCATTTGAGTTGATTATTAAGGGCCGAGTGTTTATCATTTGGGGCGGTTGGTCTTGCGGGCGGCGGCGGAGTTGGGCCTGGCAGGTGATGTTTCGTGAGGTTTTTTGCGGGTTTTTGGGGCGGAAATGGGGGTTTGGTAAAAATTTTTTAAAAAAGCAAGATTTTTTTGTTGCAATCTCTACAACTGTAGAGTAGTCTCGTCATTGGTAGATTTTAAGGAGAGTTTTATGACAGGGAAAAAACATAAGCTAACGGACGCAGAGTGGGTGATTGTTCGTGCGGTGTGGGCGAATGAGCCGTGTGCAGCTCCGACGGTACAGGAGGTTCTGGAAAAAGAAAAGGGCTGGAGCTACAGCACGGTGAAGACCCTGATGGACCGGATGGCGACAAAGGGACTGCTTAAACCGGAAAGGATACGTAACCTTATTTTGTACCGCTCGGCGATTACCCGGCCCGAAGCCCAAAAGGTAGAGATTATGCGGACGGTCAAGCGGGCGTTCGATGGTGCGCTTACGCCGATGATGCAGTTTCTGGTGGACAGCGGAAGTCTGTCGGCCAAGCAATTAGGTGAGCTGGAGGCGATGATAAAAAGTAAGAAGTCAAAAGGGAAAACCAGAAAGAAAAGAACATCCTGAAAAGTGGAGGCCAAGCCATGAATGCGATGTTGGAACAAATCAACGCGGCGGGAGGGGCTTTTGTAAATTTTGCCGGGCCGATGCTGGTCCAGGTGAGCGTGCTAATCCTGATTATTTTAGCAATTGATTTACTTTTGAAAAAGAAGGTGCGCGCGGTATTTCGATACTGGCTTTGGATGCTGGTACTGGCGAAGTTGGTTTTGCCGGTGACGCTGAGTTCGCCATTCAGCCTGGGGTATTTGATTGGTGACCAATTGAATGTGGAAGTAAATGTACAGGAGCCGGCGGCCGAACTCGGTTTTGTATTGCAGGGGCCTTTGGCAGTTGAGGGAATAGATTCGGTGCCGATTGAGGCGCCGGAGGCAGTGGAAGCTTTCAGGCCGGCATCGGCAGAGGGTGTCGGCCAGCCCGTATCGGCGGCGGTGGTGAGTCCGCTTAGGTGGGAGGGGATTATATTTCTGGTCTGGGCGGCAATTGTAGTAGTAATGGCGCTGATGCTTTTGCAGCGGGCGTTTTTTGTGTTCGGACTTGTTGCGCAGGCAGCCGAAGCTGGCGGGACGATGGAAGATATTCTTGAGCGGTGCAAAGAAAAGATGGGGATAAGGGGGAAAATCGGTTTGAAGCTTTCTGCGAATGCGACGAGTCCAGCGGTTTGCGGTCTTGTTCGGCCGGTGATTCTGGTGCCGCAGGATTTGGAGGCTCGACTGGACGGCAGTGAGATGCGGGCGGTTTTGATGCATGAATTGGCGCATATCAGGCGCGGGGATTTGTGGGTGAACCTTGCGCAGACGGTTTTGCAGATAGTGTATTTTTATAATCCGCTGCTTTGGGTTGCCAACGCGATTATCCGGCGGGTGCGTGAGCAGGCGGTTGACGAGGCGGTGCTCGTGGCGATGGGTGACAGCGCGAGGCAGTACCCGCGGACGCTGGTGAATGTTGCCAAGCTCGCGTTTGGGCGGCCGGCGCTTAGTCTGCGGCTGATAGGTGTGGTGGAGTCAAAGAGCGCTTTGAAGGGCAGGATAAAGCGGATATTGGAGCGGCCTTTGCCGAAAAGTGCGAAGCTTGGTATTGCCGGTTTGATTATGGTTCTGTTTTTTGGTTCGGTTTTGCTGCCGATGGCGAAGTTTGAGCCGCCCCCCCCAGGTTTCGTCATCAAGGGTACCGTCACTGATGCTGATACTGGTGAGCCTGTCGCTGGGGCTAAAGTCGGGGATAATAAGGAATATAATGATGGCAAATTCTGCACTGTTACCGATTCAAACGGCAATTACGAATATAAAACCTGGTATGAAGAACACGGTACCGTCGCAGAAGCAGATGGTTACAAAGCACAATTGAAGGGCTTTAATACCAAACTGTTTGGCTCAGAAAAGGAAAAGGTAATAAATTTTGAACTTACGCGCGTGGGAGATTCCGGGCCGTCTGAATTCGAAGCTACTTCACCTAATGGTTTGACGGTTGAAGATTCGCGTAACTTGCTCATAGAACGCAGAGATATTTTACAAAAAGAGTTACAAACTGTAGAGCATAAATCTGAGACTGGCCGGGCAGTCTTTAAAGAGCTTCAGCAAGCTAAAATAGATTTACTACGGGTTGAAAGTGAACTGGCTGAAACACCTCAAAAGCGAATTGACATATTGGATCAAATTGTAACCTTGTATCTGGAGCAGGAAAAAAGAACACAACTATTATTAGACGCCGGACGGGCAACTCGGGGGGACGAACTGAACGAGGTCAAACTTCTTCGATTAGACGCCGAAAATGAACTCGCCAAGGCGAAGGCAGAAGGCAACAATCAACAGGCTGATTTCAAAGCTACTCTCCCCGGTGGCGTGACGGTTGAATTGATAAGTGTCTCTAACTATCCAGATAATACCGTATGCTGGCAGCCTGACGGTTCACAATCAAAAGAAAACCTTTTTGTCAGAGTCGAAGAAAATAAACGCCAGGATAATATCGGGTTCGTAGCCAAAATTAGCGGACCTGATGATATGGGTATAAGTTATGGCCCTGTCGGAGGCGCTAAGGGGCACAGCGGACATAACCGTGTTATTGGGAAAAGTGGGGAAGCATTAGACGGTTATACGTCACTGAAAGCTTTAATAACTGATGGGAGAGAGTTTACGTCGATCACTTTTGGAATATCAACAAGTCCATGGCAAACCCTGGCAACGCATACCGGTAGAGGCGGCACAACTACTGGAAGCAAAATGATTATATTCTCACGGGCATTTGAAACTAAAGACTCTGTAGGAATTACTGTATCAAGTAATCGGGACAGACCAAGAGCAGAACGCATAGTTGCTATTGATAAAAATGGACAGATATATACCACTGGCAATTCAAGTTCTCTTGTATCAAATGACCTCGATCAGTTGACAGTTGAATTTCATGATTTAAGACTTAAAGATATATCCGAATTTGCGTTTCAGGCACGGCCTTACGAGTGGGTCGAGTTTAAAAATGTTTCTCTCAAGCCGAATTTCAAAACCGATGTGCAAATTGAAGTTGAGCCAATAAAGAAATCTAACATGTTATCTAAATCCCCAGAAGCAGAGCCACTTATTTTACTTGGAATGCAGTTAATCGACGTTACACCAGAACTTAAGGCGGAGTATCAGCTATATCATCCCTTTGGTGTTTTAATACTCGATCCGGGTTTTGGACATCAACGCCTGGGCATAGGAGAACTGCGAAAAGGCTATTACTTCTGGATGGTCGGAAATAAGAAGATCAACAATATGCGAGAAATGATAACTGAAATACTGCGAATTAACGCCAAGCCGAAGCCTACTGAAGGAGGTTCCATTGATGAAGGACATAACGGCTTTGTTCGAGTTGTTTACGGTTATGGAAAAGGAACAAATACGCAGTACATTCAATTTACCGAAGAGGATGCGAAGGAGTTAAGACGAGCGGGCAGGGCACTTGGAATACCTGATGATAAACTGTACCACGGCAACGATAAAGAAATAGAAGCCCGCGTTGAGTCTGCTAAGAAACTCATGAAACTGGGCAAGGCAATGCTGATTTTCGCCAATGACCATAATGAGAAATATCCTGAAAATCTGAATGAGTTATTGAAGGACAGATTGGTTAATGAAGATGATTTAGCTTGGCTAACAGGGAATATTGAATACCTCGGAGACAAAGTAAAACTAGTAGATCGACCGGATGCAATTCTTGCCTATGACAAAACTCTGCTTATGCAGAAAAACAGCCAAGGTACCAATGTCTTGTATAACGACTCACACATCTCTTTTGAAGAAACTGAAACCCTTAAAAAGCTCGGCATAAAAACCGAAAGCTCTGTCGGGCAGGTTGAGGGGGCATCGGAATCTGCTGACATCAATGACGCAGAATCGATCGATCCGAATGCGATAAAAGAGGATTTCAAAAATTTAGCAGCGCAGCTCATTAACTATAGGCGATCTCAGGGCTATTACCCAGAAACCCTTGAGCAACTGAGTGCTTCCGTTCCAAAAGATGTTTATAGCCTTACCAATGACGATTATCACTATGAGTCCAACAGAAAACGCTTTATTCTTAGCAGTTGTGGGCAAGATGGTATTTATGGTAATGATGACGATGAGATTTTCGTTGGCTCTAACATCCGTATTAGCTCACGTACCGGTCAACGGCATGAGCTATATCCCTTGGAAGAAGGGGACAATAACGATTCTCAGACCGAATTTGTTGGCCCCAGTAATCGAAGGCCTACAGGAAATTGCTCTATCAGCGGAAAAGTTATTTCAAGTGTAACTGGTGAGCCAGTAGGACATGCAAGAGCATATTTATTCAATAATAAAACAAACGATGCTTTATTCATCGATGTGGCAAGTGACGGTACCTTTGTATTCAAGGATATTCCCACTGGGCCATTCTCCCTTAGAATAATTCATACTGCCGGTTATGAGGACAAAATCTATAATCCGGAAAATAAGTCTCCTGGTCATTATCCAAGCTTTTCATTAAAAGAAGGCGAGCAAAGATCAGGTATCCTATTTGAACTTGAGCCGGCTTGTAGTATTTCCGGCAAAATAACTGATGAAAACGGCCGGTTGCCATCTGACATTGACACATTGACTGCAGTGGCATGGTTTGAAAGAGAGGATGGAAAAGGCTATAAAAGTGAACAAGCAAGAATAAATTGCTTGGATGGCTCTTATTTTATTGATGGTTTGAATGGAAAACCTGCCTACCTTATGGTACTTAACTGGCGGGCAGCAAAACAGGGAAATGCTTATCCTCCCATATATTATCCTGGAACATTTTCCAGAGATGAAGCCAAATTGATTACCTTTGATAAAGAACAAGAGATTAAGGGTGTTGACATCAGGTTGCAGAAAGAAGGCGGTCTTATTCTCGAAGGGATTGTAGTTGACGAGGAAGGCAGGCCTGTATCTGAAGCATTCGTTGTCGTGCATAGACGTGATATGCTTTTTGACTTTGTGACGGCCTACACTGATGAACAGGGTAATTATCAAATTCAGGGCTTAGGAAACGGTGAGTTTCTCGTTCATGCAGATGCTGTACATCATGGACTTGTTAGAACACGAATACCGCTTGATATTGACAGTTCAAATCAGAAGACCAAACTTGACTTTATATTGAAAGTCGGAGTTACAATCTCGGGCAAAATTGTGGATGTGGACAGTAACGATTGGGAGATTGTTAAGAGCTTCGGATACGCAAGTGTCACAGGACACGCAAGTGTCACAGATGTAAACGGGCCCAGGTTGAGTTTTAGCCTGACAGATTTTCGAAACAAATACAGGCCAAAAGATGTGAGTAATGGTTCCGGTGGTTCTTTTGATTCAGGCGAAGGCGATTACAGCGGCGGCGAAATGCTTTTCCCAACGAAAAGTACGTTTATTCTTCAAGGCCTGATGCCTGGGCAAACACTAATAACTTTTCTTCCCAAGACAGAAGGTCAAATCGTCAAGGAAATTCTCTACAACGGCCAGAACATCATGGAAACAGGCATTGAAACCAAACCCGGCCAAGAAATAAAAGACGTTACCATTGTGATTGGGAAAGCTGAAAGTTTAAATGAAATATCTATAGATAATCTTAAAGGTGAGCCAAAAGAGGCTAATCCTGCTGGGCAGGTTGAAAAGACAAGCAAAGCTGATGAAACTGATAAACTCGCATCGGAAAATTTGACGGCTGAGGGATGGGCTTTATGGCGGCAGAGAAAGCTTGTTGAAGCTGAGAAAAAGTTTAAGGCGGCAGCTAAAAAAGACCCTACCAACGACGGGGCTTATCAGGGGCTCGGCTGGGCACAATTAAATCAGGGGAAAAAACTTAACGCCAAAAATTCGTTTGAAAAGTGCGTTGAGATAAATCCTAAAAACTCCGCTGCCCTCAATGGTCTTGGCTGGATTGCACACGGACGAGGCAATAAAGATGAGGCAATAGCCTGGTGGGAAAAAGCTATCGCGGCACAACCGGGAGCTACCGCTTCACTTAGCGGCCTGACACAGGTTTATATGGAGCGTAAGCAGTATGATGAAGCTATCAAGTACTATAATATGTGGCTGGCCGTTGAGCCGGATAATAGTCAGGCTAAGGCAGGTCTGAAGGAGGCGAAGGCTGCAATCAGGGACAAATAAACAGTTGAAGTTCAGTGCTGCGACAGCAGCGGCGCATTAAACATTTGACAGGCGAGAGGCTGGAGAATGTTTCCAGTCTTAAATCTTAGATTTTTGTGATTTATCCGAAGTTGTAGTGTTTTTTTACTGCTTCAGCTACGTGCCAGGTGCAGTCGAGGTTCTCCGGAAAAACAACAAGGTCCCCCGCTCCAAAACTGACTGAATCGGTGCCGTGGGTGACGGTTACCTTTCCCTCGAGCAGCAGGCAGGTTTCCTTTTCAGTATATGACCAGTCGAATGTGCTTGGTTCGCACTTCCAGATGGGCCAGTTCCTGCAGTTTTTTTCTTCCTCTTCGGTGGGTTTTTTTACGATTATGTCTTTTACGTTAGGCATGTTATTTTTCCTTTTCTGTTGGTTTACACTTTCAGCGATATTCGGGTACGAGTTACTTTATGAATAGTTTCTGCAAAATAATATAAGGTAGTATTTTTGAAGATGCAACTGGAAAATTGTTAAAAAGCTGCTATAACTTGGCGGTCGTTTTTTTATTTTTTTGATTGGAATTTCAGGACTATGAAGCAAGAGCAGTTAGAGAAGTTCAAAGAGTGGTTTGATGATTACGTGGCCGGTTTTTACGGGGATGATGAGTATATTAACGCCAATATAAGGCTCAAGGACGAGCACAGCAGGCGGGTCTGCGAGGAGATGGCTTATCTGGCGGGAGAGCTTGGGCTCGATGAAAACCAGAGGCTTATAGCCGATACGGTAGCGCTTTTTCACGATATAGGCAGGTTCAGACAATTTAAGGAGTATCAGACGTATCATGACCCGCGGAGCCTGAACCACTGCATTCTGGGGCTGGAGGTGCTGGCTGAATATGATGTTTTAGCGGGCGTTGAGGCAGATGAGCGGGAGATGATTGTTAAGGCGATAGAGTATCACGGGCAGAAGGAGCTGCCGGCGGGGCTGGATGGGGATTGTCTTTTGTATTGCCGGATGATACGGGACGTGGACAAGGTGGACATATTCTACATCGTGGTGGTCAACTACGAGGCGTATGAGGCGGACCCGGAGGGCTTTAAGCTGGAGGTTGAACTTCCGGATGAGCCCTGGTATTCTCCGGAAGTGGTTGGAGCTGTTTTAGACGGTCAGCGGGTTGATTACAGCAAACTCGCGACGTGGAACGATATGAAGCTTTGCCAGCTTAGCTGGGTTTATGACGTGAATTTCGCGGCGACTTTGAAGCGAGTAAAAGAAGAGAAGTATCTTGAGAAAATATTTGATTTTTTGCCGTCAGATGGTGATATTGAGAAGGTTAAGGGGAAGATATTCGGCTATGTGGATTCGAGGATACGTCAGGGGTTTTGAGAATTTTTAAACAGCTGCTGGAAAGGAACAAACAATGGGTGAAGTAGTTTTGCAGACGAAGATAGGTGAGCAGGAACCGGTGCGTGGCAAGGTTCGTGACATATATGATTTGGGCGAGGAGCTTTTGATAGTGGCGTCGGACAGGCTAAGCGCATTCGACGTTGTTATGGCCAACGGGATACCGTATAAGGGGATAGTTTTGACTCAGATTTCGAAGTTCTGGTTTGAATTTTTGAGTCCGGAGGTCGAGCACCATGTGATAAGTTACGATGTGGCGAGTTTTCCTGCGCCGTTCTGTGACCGCGCGGAGGAACTTGCCGGCCGGAGTATGCTGGTCAAAAAATGCGAACCTTTGCCGGTCGAGTGTGTGGTGCGTGGTTATCTGGCAGGTTCGGGCTGGAAAGAATATAAGGAGCACGGGACGGTTTGCGGACAGAAGCTGCCGGAGGGATTGAAGCAGTGCGAGAAGCTGCCGGAGCTTTTGTTTACGCCTGCGACGAAGGCTGAACAGGGAGCACATGATGAAAACATCGATTTCGAGAGGTGTGTTGAGATACTCGGTGCCGAGCGGGCGGAATATGTTCAGGATTACAGCATGTCGATATTCGAGAAGGCCAGCGAGTACGCTGAGAGTAAGGGGATAATCCTGGCCGATACGAAGTTCGAGTGGGGAGTTTCGGGCGGCAGGATTATTTTGATAGACGAAGTATTGACGCCGGATTCATCTCGGTTTTGGCCTGCGGACAAGTACGAAGTTGGGCGCGACCAGGAGAGCTTCGACAAGCAGTTTGTGCGGAATTACTTAGAGAGTATAAACTTCGATAAGTCGGGGCCGGGCGTTGTGCTGCCCGACGATATAGTCGAAAAGACCAGCGCCAAGTATATCGAGGGCTACAAGCGTCTGACAGGCAAAGAGTTTGAGTTTGACGGTTAAACAGCAATTTTAGTTTATGAAAGAGCCGGCCGGGGATTATTGGGTTTTGCTTGTTTGTGTGGTTCTGGCACTGGCCAATTTGGGTTTGTACTGGCCGGTTGCTGACTACGAGTTTGTCAAGTACGACGACGATACATATATCACCGACAACCGTATTGTTCAAAGGGGGCTGAGCTTCAAGGGGGTCGAATGGGCGTTTACTACGGGGCGTGCGAGTAACTGGCATCCGGTGACGTGGCTTTCGCACATGCTGGATTGTCAGGTATTCGGTTTGAAAAGCGGGGGACATCATCTTGTTAACGTGGTTTTTCACACGGCCAATACACTGCTTTTGTTTTTTGTTTTGTATCGTATGACAGCGGCGCTTTGGGCGAGCGCGTTTGTCGCAGCGTTGTTCGCCCTGCATCCACTGCATGTCGAATCGGTGGCGTGGGTGGCCGAGCGCAAGGACGTGCTTAGTACGTTTTTCTGGCTGTTGGCGATGTGGGCGTATGCGGGATATGTCAGGCGTCCAAAGGTTATAAAGTATGGTTTGGTGGTTTTGTTTTTCGCGTTTAGTCTTATGAGCAAACCGATGATGGTGACCGGGCCTTTTGTATTGCTGCTACTGGATTTTTGGCCTTTGGGGCGGT
>Ga0307378_10012625_pt1 | contig 10764 bp, 4 predicted proteins | sample UN1MG_FD_202238 | JGI IMG/M metagenome (GOLD analysis project Ga0307378, IMG submission 202238) | Soil microbial communities from Risofladan, Vaasa, Finland - UN-1 | ecosystem: Environmental > Terrestrial > Soil > Coastal area > Acid sulfate soil | place: Finland: Risofladan, Vaasa | collected...
TGTAAAGCACGCGGTTCTGATGGGAGTTGACGTCGCCACAGCTACCGCTAATTGGCCGAAAATGCAGGCCAGAAAGGACACCATAGTAACCGCCTTTCGCAAAGGCCTAACGGGCTTAATCCGGAGCCACAACATAAAGATAGTGCAAGGCCGGGCTGTAGTTACCGCACCAAATAAAATCAAAATTGAGACGGATAATTCACCGACGGAAGTTCAGGCCGACAAAATAATCCTCGCCACCGGCTCGGAGCCGATTCAAATTCCGGCAATACCGTTTGACGGCCGGACCGTTATCAGTAGTAAAGAGGCACTGGCACTGGAGCAGATACCCGGCTCGATGGTAATCGTAGGCGGCGGAGCAATCGGCTGTGAATTGGCCTGTGTGTATGCCGCCGCAGGAACAAAAGTAACTATCGTAGAAGCCCTTTCCCGATTGGTTCCTATGGAGGATGAGTGGGTTGGCCGGCTAATTGAGCGAGAATTCAAGAAGCTCGGCATCGAAGCCCTGACCAGCACGAAAGTCGATTCGGTAGATACAACCGCCGGGCCGGCAAAAGTGGCCCTTGAAAGCGCCCAGACAATCGAGGCCGAAAAGGTGTTAGTCTCAGTTGGTCGTAAACCTGTCGTGGACAAAGAAACCATCGAAGCTCTGAATATGAAAATGTCCGATTCTGCAATCGCTGTAAATGAAAAAATGGCAACAAACGTCCCCGGCGTCTATGCAATTGGCGACGCTGTGGGAACAACCTTCCTGGCTCACGGCGCTTTTGCTGAGGCTGAAGTGGCTGCGGTCAACGCTACAGGCGGAGATAAAAGAATAGCCGACTACTCGCTTATACCGCGTGCCGTCTACACATTCCCTGAAATCGCATCCGTCGGCAAAACCGAACAGGCCTGCAAAGACGATGGACTCGATATCTCTATCGGCAAGTCGTTCTTCAGAGCCAATGGCCGAAGTGTTGCACATAACGAAATCGTCGGCCAGATAAGGGTTGTTAGAGACAACTCAACTACCAAAATTGTAGGTGTTACAATGGTTGGCGCAATGGTAACCGAGCTAATTGCTGCCGCGAGGCTGCTGTTAGGAAGCACCGAGAAGATTACTGAGTTCAGCTTTCCGCACCCGACCGTTTCAGAAGTGCTCAAGGAAGCCGCCGAAGACGCCTTCGCCCTGAGCCTGCACAATCCACCAAAAGTATAAACAAAGAGATTCGCCACAGAGAACATAGATTTTTTTAAAAAATCGCTTGATAACCTAACTATGTTTCCGTAAAATGCCAAGTGGAGCGGTGAGTACCGGTCCAAGTACCGGGTTTACAAGATCATTGTCCCGGGGCGTCAGGACAAATGCTTAAAGCATAAATAATCCTGTTTTCAGGAGCGCCTATCTTGCATGTGCCCCGCTCCATTTTTTTGCGCCACTCCCAGTTTTCTTTCTGTCATTCCCGCGCAAGCGGGAATACACCTTTAATTTTTCTTTGTGCCTTTGTGTCTTCGTGGCTAATTTTTTTCTTTTTTACTTGTTTTGTCCTCTGGCTTACTTTATTATATGACACCAGTATGATATAGTGGTGCCTTTTTTACTGCGCCGCAATTGGAAAAGAGGTTTGATTATGAGACAAAATATTTTTTTTTGATCTTTGAAGATTTTAGGTTGAACAAAAGAACAAAACAAATTTTGGACGACAAAGAAATGAAAATCGCATTGAATAAGAGAATTGTACTTACAGTTATGGTTTTAATTGGGAGTACTACATTGTTTAGAGTGCCTCTTGTGGTGGGGGCTTTGCGTGGAAGAATCGCATTTTCTACATCAGATTCAAGTCGTCTTTTCGTCATGAATGCTGACGGTACTTCACGCTACGAGGTACCTTTGCCCTACGAACAGTTACCTATTGTGCAGTTCCCTCAGTGGTCTCCGAATGGCGAATGGCTCACTTTCCATGGAGCAACTGGACACAATGGTCAGATCTATATCGTCAGACCGGATGGATCAGGCTTCCATCGCGTGACCGATGGTAGCGGAAACTTGGTTAATCCGAGCTTCTCGCCAGATGGGTCGCAGGTAGCCTTCCACCGAGTTTACGGACATCTATATACAATCAAGACAGATGGGACCGGCCTGACCGACCACGGAGTTAATGTATCACATTCGCGGTGGTCTCCAGATGGACGCTATGTTGCGTATACTAACTGGGGCTTCGGCTCCTATCCATATCGAAGCGACGTTTTCTTGTATGACTTTACGACTGGTAACTCCACGCAGATAACTCATCACACTGCTGACCAGGCTTTCATTTGGGTGGCGTGGTCACCGGATGGAACGAAACTTGCCGTCGACGTGCTTGACTGGACCACGGTCAAATCTGACATATGGGTAATGAATGCAGACGGTTCAGATGCCTGGAACCTTACAGCCAATTGGGCGACATCAGGTGAGGGCTCTCCATCATGGTCACCCAACGGAGAATATATAGCGTTTCATTCGGACAGATCCGGTAATTTGGACATCTGGTATACGCCCGTCGAGAACTTTGACCCCGTAAACATAACTAACAGTCCTGAGGACGAGATGTGTCCGGCAATCACTATCCCCGAAGCGGCCCTTATTGCGGCGACCGTTGACATAGACCCTGACGTCCTTAACCTTAAGAGTAGAGGCAGATGGATTACCTGCTATATCTGGCTCCCTGAGCCTTACGATGTCGTCGATGTTGACCCTGATACGATTCTCCTTAACGGAGAGATAGGTCCCGCCTGGTCCTGGATAGACGAAGGCGAGCAGATGCTGATGGCCAAGTTCCACCGGTCGCAAGTGCAGGACATACTCCAGCCGGGCGAGGTCGAAATAACCGTAACCGGTGAACTTGTCGATAGGACCAAATTTGAGGGCAGCGACACAATCAGAGTCATAGACAAAGGTGCAGCGAAATAGCCAACAATCATACGGTTTTCAAATCAAGGGCTGGCCAAACCAGCCCTTTTTGTTTGTGTCAGTCCGCGGAGAAATACGTGCAATTTGAGTGATTTGTGGCTAAAATAAAACTCGTGAAATCCGTACTTGAAAAAACCGAAAATTGTATATTACAGATTCGCAATTGCGGTCTTGCCGACTACCGAGAAGTTCTGCGCTTGCAGCACGAACTGCGGGATAAAAGACGCCGGGGCGAAATACCAGATACCATTTTAATCGCCGAGCACCCCCCTGTCATTACCCTTGGTGCCCGGCAAAGTGCCAACAAGCTGCTGGTCAGCCGCGATAGCCTCACACAACAAGATATTGATGTAGTTGATATTCGCAGAGGCGGCGGTGCAACAGCCCACAATCCAGGCCAGCTCGTCTTTTACCCGATTTTACACCTGCAGGAGCTTGGCCTCGGCATTAGCGAATACATCAGAGAGCTTGAAGCGATAGGTTCTGAACTGCTGCAGCAATTAGGCGTCAGAAGCCAGAGACGAAAGGGCCTTCCGGGCCTATGGGCCGGCGGTAAAAAAATTGCGTCCATTGGCGCACGCATATCAAAATTTGTAACCTATCATGGTATGGCAATAAACATTGAAAATGACCTGAACATTTTCGATTTTATAGTACCGTGTGGCCTGGACGGTGTAGAAATGACATCGGTCCTGAATGAAACCGGCAAACGTTGCCCAATGAGCCATATCAAGAAAAAGTTGACCCAACTGCTTATAAACCATTTCTCTGCCTACAACGAACCCCGAATCACGAGCTGCAGGCAGCGAAAATTACCGCCGTGGCTGCGCAGGCCTTTGCCGGCCGGTGAGAGCTACAAACGCACAAACAGCATATTAAGCTCTCTCGGCCTGGAGACAATATGCACTAACGCCAACTGTCCCAATCGCGGCGAATGCTGGGATAGAGGCACGGCAACTGTCTTGATTTTGGGCAATGTCTGTACGCGAAGTTGTAAATTTTGCTCGGTAGCGACCGGCAAACCCACCCCGCCGGACCCGACCGAGCCGGCCCGAATAGCCGAAATGGCAAAACAAATGGGCTTGAAATACCTCGTAATTACCAGTGTGAACCGCGATGATTTATCGGACGGCGGCGCCGGCCATTTTCGCGATTGTGTCAATAAAGTAAGGCAGCGATGCCGGGATATAAAATTTGAGTTATTAACACCTGATTTCCGTAATTGCCAGGCTCGGGCCATAGAAATCCTGCGGGACGCTTTACCTTTCGTATTCGCTCACAATATCGAAATGGCGCCCTCTTTATACCCAATTGCCATAGCCGGCGGAAACTATCAACGCTCCTTGAACTTGCTTAAAATGGCCGGTGAAAGCTACGATAGTATCCAGACTAAATCCTCAATTATGCTCGGTTTGGGGGAAGCAGACGATGAGGTCGAACAGGTCCTGGTAGATTTGCGCAATGTAGGCTGCGACAGAGTCACAATTGGCCAATATCTAAAGCCATCAAAGGATTCACTTGAAGTTGTCGAATACGTGAGGCCTGCGAAATTCGACTTCTGGAAACAAAGAGCAATTGGATTAGGATTTTCCTGTTGTTTGTCTTCGCCGTTTGCTCGCAGCTCATATTTCGCAGAACAAGAAAACAACATACTGTGAACCATCCGCCGCTATTATGGGACATAACATTTTTTACATTATTTGTTCTTCCCGCTTTGTCTGAACAGCAAACATTTCTTATACTTTAGATGTAATTTAGAAGTGACTTAAACTGCCTTTAAGAGAGTGTTTTCCAGTAAGAGAGTGTTTTCCGTGGGGGGGAAAATGAAATCTGTAAGGAAATTACTCAGCCGAAGGCAGCGAGGTGCTGCATTTATCATATCAATGATATTCGTGCTTGTATTTTCGGCGTTGGCTGTCAGCATTGCAACGCTGTCGGGTACGAATCTCCAGATCGCCGATAACCAGCGCAAAGCCAATCGCGCTCTCGGCTGTGCCGAATCCGGCCTTGATACACTCCGCTTCTGGTTCGGACGCATTTATATGCCCGGCACCACACAGCCGGACGATAGATTCAGCTATCTGGCGAACTTTCTGCAGACGGATTTGACGGACAACGGTATTTCAAATATTGCGACAACGTACGACAGTGGCACATCGACCATTACTGTTGCTGATGTTGTGCTGGTTTCTTCAGCGGGGCAATCTTTTGCTTCGCAAATTCAGCAAACAAGTAACATCGATATACTACAAATGGACATAACCGGGTCTTCCGGAACGGTGCAACGAACTATAAGGGTCAATTACAATTTCGGCACAAGGGCCCATACAGTTTTTGACTATGGCGTTGCAACCAGAGGGGCCCTGAATTTGCAAGGTAACATCACTATGGGCGGTGCAAATGTTGCCCTCGATGCGGGTGTCTATATCGAAAGCACAGACCCAACTGCACTTTCTATCTTGGGTAACTCGTCGATCGCCGGTGATGTCCACATCACAGATCCGAATGCCATTGTTACGCTCCAGGGCGGACAGGCTTCGATTGGCGGCGAAACAGGCACGGATGCTATAGACAATCACGTCCACTTTGGCGCCCCTTCAACCGAGTTCCCGGTCCCTGAGCCAAACTATTTTAGGCACTATGTTCAGAATACTTACGACCCCAACAATGTATTGTCGGAATATGACAACGTATTAATACCCGCCGGAACCAATCCCAGTTTTGGTGCCGTAACGCTTAGAGGAATCGTCTTCATCGAGGCCCCCAACATTGTTCTATTTGGTGGAAATACCGAAATAACCGGCATCATTGTCGGTAACGGCGATTTGAATGATAATTCCGGAACAAACCTAATATGGTTCGCAGGCACCGTCACCAGTTATCCTGTCACCGACCTGCTGGAAGAACCGCAATTTGAGGAGCTCCGCGATGAAACCGGCACGTTTCTTATGGCCCCGGGCTTTAAGGCCGTTTTTTGGGGTAACTTCGATACTCTCAATGGCGCCATAGCTGCAAATGGAATCGAATTCGGAGGTAACGCAGGTGGAACGATTGACGGCTCGATAATAAATTATTCTGATGAGCCGATGATAGTAACCGGCAACAGCGACCTTTTCTTCAACCGTTCAGGTACCGCCCAGATGCCGGCAGGTTTCGGACCTGAAATAATACTGTATTACGTTCCCAGCTCTTATTCTGAAGTTGTACTTTAAGTTTCGATCTTGATTAATTTCATTTAAAAGAAAGTTAAGGTGAAAAAGATGAAAGACAAAAAAATTACAATCTGTTTAATTGCTGTTCTTATGGTCAATTCGGCACTTGCAGCCACTTACTATGTGTTCGAAGAAGATGGCACCATTCAAGCCGCCATCGATGCCTGTGAAGATTTCGATACTGTCGTCATCGCCCCGGGAACATACCGCGGCTCGGGTAATTGCGGCATAAACTTCAATGGCAAGGCAATCACGGTCCGCAGCACCGACCCCACCGACCCACAAATCGTAAATAGCACCATCATCGACTGTGCAGGCATAGCTCGTGGCTTCGTTTTTAACACGTGGGAAAAGGCCGATTCAAAAGTAGCCGGACTCACCATCATCAATGGAGTTGCTATGGTAGGCGGCGCAATTTACTCCTCCAACAATAGCAGCCCCTCGATTACCAACTGTGTCATCAGGAATAACTCAGCATTCTTCGGTGGCGGTATTGCATGTATAAATGGTAAGAGTCATCCTGTGATTACTAACTGTCAAATCATAGCAAACTCAGCATCGATGATCTTTGGTGGGGGCGGCATATACTTAGATGGCAGCAGTCCCACAATAAAAAATTGCATTATCAGTGGAAACACCGCACCAGAAGGCGGCGCAATTTACAGCCACAATGCCAGCAACCCGCTTATTACCAATTGCACTATTAGCACAAACACAGCTTATAACTCGGCCGGAGCCATCTACTGCTTCAATTCAAGCAATCTGATTATAAGTCACAGTATTCTCTGGGGCAATACCGCTCCGAGCGCACCGGAAATATTGGTCGGCAACCTGGGAGCCGCCACCACAATCCAGATTTCATACTGCGACATTCAGGGCGGCCAGACGAGTGTGATACTTGATAACGACTGCACCGTCGACTGGGGCCAGGGCAACATAGATATTGACCCCCAATTTGTCGACACAGGCTACACCGATAAAAGTAGACGCGATGTTGAAGGTGACTACCATTTGCTTGAAGAATCTCCCTGCATTGATGCCGGCGACTCTGGGTTTGTCGCAGGGCCTGATGAAACCGACATCGATGGAAACCCACGGATATTAGGCGAGAAAATAGACCTCGGAGCCGACGAATATGTGTTCCCAATTCCTGCCATTGTTAAAATAATGCCCAAAACTCTAAATCTCCAAAGCAATGGAAATTGGATTAGCTGTACTATCCAGCTTCCGGACGAATACAGTATTTACGATATAGACACCGACACTATTGCTCTAAATAAACAAATCCAGCCAACATGGTACAAAACTGACGAAGGAGCAAACAAGCTGCTTATCAAACTTGACCGTTCAGAAATCCAAGATATGCTGGAAAATGCGGAAAGCCCCGTCTTGCTCAGAGTCGCGGGCAAGCTTAATGATGGTTCGGACTTTGCGGGAACGGACACAATCAGGGTACTAAAGCAGGGGCAATAAAGGGAATGTTTCGAGTTTGATGAGCACGATTTCATATGTGGCAGTGAACTAAGATTTTCGCCAAATCAGTGAAGTCCGTCTATACGCCTGCATCACATCCCCCCATTGCTCAAACGTAATATCACACTGATTTCCACTACCAATATAGCATCCAGATTCACCTTTTTTCTACACAATCTTACTACGCGGATGTCCAGCTAACAACCGATGCCGAGTTATATTTAAGAATCGATTCTTCTTACCTGGCTTATCATCTTTTCTTATTTGACAGCTCAATCTCAATGTGGTCTAATTCGCCGCAATAAATCCTCGCATTGGGCATGGATGTTCATGGAAATGGCAGGAAAGAACAGGAGAATTTAGTATGCCGAAACGAGATGACATAAACAAAGTAATGATTATCGGCTCCGGCCCCATCATCATTGGCCAGGCCTGTGAGTTTGACTACTCCGGCACCCAGGCCTGCAAGGCCCTTCGCAAATTGGGCTATAAGATAGTGTTAGTCAATTCCAACCCGGCAACCATTATGACCGACCCCGGTATGGCCGACGTAACATACATCGAGCCGCTTGACCTCCAGACTATGACAAAAATCATCGAAAAGGAGCGACCCGACGCCCTACTGCCCAACCTTGGCGGCCAGAGCGGACTTAACCTGTCTTCCGAGCTTGCCCACGCAGGAGTGCTTGAAAAATATGGGGTCAAAATAATCGGCGTTCAGGTAGATGCCATAAAGCGTGGTGAGGACCGCGGCGCCTTCAAAGAAACAATGAACCGGTTGGGTATCGAGATGCCAAAAAGCGAGCTGGCCTTTAGCGTAGAGGAAGCTGAAAAAATCGCTGATGAGCTCGGTTATCCGGTCATAATCCGTCCCGCATACACCATGGGCGGCACCGGGGGCGGTGCAGTATTCAATGTCGAAGAACTCCGCATCGTGGCCGCTCGGGGCCTTTCTGTAAGTCTTGTCGGACAAATCCTCGTCGAAGAATCTGTTATCGGATGGGAAGAGTTGGAGCTGGAAGTCGTCCGCGACGCCAAAAGCCAGAAAATAACCGTCTGTTTTATCGAAAACGTTGATGCAATGGGCGTCCACACAGGAGACTCGTACTGCACTGCTCCTATGCTCACTATCGACCCGGAACTGCAAAAAAAACTTCAAAAATATTCCTACGACATCGTCGACGCCATCGAAGTCATAGGCGGCACAAACATTCAGTTTGCTCACGACCCCGATACCGGCCGAGTAGTCGTAATCGAAATCAATCCAAGAACCTCACGTTCATCAGCACTTGCCTCGAAAGCCACCGGCTTTCCAATAGCCCTCGTCTCGTCATTGCTCGCTGGAGGCCTCACGCTCGACGAAATACCATATTGGAGAGACGGCACGCTCGAAAAATACACGCCTTCAGGCGATTACGTCGTAGTGAAGTTTTCCCGATGGGCCTTTGAAAAGTTCAAAGGCGTTGAGGACAAACTCGGCACACAAATGCGCGCCGTCGGCGAGGCGATGAGTCTTGGCAAGAATTACAAGGAGGCCTTCCAGAAGGCTATCCGTTCTCTCGAAATAGACCGTCATGGCCTTGGATTTGCCAAAAATTTCAACGATTTGCCTCTTGAAGAATTGATGAACCGTTTGAGTCACCCGTCAAGCGAGCGCCAGTTCATTATGTATGAGGCGCTGCGTAAAGGCGCTGACATCGATACCCTCTTTGAGAAAACGCACATCAAACGCTGGTTCATCAAACAAATGCAGGAGCTTGTCCAGTTCGAGGAAAAAGTACTGAAGTACAAGGGCAAACAGCTTCCAGATAAGCTGCTAATACAGGCCAAAAAAGATGGTTTTGCCGACCGATACCTATCCAAAATACTTGGCATCCCGGAAAGCCAAATCAGGCAGCGCCGTATTTCTTTAGGTGTTGTCGAGGCCTGGGAACCTGTCCCTGTCAGCGGCGTAGAAAATGCAGCTTATTATTACTCCACTTATAATGCCCCGGATACAGTGCAGGTCAGCAAAAATCGCAAGATAATGGTTTTGGGTGGTGGCCCCAATCGTATTGGCCAGGGAATCGAGTTTGACTATTGCTGTGTCCACGCTGCCTTTGCACTACGCGACGAAGGATACGAGTCGATTATGGTCAACTGCAACCCAGAAACAGTCTCAACAGATTACGATACATCAGACAAGCTTTACTTTGAGCCGCTCACTGTTGAGGACGTACTGAGCATCTATGAGAAAGAAAAGCCCGAAGGCATCATCGTCCAGTTCGGAGGACAGACCCCGCTTAATATCGCCGACGAGCTTGCCCAGGCCGGTGTCAAAATTATCGGGACTTCACCGGAGACAATAGATTTGGCTGAGGACCGCGACCGCTTTCGGGCTATGATGGAAAAGCTAAATATACCTATGGCCGAGTCCGGTATGGCAAGCAACCTTGATGAAGCCCTTAAAATCGCAGAAAGAATCGGCTATCCATTAATGGTAAGACCGTCCTATGTCCTTGGTGGACGTGCTATGGAAGTGGTACACGACGAAGATATGCTCAAACACTATGTCGCTGCGGCTGTGGAAGTTTCACCTGAACGGCCTATCCTGATTGACAAATTCCTCGAAAATGCCATAGAAGCCGAGGCTGATGCCATTTCTGACGGCACTGACGCGTTTGTCCCCGCAGTTATGGAGCACATCGAGCTGGCCGGCATCCATTCCGGAGACTCGGCCTGTGTGATTCCACCTGTCAGCATACCTCAAAAACATCTTGATACTATTTGTGAATACACCAGAAAAATAGCGACGGAATTAAACGTCATCGGCCTGATGAATATGCAGTATGCAATAGCCAACGACACCGTCTACGTGCTTGAGGCAAACCCACGGGCCTCTCGAACCGTGCCGCTGGTCTCAAAGGTCTGCGGTCTTTCAATGGCAAGGGCGGCAACCCAGCTTATGCTCGGCAAAAAACTTTCCGACCTCAACTTAAAGCATCGCTCAATCCCACACTTCGGCGTAAAAGAATCCGTCTTCCCGTTCAATATGTTTCCGGAAGTCGACCCGATTCTCGGACCGGAGATGCGCTCGACCGGCGAAGTGTTAGGTCTGGCTGATTCATTCGACCTTGCCTTCTTCAAATCCCAGCAGGCCGCAAA
>Ga0307378_10012626_pt1 | contig 10764 bp, 11 predicted proteins | sample UN1MG_FD_202238 | JGI IMG/M metagenome (GOLD analysis project Ga0307378, IMG submission 202238) | Soil microbial communities from Risofladan, Vaasa, Finland - UN-1 | ecosystem: Environmental > Terrestrial > Soil > Coastal area > Acid sulfate soil | place: Finland: Risofladan, Vaasa | collected...
CGAGCGCGCGGCACGTAAATGCATTTACACGCGCGAAAAGTACGACTTATGCCGCCTCCGCAACTCCGACGACGGTACCGCGACGCCGCCGACAATTGTCGCGACGACGGGCGCCTGCCGCCGCGGCTCGTCGTCGACGTCGCGCTCGAGCTCGACGCTGAGCACCGCGGCGCTCGCGAGCACGTCGACGCGCCGATGCACCTCGGCGCGCACCTCGTCGAGCCGCGAGCCGAAAATCTCGGGTTCCGTCTTCAACATGGCGCGCGCGCGATCGTACTCGGGCGTCGGCGAGGGCTTCGAGACCTCGAACCAGGCGTACCACACGCCCAGCACCGCGCCGTTCAGCACCAGGCTGACGCCAACGAGGCCAACGTAGCCGTGCCAGGCCATGAACTCGGGCGCGTACACGCTGCCGACGCTCTTGTGCTGCACCTCGAGCACGAGCAGGTAGATGCTAAAGAGCGCAGCGAGCGCACCGCCGAGCGACCAGATCGTAAAGGTCACGCAGCAGCACGTCGAGTGCGTGCACGTCGAGCGCGTGCCGTAGAAGAGCGTGTCGCGAAAGAAAATGTAAAACAACAGCAGCGCGCCCACCGGCGTCGCGTGGTAAATGTCATTGGCGACCATGACAATGCCGGGATCGATCATCGCAAACAGATTGGTAATGAACGAGTCGTTCACAATGAGCAGCACGAGCACGGCGAGAAACACGAAAAAGACGTTCGCGAGCAGCGGGAAAAAGATCCATGCCGACGTCGCGGACGCGCACCGGACGCACGCGGCGCAGTGGAAGCCGAGCACGACAAGGAACAGCACAATGACGAGCGTCCAGCCAAAGTTCGTCCAGTGCGACACGTACGACGCGGCAGTGAACACGGCGAGCTTGTAGACGGCGAGCGTGCCAAACGCGAGCGCGACGACAATCGCGAGCGCGAGCGCGAGCGTCGAGAAGTTGCGCATGCCGAGCGGTCACCGACGGCCGACGCCGGCGCATTAATATGCTTTCTTCGACGACCATTCGCGCCGCAGATCTGGCGGCGATTGGCGACGCGGCCGTGGCGCGCGCGCTCGGCATCGAGGTTGCCGCGCTGACGCCCGAGCAACGCCGCATGTATCACGTGCGCGCACTCGCGTACCGCGCCATGAACGCGTTTGCTGCAACGCTCGGCGGCCGTGCGTCCCGTCGCGCGCAACTGCGTCGCGGACTCGACGGCGCGGTGCTCGCGAGCGTCGGCGCCGGCACCGCGCCCTGGCACCGGTACGCGCGCGCGCCCATGCACGCGGCAAGCAGCGTCGTTGTCAGCGCCAGCGACGTCGCCGCCGCGCATGAGCGGTGCGCGAGCAAGGTGCCGCTCGTACAAGTGTACGCGCTCGAGCCGCTCGTTCGCGAGCGCGAGCGCTACGACGCCGACGTCTCGGCGGCGCTCGTCCCCCGCGACGCCGAGGCGCTGCTCGGCGCATCGCGCGTCTCGCGCACACTGCTCACCTCGCTCGACGAGGCGGTGCGCGTGCGCGCGGCGGCGCCGCGCACAACGAAACGCGCGCGGCCGTCGCGCGCACTCGTCAAGGCGGCGCGTGCCAGCAGCAGCAGCAGCAGCAGCAGCAGCGTTGCCGAAGCGCCGCCGCTGCCGCGTGCGCGACGTGTCGACGACGAGGCCGAGGAGGCGTCGTCGGACGACGACGAGCGCGATGCACGTGCCGCGGCCCAGACGCATGAGGTGCTCGGCGCGCTGCTCGCCGACTCGGCGGCCGCCGACGACGCCGAGTCGGACGACGACGACGCGTCGTCGCTTGACGATTTTATCGTGGATGACAAGGACGACGACGACGACGACGACGACGACGACGACGACGACGACGAGGAGGAGGAGGAGGAGGAGGGTGCCGATGCCGACGTCGATGCGGAGGCTGTCGGCGTTGCCGGCGTCGACGCAGGCGACGCCATGCCCACGTTAGCACGGCTGCATCCCATCGAGGCATTCGACGGCAAGATCTTCTTGTACGAGTCGGGCGAGGCGACGCTCGACGACGGCACGGTGCTTGCGTGCAATCACACGTACGTCATTGAGGGCCGCGAAACGACGCGCGTGCGCGGTGTGCGCGCTGGCACGTACGTGTCGACGACGACGTTCGTGCACTCGCTCGAGAGCGAGCACTTTGACGCGCTCGCCATCTCGACGAAAATAACGAGCGCCTTGAGCTGGTTCTATAAGCCCGAGTACGACGACGCCATGGCGCGCGCCATTACGTACATGGACGCGCTGCTGCGCGACGCCGACGGCGCGCGCGCCGCGCTCGAGACGACGGTGGCCGTGGGCGTCGAGGTGCCCGACGTCGACGAGAGCGCCGAGGAGGCCGCTCGCCTCGAGCAAGCGAAGCACGACGCGGTAGCAGTCGTGCGCGCCGCCATTGTGGCGGTGTGCACGTCGACGTCGGAGCGCGTGCGCGCGCTCGCGGCAGCGGACGCGCCGCCATTCTCGCTCAATCAAGCGCTCGTGCTCGTGCAACTGAACGACGCAGACGCGTTCGCGCACCTCTCCAAGACGACGCACGTTGTGTCGGCCGCGATGCTGCGCGCGCTCTGGGTCGAGCGCCGCGACGCGGGCACCGAGTTGCACGAGGCCATTGAGCACTTCTTTGACGCCCACGCCGTCGGCGACGAGGCGGCTGCCGCGCACCGCGCCGAGCACTTTGAGCCGCGCGCCGCCGCCGGCGATGCCGCAGCGCAGCAGTTTCTTGCCTGGTACGATACGTGGTTTGTGCCGCGCGGTCTCGAGCCGTACCGCGTTGAGCCGCGCATTTACGACAAGGAGCTCAAGTTGTGCGGCTCAATTGACTGTCTGGCGCGCTGCCGCCGCACCGGCGCCATTGGCATGCTCGACTGGAAGCGCGCTGGCTCGCTCGAAAAATATGGCTTCGACCGAGCGCTGCTCGAGGAGCGCAGCGCCGACGGCGAGTGGTTCGAGTACCGCGCCGCGAAGCCGCGCTTCGGTCGCGCGCACTACCTCGACGAGCTCGCCGCCTATCCCCAGGACAAGTACCACGCGTACCTCGCGCAACAGCTGCTGTACGTTCACATTCTCGAGCGCAACACGTCGATTCGTCTCGCGTTCATGTGGTTGCTCGTGTGCCATCCCAACAATGCCGGCAATCGCTACGACATTGTGCGTCTCGAGCGCAACGACGAGTTCATTGCGGCGCTCGTCGAGGCGCGTCGCGCACAACTGCGCAAGAAGAAGAAGAAGAAGCCGGCTGCTCCTCGAGAAAGCCGAGCATAAACGCACACACGTCCGAGTCGGCGGCGCGCATGAGCACGTGCTCGTGCACGAGCATGCGCATGCTCGCGCGCCGCGCGCCGAGCGTCTGCGTCGAGGGCGCGGCGCGCGAACCCCACGGCGGGTCCTCGAACGCCCGTAGAATGCACAGGCGATAGTCGTCGGGCACGCACGACATGACGACGCGGTGCGCGAGATCGAGGTGCTCGAGGTAGCGCCGGTCAATGGGCGTGCCGTCGCGCTCCGCCTGGCGCTCGGCACACAACGCGAGCGGCGTGTCGAGGTACAGGAACGCGACGTTCTCGGGCGTCGCGCTCACGCGCTCGAGCGCGTCGACGACAGTCGAGCCCGCCGCCTCGCGGTACATGGCCCAGCCGGCGGCGTCAATGTCGCCGCGCGCCGCGTTCGCGAGCGCGAACGCGTAGTCGCCCAGCACGCTGCGATCGAACCAGCGCGCAGGCGACGCCGCGCCCGCGTCAATGGCCGCGCGCAGCGTCGCTTGGCGATGCGCCTGCTGCACGAGCTGCAGCATGAGCGCGTACTTGACGGGCTGGCGGTAGAAGGCGGCAAGCAGCATCGGCGACACGCTCTCGAACACCGTCTCGTGCCCGGTGAGCGGGCCGTAGATGCGCAGAAAGGTCGTTTTGCCGGCGCCAATATTGCCCTCGACGAGCACGTGCGTCGCGAGGTGCAGCGGGCGGCCGACTGCAGCCGGCGGCTCGACCCGCTCGGCGTCGTCGGCAGCAGACGTCTGCGCGCGCGTTGCAATGTAGACGAGCGCCGCGCCGCTGACTGCGCCTGCGACCAACAATGCAACAGCGCCTCCAGCTGCCGGGCCATTCGTCGTCGTCGTCGGCGGCGACGTCATCGTTGTTCACGGGCCGCGCGCTCCTCGCGAGCCTCATGCTCGTCGGCCTCGGCCTCTGGCTGTGCGGCTACCGATGCCGCCGCCGCGCCTCGCGCGACGTCATCGTGCACGGCCGGCGCGTCGCCGTCGAGAAACTGCGTCGACTGCGTCGGCGCGTCGCTACTGCCGCCGGCACGCCGGCGACCGAGGCGGCTACGGCGGACGTCGACGGCGACGTCGAGGAAGATATTCTGTGCGTGCGCTGCCTGTACGACGCCGTCGCGTGCCTCACGCCCGAGCCGCTCTTTCCCACGTTCATTGCCCGCGTGTGCGGACGCGGCTGCTGCGCCGGGCCCGTGCGCCTCTTTTGCCGGTGCGCGCGACTCGTGCTCTACGCCGTGGGCGTGCTCTCGACGATTGGGCTCGTCGGCATGGCGGTGACGATCGCGCAAAAGGCTGGCGTCGATACGAGCGTGCTCACGTCGGCGGCGACGAGTGAACTGTAACGAGCGACGACTAACGCGCGCGCGCCCGCGCGTGAATGGCGACGCTCGCGGCGCCCGTCAACGTGCTCGCGCTCGCCATCACCGACGACGATCTGCGCTCCGTGCCCAAGCCCGTCGAAGTGAACTGCGTCTGTACCTGCCGACTCTCGGACCGGCGGCTCAGTACGTACGAGCTCGCGTACCGGCTGCCGGGCGTCGACTACAACCCACAACTGTTTGCGGCCGCCAAACTGCGGCTGCCGCGCTCCGTCGTGCTCGCCTTCTGCAAGGGCGAGGGCGTGTGCCCGGGCGCGCGCAGCGAGTGGAGTTCGCGACTGTCGGCCCTCTACTTTACCGACGTGCACTCGCGCGCAGGCGAGCTCGTGCGCTTTCGCGCCTTTCGCACGCGCAACCTCGTCATGGTCGTGTGGGTGCCGTTCGAGGTGTATCTGAACAAGCTCGTTGCCGCGTGGAAGGGGCATGTCGATTATAACGAGAGCAACTTTCCCGGCTGCGCCTTTCGCATTGGCTGCGGCCCCGACTACGGCGTCACCATTGTCGTCTTTACGAACGGCCGCTGCGTCATCATGCAAGCGAAACGGCCAGCGGACGCGTATCGCGCCTGGTACTGGTTCTACACGCGCGTCCTCTGCGCCTTTCGTCGCGACACGCCCGCTGGCACCACGTCGTCGGCCGCGTACCGCAACGCGACGAGTCGCCGCAACGACACGCTCGCCGACGACTGCCGCCGCATTGCGAGTCGGCACACACGTCGCCGCGACGGGCCCATGGCGGCGTCGCCCGTGTACCGCGACTTTGTTGCGCACACGCCCCGCACCTCGCGCGCACACGCGCCCGCGACGGTGCGGCGCGAGGCGGCGCGCTCGGCGCCCGCGCCCGTCTCGGCGCTCGCGTCGCTCGATGCCGCCGCCGCCGCCGCGTCCGCCGCCGCCGCCGAGAGCACGCTCGAGGAGCGCGCCGAGCACCTGCGTGCGCGGCACGGCGCGCGCTGCCCGCTCATGTGTGCAGCGCGCGCCGCGTCCGCGTCCGAGGACGTGCGCGCCTCGATGCTGGCTGCCTGGTATGTGGGGACGGCACGTCCCCACACCCCTGGCTCACGCACGCCGCCGCCGCAGGTACGCCGCTTACGTTGAGGCGCGCGCCGCCGACGCTGCCGCCAATGCCATGGCGCACGTGCGCGCCGGCTGCACGACAATGGCGTACGGCGAGCTCGTCGCCGAGCTCGGCTACGTGCTGGGCGACGAGCGACTTGCCGCGATTGCGGGCGCGGCCGCGCCCTTTGCCGAGCACGCGCCCGCGTGTCCGTGCGTCGAAACGGCAGTTGGCGACGTCATGGCCGTGTACACGGCGGCACTCGAGACGCTCGAGGTAGCGCTCGAGTCGCAGGAGACGCCCGCTGAGGCAGCGGCAGCGCTCGGCGCGGCGCTCGAGCCGCATCGCCGCGCGGGCTGTTTCGGTGCGCGCGTCGCGCACTGGGCGAACGCGAGCGAGGTCGAGGCGGCGGCGCGCGTGCTCGTGCACCAGTTGCGCGCGGCGCTGCTGGCCGCTGCCGAGCACCGGCGGCCCGGCGACGAGCCCAACGCCGTGCTCACGTTCGACGAGCTCGTCGACTACGAGGCGCAGTTCCGGCTCGAGAGCGTGCGCGCCGCGCCGTCGACGGAAGCATTCGACGTCGGCGCGGCGCCCGAGCCGGCCTATAAGCGGCCGCGCGCCGAGGGCCCGTGACCATGGCCGCCGCGCCGCCAAACGTCACGGCGGCGGGGCCGTTCGTCGTGGGCGCGAGCGCGGGCGACGAGCTCGCGCTCGCAACGGAGGTCGTGCAAGCGTTCATTGTCGACTTTTTTCCCGGCCTCGGCTACCTCGTGCTCTTTCTCGTGCTTGCCGCGTTCGTGTCGGCGCTCATCGTTGCGTGCGTCGGCTTCACGCTCCGCATGCTGCGCGCGCGCTCCGCGTGCGTGTACTTGACGCAACTGGCGCTCGGCGTGCTGCTCACGCTCGTCGGCGTGTACATTGCCTTTGGCGCCGTCGGCCTCAACTTCCAGTGGCTCTTCTTTGGCTCCTCGCTCATTGTCGCGGCGGCCGTCTCGAGCGCGAGCACCTTTACGAGCGCCTTTTGCGCCGGCGTCTACCTGCACGCACTCGGCGTGCTCGACGGGCACACGTCGGTGACGATTGCCGGCAACCGAGGCTCGCTGCGGGCCATTGGCGTCTTTATGACTGAGTTCATTGACGATGCGACTGACGTGTACGCTGGCACGGAAATTGTGGGGCCGAAAAAAGACGACACATCGCAGAAGAAGCTGATCATTGCGCGCAACGACGCTACGCACGTACGTGAAACGGAACTGATTTTGAATCACCAGGTCCTTGAACGGGGCCTTATTGTTGAATGGAAGAGCGGGCGGTCGACGACCGTCGGCTCGCTCGCTGCACTACGGCCGCGCGCCCAGGATCCCGCACAGTACACGACGGCGAGCGGCAGGCTCGGCAATGCGGCGGCTGCGCCGCAGCCGACTGTGCATCGGCAGCAGCAGCAGCAGCAGCAGCACGCTGAGAACACGCCGTACATTGTCGACGCGCGCGAAGCCTTTGCGAGCGGCTCGGGCTCGCTTGCAGGCTTGCACTTTAGGCGCGCCGCGCAGCGATCTTCGTCGTTAAATGTCTGACGACACTTGCTTGCTCCACGAGCAGTGCCGCGCGCCGCGCGCTCCCGTGCGTAGCGCGCACGTCCACGACTCGAGCTTGAGCGCAGGCGCGGCCGCGCGCAGCTCGTCGGCGACCTGCGCGCGCGCCGAGCCCGCAACGAGCACCGTGCGGCAGCCGTCAATGAACGAGTCGAGGTCGGCCAGCATCGCGGCGGCGACAAGGTACTCAATCTCGGCGGCGTTCAGCGACTGCTCGAGCACCGTGCCGAGCTCGAGCTCGGTCATGCGCGCACACGCCTGCTTGCGCGTCGACGCAATGCCGCGCACCGCGCCGTGCTCGTCGTCGACGTACATGAACGCAAATGGCCGTCGCTGCACGGGCGCGCGGGCGCGCGTCGCCGAGACGACGACGAGCGAGTCGTCGCTGGCGTCGGCGTCGTCGTCGTGCCGCGGCCGCTTGGCTCGCGCGCCCGTTTCGCGTCGGCCATCGCAAAACTCGAGCGCGCCGACGCAACATGCGGCCGCCATGCAGATGAGCACGGCAGTTGGCGTCGCCTGCACCGATGAGACCCACGCGGGCGCAGGCACTAATTGCTCGGCGACAGCCGCCGCTGTAACAGCGACGCTCGCCGCGACGACAATGAGCAGTGCGTGCGCGCAGCCGTCCGACTGCCGGCAATCGGCGAGCGCGGTCGCTGCCATGCCGAAGCGGTGTTGGTCGTTCGTCGCTGAACGACGACGCTGCGCCGCGCTGGATCTCGTTGCGTGCGCCCGCGCGCCCTCTGGGCTGGTCCTGGGCGCGGCCGGCGGCGTCGCGGCACTCGGCGTCTTTGCGCTGCTTGACGCGCTCGCTGTGCACGCGCTCAACGACGTGCGCCCGGCGCTCGGCGGCGCGCTCATCGTGCCGCCCGCGCTCGCGTTCGCGGGCTTTGTGCTCATGGTCGCGACGCCCGTGCGCGTGTTCGTCGAGGACGACGCGAACGCCTTTCACGCCTGGGCCGCGGGCCAGGCGCACTGCCGCGTCTGCTCCTCGTTTCTCGCCTTCTTCACGGCGCTCGGCGTCGCGCTCGTGCTCGTGCCGGCGTCGCGCGCAACGAGCGCGAGCGACTACGCGTACGGGGACGTGCCGTCCCCGAAGCCCTGGCTCACCAGCGAGTGTAGATATCTGCCGGCGAACTCGAGCGGCTACGATGATGAGCGCGGCGAGACGATGCACGTGCGCGTCGCGGAAGCGGCGGCCGCGTACGTGTGTGCGCTCTTTGTTGCCGCGATGCTCGTGCTGTACGCGCGACTCGCCAACGAGACGGCGGCTGCCATGGAGCAAGCGGCCGAGGACGCGGCGCGCGCTGCGGCTGCGACTAACCGCGCGAATGAGCGACGACGCCGAGCCGGCGCAGACGACGCCGGCACTGGACACTGAAACGAGTCCGAGTGAAACGACAACGACAACGGAGATCGACGCGCGCGTCGTGTACGTGGCGCAAGAGACGCTCAAGTCGCCGACGCTGCAGGCGCACATGCGCGAGCTCGCCATGCTCATTCGCCCCGAGCTCGTCATTGGCATTGCCATTGAGCGCGCCTGGTTCTTTCCCGGCGGCGACGACGAGCTCACGCCCGCGTCCTCGCCCGCGCGCACGACGGCGCTCGCCGTCGCCGTCGTCGCGGCGCGGCACCTGACGCTCGGCGGCAAGCTGCTGCAGCGCACGCGCGCCGAGTTCATGGACTTTATGCGCCTGCTCGTCGGCAACGACTCGCTCGATTCGGTGCGTGTCGGCTTCATGCACTCGTCGACGTTTCGCGAGCGCTACGGCCCCGTGCCAGAGGGCCGCGTCGCCGTGTGCGTCATGCTCGCGGCCGCGGACGACGGCAACGCGCCGTCGTCGACGGACGGCACCGTCATGGCGTACTCGAACGTCGAGCGCTCGCTCGTCTGGCCCGCCGACGTGCTCGCGGCACACTGCGCCGCGTGCTTCAAGGCGCCCTCGGAGTGCGCCGACGGCAAGCTGCTGCAGTGCACGCGATGCAAGCGTTCGCGCTACTGCTCGCGCGAGTGCCAGCGCACCGATTATCCGGACCACAAGCCATTCTGCGGCGCGGTGCTGTTTGCGCCCTCGTCGTCGAGCGACACCTAAATTTACACGAGCACCGGCGGTCGCGCTGTCGTCGGCGGCTCCTGCTGCTTCCTGCCGCCGCCGCCGCCGCCCAAGTCGATGCGCCGCTGCGGCGGCGGCGGCGCCGGCTTGACGTTGGCGTTCGCGCGCAACCGGTCGTAGCGGCGGCGCGTATCGGCATCGAGCGCGTCGACGAACTCGCTCGGCAACGCCGTGCGCTCGAGGTACCGAGGTGCCTGGCGCACGAGCCAGCCCGCGAGCGCCGCGAGCGTCCCGTCGACAAAGGCGCCAACGTCAAAGTTCGCCGGCGCCGCGCACATGACGCCAAAGTCAATGAGGTAGTAGCGGCCGTCGCGCATGGTGATGTTGCGCGCGGCGGCCTCACGCAAATCGTCGTGCACCAGACCGAGCGCGGCGAGCGCGGCTGTCGCACACACGAGATCGGCGGCGAGTCGCACCCAGTTGAGCGTCGGCGGCTCGGCGGCGAGCATCACGCGCTCAATTGACGTGCCCGTATCGGCAAGCGCCGACACGCGCTCGAGGCCCGGCGCGCCGTTGAGGCGCGCGACGAGCATGTAGCCAGCGAGGTACGTCGTGCACGTCCGCGTGCCTGCGCGCTGCGCCGCGGCCAGGCGCGTGAGCACGTCAATTTCATCGAGCGTCGTCGTGCGCTTGAGCACGAACGTGCCGACGGTTATCGGCGCCGTAGCCATGCTCGAGCGCGGTACGTGCGCGTCGGTGGTACGGCGTTTTATACGCACGCCTCGATTTACAGCAGCGCCCAGCAGCAGCTTGCTGCGAGCGCGACGACGAGCGTTGGCCCGGCGCGCAACGATGGAGCCGCGGCCGTCGTCGTCGTCGACGACGGCGACGACGCGCCGGCACACTGCGTCACTTTCTCGCTGCACAACCCAGCGCGAGCGTAAAAGACGCACCAGAGTCCTGGCTGCGTGGAGAATGGCGTGGTGCACGCGAGACAATGCGGTCTCGCGTTGCATGCGGTGCACGTCGCCGCGTCGTTGCCAAACGATATCGAGTCGACGCACGACGCTAGCCAGCCGTTGCCCCGCGGCGCCGTACAGCCGACGGCGTCATCGGGCGCGAGCACGCGCGCAATTTTCTGCGCCGCGAGCCCGAGGCCGCGCGTCAGTGCCCAGCACGTTTCAGTCGCGTTGCGCGTGAGCGTCGCGTTCACGCGCAACGGCTCGCAGCTGCGCGTGTACACCTCACCGCCGCCCGCATCGATCCAGAACGTTTCGCAGTACACGCACCCGCCCTCGACGGCCGGCGACGCCGTCGCGTAGCACGAGGTGCAATCGGTGGCGAGCGTCTCGCAGGTGCTCTGCGCCGCTGCGCATGCGAGCGCGAGCGCGACGACGA
>Ga0307378_10012627_pt1 | contig 10763 bp, 14 predicted proteins | sample UN1MG_FD_202238 | JGI IMG/M metagenome (GOLD analysis project Ga0307378, IMG submission 202238) | Soil microbial communities from Risofladan, Vaasa, Finland - UN-1 | ecosystem: Environmental > Terrestrial > Soil > Coastal area > Acid sulfate soil | place: Finland: Risofladan, Vaasa | collected...
AGTCTGCTTCTGACCCAAAGCGGAAGACGAGAAGGCTAGGAGCGACGGCTGTCCTCTATCTGAAGCGTCACGACGCGCGCTAGCAATGTCGCCGGATAGAATATCCCAATCATGGCCTCTACTTGAGAGACTGCCCTCACTATCAGCGATTTTCCTCTGGACTACACCTGCAAAGAGAGCGTGTGTGGTGGAGGCGGACAGACAGACTGACCCCCTGCGCATGCCCTGACTCCCGGCCTCGGTTCCGGGCTTGTGGCGGTGCAAGGGCCCGATTTTGGGCCTCAAAGGAGGTCAGGGATGAGTACTCCCAACTATTACGCTGCGGAGGATCGCGCGAACAAGTCCTCTTCGGCGCCGAAGCTGCAAGGCACCGGAGACCTAGCAAGCGCCAGCCTTGACGAACTCCGCCGTGAGTGGCGACGGCTCCACCGTAGCGAACCGCCAAGGATCAGCCGCGAGCTTCTAATCCGCGGGATCGCCTATCGGCGCCAGGAGCTTGAGCATGGTGGGCTCGGCAAGACGACGCGCCGCAAGCTCAAGACACTGGCAAAGATGTTCCGGACCACGGGCCGGGTGGCTCCAGATCCTGGCCTCGCCCTGAAGCCGGGGGCCCGGCTGGTGCGCGACTGGCATGGCCGCACGCACACCGTCACGGTGACGGAGGACGGCTTCGAATATGCCGGGGCGAGCTATCCCTCACTCACAAAGGTCGCCAAGAAGATCACAGGCGCCCATTGGTCGGGGCCTCGCTTTTTCGGTCTCGTGCGCGCTGGTACAAGCTCAGAGACGGGGGCAGACAATGGCTAAGTCGCGAGAGGCGACGCGTCGCCCCTCAAGACGGCTGCGTTGCGCCATCTACACCCGCAAATCGTCGGACGAAGGGCTGGAGCAGGCGTTCAATTCGCTCGATGCACAGCGCGAAGCCTGCGCCGCCTACGTTCTTTCCCAGAAGCACGAAGGGTGGTCGGTCTTGCCGACCTTGTACGACGACGGCGGCTACTCAGGAGGGACGCTGGAGCGTCCTGCCCTGCAACGGCTTCTGGCCGATATCGCTGACGCCAAGGTGGACGTGGTTGTCGTCTATAAGATCGACCGTTTGACGCGCTCGCTGTTCGACTTCGCCAAAATCGTGGAAGTCTTCGAAGCGCGCGACGTCTCGTTCGTCTCGATCACGCAGCAATTCAATACCACCACGAGCATGGGGCGCCTGACCCTCAATGTCCTTCTCTCCTTTGCGCAGTTTGAGCGAGAGGTGGCCGGCGAACGGATCCGCGACAAGATCGCCGCCTCGAAGAAGAAGGGCATGTGGATGGGTGGCCTGCCGCCGCTCGGCTACGAGGTCCGGGACCGGAAGCTCGTCGTCAATAAAGAGGAGGCAAGCACTGTCCTCCATATATTTCGGCGCTACGCCGAGCTCCGATCCGTGCGTGCCCTTAAAGTTGAACTCGATGCTGCCGGAATCCGCAGCAAGCGGCGCACCTTCGCGGACGGGACCGTCTATGGCGGTCACAAGCTCTCTCGGGGCGCCCTCTATCTCATGCTGCAGAACCGAATCTATCGCGGCGAGATCACGCACAAAGGCAACGCCTATCCCGGAGAGCATAAGGCCATCGCGGACCAGTCCCTTTGGGACAAGGTCCAGGCCGTCCTCGCCGAGAACCGAGTCGGTCGGACCACAGGCGCCGACGCAAAGTACCCCAGCCTCTTGGCCGGCCTCGCCTTCGACGACAGCGGCGAACGTTTGACGCCCACGCATGCCGTCAAGAAGGGCACGCGCTATCGGTACTACGTCTCGAAGTCACTGATCACGGAGGCTGCCAAGGACCATTCGCAAGGGCGGCGGATCCCTGCCGGCAATCTGGAGACTCTGGTCATTGACAGACTCCGCTCCCTCCTTGCCGATGAAGGAGCGGTGCTGACTGTTATCACCGATGTGGAGCCGAATGGAGCCCAGCAAAAGCGGCTGATCGGGCGCGGACGCCAAATCTCAGAGGAGCTTCCCACGCTCGCTCCAGACATAGTCCGATCCATCCTCCTGACTCTCGTCAACCGGGTCGACATCAAAGCCGAGCACGTCGAGATCAGAGTGTATCAGCAGCGGCTTCACGATCTGCTCCAGGCGCAGTCGATAGAGCCGCCTTTGCCTGCGCGGGCTCCTGCGGGCACCGGCGACATTCTGAAACTCAAGGTCAAGGCGCGACTGCAACGCGTCGGCCGCGAGATGAAACTGGTCGTGCACAATGCCGCGGATCGTACGATCGCCGATCCCGGCCTTCTGCGGATCGTTGCTCGGGCGCATGACTTCCAAGAGCGATTGATGCAGGACCCCGATCTGACCGTGCCGGCAATAGCAAGCCAAGAGCGCCTGACCATCGGCTACCTGTCACGCCTGCTGCGGCTTCCGTCGCTCGCACCCGATATCGTCACGGCCATCATCAACGGCAAACACCCGCCTGAACTCAGCGCAAAGCGGCTGACGCGGCTGGCGCTCAAACTCCCCACCGACTGGGCCGACCAGCGGAAGCTGCTCGGGTTTGAACGGCAATAGTGCGCGTTTTGCGCAACGTTGCTGCGCGATGCTGCCTGATGCACTCGTACGAAAATGTTGACCCCCAAATGCCCCCCGAGAGACTTTCGCGTCGCTAGCGGCCCTCGTTCCGCGCAAACACGTCTCTGCAGCTAAACTAGCGGCGTGAACGAGGGCAAAAGCGCCGGAAACCGCCCGACAAAGGCAGGTTCCGTGAAACACGATTTTTCGTGCTATGCCAATGACTTATGATGGCTGGGGCGCCAGGATTCGAACCTGGGATCACGGGATCAAAACCCGATGCCTTACCGCTTGGCTACGCCCCAACGCGCTTCATGTTCTCTGATTCCCGCCTGGCACTCTCTATATATGGCAGGCGGGCTGCCCTCCTACCAGCATCCGGGCGCTTGGGCAACGGATGGGACCGGTCTCGTCCCAGGGGAATTGGAATTTGCAGCCTCGCCAGCTTGTGTTGCGGGGCTTGGCCTCTGCGTCTATATACGTGCCTCTTCAAGCCAAGGCGGAGTGTAGCGCAGCTTGGTAGCGCACCTCGTTCGGGACGAGGGGGTCGCAGGTTCAAATCCTGCCACTCCGACCAATCTTTCCCGGTTTCAATCTAATGACTTAGGCGATCTGACCGGCAACGCAGGTAATCGCACCGCCCCCGTTTACGCCCCCAAATCCCGTCGCAACGAAGACCCACCGCCGAAATGCAAAGCGCCGCCCCGGTCTAGCACGACAGGGAACGGCGCAAGCATCGGATGGAGTGCCGTCCGATGACACGTCCACTCCGCCAACGCGCACGCCGGAATGGCACCCGCAGCATTTTCGCGGGCGACGAGCCGCGCGACCGCGAGCTTGTGGACCACTGGCCGAAGCCGGTGCGGAAGCGACCGAAGATCAGCAAGCGGGAGCGGAAACGCAGCGCCAAAGACCGCGCTAACGAGCGTGCCGCCACCGCATCTTACCAAGCACGATTGGCAGCGTCTTGGGCACTTGTGAGGAAGGAAGACGACTAGAAGAGTGGCGGCCCGCGAGCCAAACGCGGACCGCCTCGCAGCGCATTGAAGGGTTATTGGCATGACCGTGGCGATACGTTGCGATGAAGTGGCTACCACGGGGCAGGACCATAGCCAAGCACCAGCCCAAGGCCGAAGGGTGCGGTCCCCGGTGTCCTCGATCCGGCACCAGAAATAGCAGTCGGCAAGCTGACACGGGAAAGAGCGGTGTCAGTACCCCTAGCGGGGTTTCGTCATAGCCCATCCGGGCAGCGGTCGGCGCGAGCCGACAGCCCGGAGCGGAGGCGGAGCAAGTCGCTAGATCGGGTTCGGGACGGCCCCCTCGCCGGGGGCTATGGCCGTATTGTGTCCGCTGGAACGCCAATAGGGACGACGGGACGAACCGCAAACACCGGGACGGGGCAACGGCGAAGCCGTGCAACGGCCCGCAAGCGAAGGCGCAAGCTGGAAAGCCCGTGAGGGCGAACCAGCCAGACGATGAAACGAGGAAGGGTGCACAGCACCCGGACCGGCAGCGTTGGCGGCGACCGCCCAACGCACGGCATCAGTAAATGGAAGGGCGCGGGGGCAACAAGCACCCCGCCCCAACGAACGGCATCAGTAATGGATGGGTGAAGCCACGATCAGGAATGAAAGGCCAGACCATGAAACAACACGACTTCCGCAGATGATGTTCGACAAGCTGCGCGAGATCACAGGCGACCTGGTACCGCCCGTGTTCGAGGCGTCGGACTATCCCCGCGCCTTGAAGATCGGCATCCGCGACGATCTTGTCGCCCGGTTTCCGCATGTGAAGCCGTGGCGTCTGGCTGGATGGATCGCCCTATGGTGCCGCCGTATCCAGTATCACCGGGCCGTGGCTCGCGGTGGTGTCCGTTTTAATCTGGATGGCAACCCGGCTGGACGTATCACGGAAGCCGAACGGGCCTATGGGCGCGAAATCGTCGCCCGTATGCAGAAGCCCCGGCCCAAGACGGTCGGCAAAGGCGGTCGCCCGATCTTGCAGCTCAAAGGCGCGGCGTGACCTTGTGAACGCTGCTAAGCTATAGAAGTAGTTGGGAGCAAATCAGTGGGAGGGCAAGCCATGACAGAATTTCGCGTTTGCAGGGAGCTTTTGCCGCAGTGCTTTACTGGCGGCTTTCATTTCGCGGGTGATCAAAAATCGCAGGAGGGTGCGGTTGAATACCTTAGATGTCTTGTCGAAAATACCGACGTCTGGCTCGAAGCAGAACAGCACATTCGGGACTACCTTCGATTACAAAACGTGCCGGATAACCAGATCAACAGTGAAATAGAAAGAGCCCGTGAGCGTATTGCGCCATGGTTGCCATGAGTATAGCCGACCCCGGCGCTTGAGCCATGGCCCTTTATCATAGCACGCCCGCAATGCTTGAAATTGGCAGCATAATCCTGCCGGGGAATTGGGGGCGCATCGTCCGTTGCATCGGCGAACGGCACCCTAAGTGGAACCGGGAGCAACTATACGAGACGGTTCGTCAACGACAGCCCAATGCGGCGAATTTGCCTTCGCGCCTCGATGCCAGCTTTACCTGTCCGACTGAGGAAGGGCTTCGCTTCTACCACCAATCCCAACTTGAAAAAGGGAACATTCCAGCAGTGCTGTACGAAGTCGAGAAGGTCGATCCCAACGCCTCGGAGCATCTGACGGAATTCAATCTAGCGATGTTGACGCCGCAAGGGATGACTGATGAGCAAGCTGCCGAGCGTTACTGGCTTGGTGACTTTTGGTTCAACATCGAAGGTCGACCCGGTTTCAGATGTGAAGAGATCCTCACAACGTCTGCAATTCGTATCGTGCGTCGATTGCCAGAGTGATGCTTGGGTCCTTCCACGCGTGGATGCAAAGCGAGTGCGCAGAATATCAAGCAAAGCAAAACCGTTTAGAGGGGGTCAAGTCTCGCAGCCGAAGCGCACGCGGAGATCGCCGCGGCAAGGCGTTGGGGAACCCAAACCCAAGACGGTCGGCAAGAATGGTCGCCCGATCTTGCGGCTCAAGGGCGCGGCGTGCAGCTGTGAATGTTGCTAAGTTGCCGGGGTTGGTAAGAGCCAGCCAGAGATAGAGGAGCGATCTGCTATGCGACTGATGATGAAGTTCATTATTCCGGTTGAGCGCGGCAACGAGACCGCCAAAGACGGAACCCAGATTAAAGCCCTCGAAAGCCTACTGAAGGCGACGAATGCGGAGGCTGCCTACTTCACAATGATCGACGGAGAACGTGGGGGTTACATTTTCTTCGAGGAAGCCGATCAGGCGCAATTGACCCTGCTCAACGAGGCGATCATGGCTGCACTCGACGCAGCCATCGAAATTGTGCCCGTTTTGTCTTTTGACGACCTAAAGCGCGGGCTGCCGAATTAGCGCAGCTACCGCTTTCAAAATGGCTTGAGCAAACCGTCCTTGCCGCATGGGCTGGCAGCGAAGGGCAGACCTTGCGCTTGTGTCCAACGCAGAAGGGGATTGCGGACGCGCGACCGATCCGGCTCTTCTACGCTTTAAGCCGGTGCCGAGCGGTGGTAGTTTTTGCTAGTCTTTTTAGTAACGAAACTTCGGACGCGTACCGCGAGCTTTGACTTCTTGTTGAATACAGGCTTGCAGCAAGTTGTAGCTGCCGTGACCGCCGAAGCGTGCGATCTCGTCGCAGTGCTCACGCGCCTTAATGGGCACCTCAGCCCAATTTGCCTTTAGTCCGTCATAGGCGTTTTGCTCTTGTTCTAGGCATGCGTTGTCGAGGGAAGCCGAATAGCTACCGCCAAAGTTAGCCACTTCCTTGCAGTGAGCCTCTACGTCGTATCGCGGCGGCCCATCTGCGTGAGCCACCACCGGGGAGACAGAAAGCAAAACGGCAATCGTAATAAACCGGCGCATTGTTGCCCTCTGCTGATGCCAAGACCGAATTCATTCAAGGGTGTGCAGCCCCCGTAGAATACGCAAGTACTATCCATTTGTGAGTGGGGACACTTGACTTGGGTCAGTGCTTTGCTTGTTAGCCCGACGAGCAAAGGGCACCGAGTAAATCGGGCGATCGCCTAGATCGCCTTTCCCTCAGCCGGGAGCCTGTGAAAGGCCGACGGTCACCCTTTCCCCATATCACAGGGACGGAAAGGGCGGAGCTATTTCCGGAGTTCAACGCTTGCAAGCGACTTTTAGCGCGGCGCCGTTAGTGGCTTCGATGAACTGAGAACCGCTTGCGCTAGCGTTTTGATCATCGTTTCAAATCCGGGCGGCAGATGCGCATGAAGCATCCACGGTTCCAAACAGACTGGGCCCCAATGAGTTCCGAAGGGCAAGTCCGGTGCATTTTGACGTTTAAGTTCCGCCTCGATCTTGCGTTCATCCGGATAGCCGTCATCGTCGGTATAGCGCGGCTCAAGCTTATAATACATGGCCATGCCCTCAAGTTCGGATGCCGTATAGGGGCGCGTGCGCATCTGCACGTCCCATTCGGCTTTCACAAGCGTTGGCATGCTTTCCCAATGCGGCGCATAATCGACAAAACCGAGGTCGCGAAACTCGATGTAGACCCCTTGGTCTTCTAATCGGCCATCATTAATGCGCAACCGGATGCCGTCTGCGTTGGCAGCCGCAACAAGTTCTTTAGCGACACGCACCGCTGTCGCGGCCCAATCTCCCGGTTGGCCACCAGAGACTTCGACCTCTACGTTGAGCCACAACACCGCACCATCTAGCTTGCGGTGCTTGCTTGCCTCGGTGACGTTGATGCCAAGCACTTCCCCATCAGGCAGTTTCCGGCAATCCTCGGCATGGGCCGCCCCGGGCATCATAAAAAGTAGCAATGCGATGCCGATCACGCATGAGTGGGTCATTTTGGCCTCTATTTCCCGCGGCATCTTTTGCGCCTTGGCTAGCTGTTCGGGTGTCATTTTGGACGCGACGAAGTCACGTTTTTTGACTGCGCCATCATCAGCCCTTTTTGATAGGCGGGCATTTCTTTCGACAGACATTCTCACAGGGGATGCCGTCGTTGTCCCTATCCAAGGCTCCGTAGCCGCATTGCTGGAATAAAAAACATGCCCGTTCGCAAGAGCGAACGCTTTTGCAGTAGGGCCGGACCGGCGGGCAGTTGGCAGCCTCACGTGGCATCGGAATGGGTTGCCCTTGGGGCGGTTGGGTTGGCCTCTGCCCTTCCCGGTATGCCCAAGGGAACTCAAACTTGCCCGCCCAAAGTCCAGCCTTCTGTCGCTCGGCTAGCGCTTCAAGTTCCGTATATTCTTCCGAGTATTTTGTGAAGGCGAAGGCCATTCCGGCCCTGACCATGACCTCGTTCACGTTGGTCATGGATCCGCCTTTGCCAAGTATCCAGCACTCCGCCAATGGTCGCCCATAGACGTCCACGTCCACGCCTCGGGTCTGGCAGTAGAGCTTACCCTTCGAAAGAATGTCTTGAAGTGCCACCGTTGCCTTTGTTCCGCATGGGTATGATTGACCAAAACTATTTTGGCATAACTGGTCGGCTTCGGGCGCATCGATCCCTGCCAATCTTATTTCGGTATCGCCTACTATGATGCTATCGCCGTCTTTTGCCTTACCAATGCCTTCGATCGCTCCGCGTTGTGCGACCTGCGCCAACAACGGCGATATTAGGAAAACGGCGCACGCCGCGAGCGCCCCAAGAGAAACGAGGATCACGTGTGGTGGTTGGGACAAACGCATCGATCTTCTTTCACATTGGGTTCCCCATTTGCGAAGCTCGCCCATGGTTGTCGAACGTACTCGCTGTGGCCCTGACATAAATCAAGAGCACCGAGCCATTGGGCGCGGTCTCCAACGACGCACTCACACGGATCGCCAATCAGATCGCCGACGAGGCGCTACCGCCCGCCGCTTGATGTTTTTGGTGCTATGCTTGTCGTCGGGAGCAAGTGCAATGAGCACATCGCAACGAATAAGCCGTAGATTTTGCCGTATTGGGGCCGCCGTTGTTGCTGTGGCCCTGTTTTCGGTGGCCACGTCTGACGCGGCAATTGGGTACTTTTCCACCGGGAATGATCTTTATCAGGAATGCCAAAGCAAAAGCTCGCAACTAAAAGCCGCTTGCGCCGGGGTCATTGTCGGTGCCTACGAAATGATGGAAGCATTGGGTTACGAATGTATGGGCGAGCGCGTGACCCGCGAGCAGGTCAGGGACGTCGTTTTAAAGTACCTACGCGAGCATCCCGAACATCGGCATGAGCCAGCCGCGGTTAGCATCATAATGGCTATGGAGGCTGCATTTTTTTGCAAGCCGAAGAACTGATACCGCGCCATAGTATCGGTCATCGGCGGCTTTGCATCGGCCTAGGAAAGCCATGCGCAGAGCAGCTCCCATCGAAGCCGAAATCGCCGACCCCATGTTGCCAGCCGCTTGGTGTACTCGAAGGGCTTCCTACCCTTGATCACCGACATAAATTCAGGTTGGCTTCGAGGTCATCTTTGGGACGGATGCAATGAATCGAGTGCGCCCATTGGCGAGGCGATCTTTCACTGGCTAAGTCCGTCTTTGTCAACGGCTTGCTCTTTTACGTCGTCTTGGTGGTCGCGCTCGTTTCCGTCGGGCAAGCGGTAAATTCCGCCGCGTTCCTTTACATCGGCATGACGATCTTTGGAATTTGGTTCGTATGGGCGTTTGTCGGTATCTGTCGTGCCGCATTTAAGAGGCCCAACACGATTTGGGGGCGAGTAACGTCTGTTGCGGCGATAACGCTCGTCCTTTTGGTGGTCGTGCTTAGTATGCGCGACATCGCATTGCTACTCGGATGATGATCGCGATTGGCCTTAAATCCTGTAAGCGGACTTCCTTGGCGGCGAAGATGACGACGATTAAAGGCCGTGGCCAGACCTCGCATCTGAAACACCGCCCGCTCTTGATCGGACCGTGCTTTAGGATGTGGTGTTCGTGCCTTCCGCCTTCATGGATGACGAGCCATGCACAACGCCCTTCGTGGGCGCGTACATGATCGGAAACCGGCTCTTGGCTAAAACATCTTGCGCCTTGTCGTCCAGAGGCTTCCCGACTTGCTTCGAATAGTAGGCCAAAAGATCGACCGCCCACTTGCGCAATTCATCGTCCTTGCGAACGTCGCCCGCAAGGATGCCAAGCGCTACGTCGATCATTTTCACGGCCACGTCGCGACGATGACGACGCCCTTCTAACCACTGACCGACCAGAACGCCGATCAGCCCAACGACCGCCGTAAAAAGCACGCCGAATAAGGCGATCAGCGCGACTGTGATCTCTGTGCCCAAAGCGTTGATGATCTTTTCCAATGGACAGCCCTTCCGCTTCCGACGCCAACACGTTGGCTTCGGGTCCTAGTTATGGCTGACGCATTGCGAGGCCGCCGCCTCGCGAAAAATCATTCGGTTCAAAACCGTTTGGGGGGGTTAAGTCTTGCGGCCCACGCCCCGGTGATAGAATGAACGCATGCGCACTGGTCATAACATCAAGATTGGCATTGCCGAATGGTCCCGCTACCGCGCCACCCCCTAGCATCATAACGACAATCAAGCTGGCAAATATGCTTCCCATCGAAGGTGATTTTCCTTTAGGCCAACATTAGATCAGGCCGTTCGGAGAACGAAATGCCGCATCGCACGGCTAGACCACGAGACCGTTGGTCCGAGGTTCAGGTTAAGGCCTATTTCAGTTGCTGAAATCCAGCTTTACTTTTGCAGGTGGCGGATCCTTGGCGACAACGGCGGGGAAGAGATCAGCCAATCCCCACCAACCATTGATCATCAGCTTTTCGGTAGCACCATAGGTTAGGTAGTAGGGGTCTAGGCGGTGACAGGCCTGATCCTTATTTGCCGGTGACAGGACAGCCACAGCAAGCAGACCGAATATGATGCGGTCGCTAAGCTGAACCTCCCCTTCGCGCCCCACCAAGAGGCGCGTTCGACGCGGCGGGCCGTTGACGTCGCTAAGCAAACTAAAGCCATCTGGTAATTCGTCGCCGTGCCCATGGCAGCAGCGATGCACGGTATAAATCACGTCCGCTATGTCAGGCGCTCCGCAGGATGCCGTCGGCTTCTTAATGATCGCCACGGGAAACCGGGTCTCTTCGATATCGATCCCGGGAGCGCCCATTGGACCCAAGATCGCGTAGTTGTCGCGCAGAAGCCGTGTGTAGCGCGCTCTGTTGCTCATGTTGGGGAGAAGCTTTTTTGCGGTACCGTCGACGGCGTTGCATGCATGCAA
>Ga0307378_10012630_pt1 | contig 10762 bp, 8 predicted proteins | sample UN1MG_FD_202238 | JGI IMG/M metagenome (GOLD analysis project Ga0307378, IMG submission 202238) | Soil microbial communities from Risofladan, Vaasa, Finland - UN-1 | ecosystem: Environmental > Terrestrial > Soil > Coastal area > Acid sulfate soil | place: Finland: Risofladan, Vaasa | collected...
GATTACCCCGCCGATCTGGTCCTGCCAGCCGCCACCGGTCGTTAATGCCTGTTCCAGGCGAAGCACGCTGTAAAAGAGTTGTCGTTGTGACAATTCTATGCCCATAGTGCGCTGAATCGCCGCGAGAATCACCGCTCCCATTATGCTCGATGTGCCCAGGCCGCTGCCTTTCGGGATGGCTGCGAGAGTGGTTAGCTCGATTCCTCCGCCGAAGCGCTCTAAAACTCTTTTCAAGCTGGTTTTTTTGTTGCCGCTGTTCCGTTCGGGTGACAGGCACGACAAGGCCAGGGCGGCCTTTGCAAGGGCGAAACTGCTGGTCGCTTTTCGATAATCCAGAAGCTCGTCGAAACCGGTAATCTCGGTCCGTACTCCCTGGTCGATCGAACTGATGCGAATCACCGGCTTATCGATGACACGGGCGTATGCCTGGATGGGAGACTGGCCGTTGAGATTAACCGCGGCGTTGACTACGCAACCACCGTGTTCGAGCGAGTAAGGCGGCGTGTCAGTCCAGCCGCCCCCGACGTCGAGGCGTGCCGGTGCTCGTGCCCAGACAATCTCATCGCTCCGTAAAACGCTCCGAGGTTTAACATCCTGCCCGGCACCGCCGGCGATGATAGCTTTCTCCAAGCTTTCGAATGCAATACTTTTTGCACGGCGTGCCCATTTAACAATGGAAACCTTCGAATTCAAACCGAGCCCCAGAGACACCAGCCATTGATGCTGTCCCGGACTGAGAAGCCGCTTCAATCCCGGCAGAGCTTTTGACAGCGGGGGATTGGTATCTTCGTAAAGCTCGACCAGCGCCGAACCCAGCGTATGAATAATGCGTGGAAATACGAGCGATTCGGTTCCCCCGTTGTGGCCATTTCTAAAATGCCAGTGGGCTTCGGCGAGAATTTCAGATACCCGCGTACTCAAATCCCCGGCGTCATTCAGCAGGTATGCCAGCTCGGAGCTTGAGAATTCACTTCGCGGGCGAAACATTTGACGCAGGGACTTTTGGATTAATTTCGCTCGAATCTCGTGGCGTCGTTTGTAAAAGTCGCTGTAATCAGCCATGTATAAAATCTGTTCGAGGTTATATCTATCCGCCTTTTGCCATGCCCTTAAGTCCTTATCGCAGGCACCGGCCGGATCGAGCATCCAGAGCCATTGTTTATAATGTGTGTGAGTTTTTACCGCCGGGAAGAGCCGGGCATTCCAGATGCTCCGATTTCCGGCAGGCATATCCGCATCCCAGAGATCTTCCGGCCCGGCGCCGACGGCGTTAAGCCATTCGAACACGTCGAGGCCGCAGAAACTGCCGCCTTCTTCTATTGTCTCCTTGAACGTGTCATCCAGGTTATAACAGCGTACGAACCAGACACTTCTGCCCTTTAGGCTGCGTCCCCTGATAACGTCGAGACATGCTCTCTGCGGCAGAGAAATCGGTTCATCAATGTCGACGCCGACGACCACGTTTTCTCCGCCCAGTGTTAGCGATGAATTGATTCGGCATCCCTCCACCCAGGAAGAAGCGCCTTTGACAACGCCCTTGTCGGTCATCTCGTTGTTAATGTCAAGGAAGGTCTGCAGATGAGATACTCCACGGTCTTCCTGAAGCAGCCGCGTGCCGCTGCTGATAATTGCTCTGCTGGACCCGAAATCCAGGAAATCGCAATGCCTTAAGAGTTTCATGCTGAAAGGCACGGGCGAAAAAGCCTTAAACAATTAGGCCAGCAGATTTTTAGTCCATTTTGAGCCGCTGTTCTGCGCAGACTCCCGGTGCTCGGATTTGGAGGCTTCGCTGCCCATCGCGCAGCATATCTCCCGGTAGAAATCCAGTCCGCGTTCCAGGACAGCCCGGCCCATTTCGCCGCTTAGAGCGAGTTTGCCGTGCCCACCGGCCGAAGCGCCGAAAACTTCCAGCATTTTAACGGCCGTGGTCGCATCGAAGTTCATGATTCCGATATCCAGGCAACTCTGGCCGTACGTGTCGATTGCCCCATATTTTTTCTGCCTGGCCACTGAGGGCTTTTGCAGGTACAGCTTTACCTTATCTTCCTGTCCTCTGCAAAAGACGCCGTGTCTGCTTGCCTGTTTGGGAAGAGCATAGCAGGATAATCCGGTGACTCCCTCGGCGGCAAATCTCACTTCGGCCGGCTCGAATCTGAGCATCACATCGCCCGACGTTATCACGACCTGGCCGACTCCGGCCGCCGGCTCCGGCAAACTCAGGTATATCGGCAGTTGTCGATCGAACAAACTCAGTGGTATGGCGGTGTCACTCTCAGATGGAACCGGGATAAATATTTTTCCACATGGGCCGTATGCAGGCAGACGCCTCGAATCTCCACCGGCGTGAACGATTAGAATGCGCAGGCCTCGTAGAATTTCTTCCCACGCCTCCGGGCCTCCGGCAGTGGCTCTGCGTTTGAGCTGTTGATTGAGGACTTCCATCAGGCAGTAAAGCGTGCTGCCTCCGCTGCCGATTCGCTTTCCGCCGGGGTCGGGCACAACCATCACGTCGCGAACGCTGCTGAGAAATCCCAGATCCTGCCGGACTTTAAGCTGCGATTCGTACGCCCGGGCCTGGGCCTCATTGGAAGCTGTGACGATCAGGTAATCCCACTGATTCAGTTTTGCTCGCATACAGATAGTCATGGTCTAAAATCAATCAACTCCAGGAACGAGGTTTCTATTTCAAACTCTCGGCAATCAGCCGCAGTGTTTCATCCAGGTTTGTTTTAGGTTCCCAGCCGATTGTATTTCTGATTCGCTCGACGCTCGGCACGCGCCGCATCATATCATCTATGGGCTTTCCGTAGGCGACCTCATACGGCACGAACTCCTTTTTGCTTTTGCTGCCCGTTATCTGGATAATTTTATCGGCCAGTTCTTCGATTGAAATCTCTTCATTCGTACCGATATTGTATACCTGTCCTGCCGCCCGCTCGCAGTTAATCAGGCCGATGATAGCCTCGACAAGGTCGGCCACGTAACAGAAACATCGTGTTTGTCTGCCTGTTCCGTATATTTGAAGTGTTTCACCATTTAACGCCGTTTGAACAAATCGGGGCACCACCATCCCGTATTGGCCCGTCTGCCTCGGCCCGATGGTATTAAAGAACCTGCAGATGATCACATCCAGTCCGTATTGCTGATGAAAAGCCAGGCCCAGGAATTCATCCACCGCTTTACTGCACGCATACGACCACCGGGACAGGCATGTGCTGCCGAGCACGATATCGTCATCTTCATGGAAGGGGACCGCTTCGCTTTTGCCGTAAACTTCGCTGCTCGAAGCGATGAGGATTTTTCTGCCGAATTTATTGGCGATATTCAGCGCGATTTCGGTGCCGCCAATATTGGTTTCTATCGTATGCACCGGGTCTTCGGCGATTAGCTTGACGCCGACAGCGGCAGCCAGATGGAAAATTATATCGCTTTGCTGGACCAGCGGTTCTACCAGCTCGGCATTGCAGATGTCGCCTTCGACAAACTCGAAGCCGGCATGATTTTTAAAACTTTCGATATTTTCCAGACTGCCGGTGCTGAGATTATCGATGACCGCCACTTTATTACCATCATTGAGCAGCCGTTCGGTCAGATGAGACCCGATAAAACCCGCTCCACCTGTAACTAATGCTCTCATGTAAGCCCCTTGGAATAAGTTTCTATATGCAAAGAATAATAATCATTGAACAATAATCAATACCAAAGATCTGCCTGCGTCTGAGTCAATCTGCTTGGACTCCGTCCCCGTCGGCTGCGCAAAAGCAAATACGGCCTCGCTGTTAAATCCAACTTTTCTGTGGAAAATATTTCTTAGCAGTCGAACTGGTATCAATCAGGCGGCAAGCCGGTTAATTCTGATGTCCAACCGGTCCCGCCCGAACGACCGTTCGACTATACCATAAGTATCGGCAAATAAAGAACATAGCTTTAGCAAAGAAGATAACCTCAGTTCGCCACAGACCTTGTGGAAGGGGCCATCGCGGGATTGCCGGCGGATGATCTTGTCTTAGGAGACGATGCGCCCTTAGGGTCCTATAAATTCTTCGTTTCCGGACTAATAGCATTGGCCGCAAAGCATTTGATTTTCAGGAAAGTGCATTGATTTCTCGATGCCATGAGCCGGCCTGTAACGTTCCGGAGGCGGTTTTTCCCGTCGAATCAGCCCTCATACGAGCAATATGTCTTGTCGGTTTCCCAGACGGTTACGCGGTGCAGTCTCGCCTGGCCGAATTTGTCGACAAGTTGATTCCATGCGAAGCCGGCGATATTTTCGACAGTGGGATTCGTTTTGACGAACCGGTCAACATCCGCATTCAAATTCTTATGATCAACCAGTTTTATAAACTCATCGTTCACTATTCTTTCAAAATCGCCGATGCCAAAGTCATTTCTGTTTGGCGGCATTTGTAACATTACCTCGACGATGTAATTATGTCCGTGACCGCTGGGATTTGCGCATTTTCCGAAAATCTCCAGATTATGCTGCTCGGAAAACTCATCGTTCCAGAGCTTGTGCATCGCCGCAAATTCAAACTTCTCACAAAAATAAATCATATCCAAATCCTTCGAATCGAGAGCTACTTTCCTGAAAGGATTGAGCTTCAGACTCAATTCACTCAGGCTCACCGTCCCGAACTTATCGGCCAATTGGTCCCACGCTGATCTTAAAAGCTCGGCTATTTCAGAAAGCCCGATATGTTTTGCCCGATTGAAATCCTGCTTGATACGCCCGGCAAAAATCGGCACTGCAAATTCGCGGACGGCCTTGTCAATCTCGGTGACGTTAACCACAAACCCGGTCGCCGGCGCGACTCGGCCGGTGACTTCGACGGACAATTCGAGAAATATGGCTAATCCTTCGCCCGCCGGCCTGGATGCGAACGAATTATACCCTCGCTTGTCTTGCGGCAGGAATGGATTTATCGAGAATCGCACCTGCCTGACCAGTTTGTGCATCGGTGGAATCCCTCCCTATTTTCTACTTGTGCATTAGGCTCAGGACTTCGCTTCGGCTTCTTGGGTCCTTCTTGAAGATGCCGCGGAGCGCCGATGTCACCATTGATGAGCCGGGTTTCTTGATGCCGCGAATGGTCATACAGCTATGGGACGCTTCCAGCACGACTGTGACGCCCATTGGCTTTAAGCTGTTCATGATAAAATCGGCGATCTGGTACGTCAGTCTCTCCTGGGTCTGGAGCCGGCGGGCAAAACAGTCCACAATGCGGGCCAATTTGCTCACGCCGAGCACCATCCCGGTCGGCAAATACGCGACATGGGCCGAGCCGATAAACGGCATCAAATGATGCTCACAGATACTGTAAAAAGGGATGTTGCGCAGCAGGACGATTTCGTCATAGTTTTCGGTAAAGACACTGCTAAGATGATCTTTTGGATCCTCGCGCATCCCCGCTAAAAGTTCGGCGTACATCTTACCCACCCGTTCGGGCGTTTTCTTTAGCCCCTCGCGATTGGAATCTTCACCAATCGCCATGAGTATTTCTTTGACCGCCTTTTCAATTCTTTCGGTATCTACCTTTTTAATTTTCTTGCTCATTTTTGGAATATCTTCTTTAACAGGTCATTATTTTTTCTTGTTCTTGAGACCAATCACATAAGTTGTCAGCAACCTGACGCCGAAAGCGCTGGCTCCCTCTGACGTAAACTCCGTGGCCTTTTCGAAGTTCCAGACGCCGGCAATATCGAGATGCGCCCATTTTGTGTCGCCTGCAAACTGCCTTAAGAAGGCGGCTGCCGTACATGCTCCGCCCCATCGGCTGCCGATGTTCTTCAGGTCCGCTATCTTGCTCTTCATTTCTTTTGCATATTCTTCGCCGCTCGGCAGTGGCCAGACTTTTTCGCCGCTGGCCTCCGAGGCTTTCTGCAAATCTTTAATCAGCCCGTCATTGTTGCCCATCAGCCCGGCCATATACTTGCCGAGCGCGACAACGCACGCTCCCGTCAACGTGGCGATATCAATAATGATGTCGCATTTCTGTTTGACGGCATAGCTTATGGCGTCGCACAATATCATTCTGCCTTCGGCGTCGGTGTTCTGGACCTCTACGGTTTTTCCGCTGAATGTGTTAATAATATCACCCGGCCGGTAGCTCGTTCCGCTCGGCATATTCTCAGCCGAGGGCACGATTCCAAAAACGTTCACAGGCGGCGCCAGCTCGGCCAGCGCTTTCATCGCTCCCAAAACGGCAATGCCGCCGGATTTGTCCAGTTTCATTTCATCCATATTCGCCGACGGCTTGATGCTGATTCCGCCCGAATCGAATGTGATTGCTTTGCCGACCAGCGCGATCGTCGGCAGAGTGCTTGCCGCTTTGCCGGGCGGGCTGTATTTCAAAATGATAAATCTCGGCTTGTTTTGTGAGCCTGAGCCGACTGCAAGCACCCCGCCCATTCCCTTTGCAGCCATCTGCTTTTCGTCGAAAACCGTGCAGCTTAATCTCGTTGAGCCGCGTGCTATTTCTTTTGCGGCGGTGGCTAACTCGGCTGGATTTATCACGTTGGCCGGCCGATTTGCAAGCGTTCGGGCATAACTTTGCGCCTTGCCGATTGCGATACCGTTCGAGAGTCCTTGTTTCAATTTTTGTATTTTCGCCGAATCGGGATCGATCAGCTCGACCTTGAGAGAACCCAGTCGTCCGTTCTCATTCTCAGTGATAAATTCATCGTAGCGATAGCTGCCGAAATATATCCCTTCACCGAAAGCGCGGGCCATCGCGGACAGATCGAACCGTCCGCCGAATGCTCTGTGCAGCGCCAGGCTCATCGTATTTGCTTTAAGCTCTACCGATGTTTTTGCCGCGTGTGCCGCTACATTACGAACCGTATCCAGTGTTGCCTTTTTCTTCTCGCCAAGGCCGACCAGCAGAATCCTTTTGGCTCCTGTTTCACCGTTGCCGTAAATAACTGCACTGGTCCCGTCCTTTGCCTTGAAATCGCCTAATCGCATTAACCGGTCGATAGCGCCGTTCAACTTGCTGTTAAGCTCTTTGTTCAATTTGTCCAGCTCTTTGGCGTCAGAAAACAGCCCCACGGCAAGTATATCTGTTTTGCACTTGCTGAAATCCACCTTCTGAGTTTTCAATTCGACGTCAATAATATCTTTCATTGTTATTAACCTTTACTTTCAATCTTTATTTTTTCGTACCGCCTGTTTTTGCTCTATGTCGCAGATAACTTTCGATAAATCCGTCGATTTCTCCGTCCAGCACCGCCTCGACGTTACCGACCTGGAAGTTGGTTCGATGGTCCTTGATCATCTGGTAAGGCTGCAGGACGTAGCTTCGTATCTGGTTTCCCCAGGCAATTTCGCCCTTATTTCCGTACAGTTTTGCAATTTCATCATCCCGTTTTTGCTGCTCGAGCATATACAGTTTTGCCTTGAGCATTTTCATTGCCTGGGCACGATTGTTATGCTGGCTTCTCTCGTTCTGGCACTGCACCACGATCCCGGTCGGCTCGTGTGTAATCCGCACCGCCGAGCTGGTCTTGTTTACGTGCTGGCCGCCGGCGCCGCTGGCGCGATAAAAGTCGATCCTGATGTCGTCATCATTTATTTCGATATCGATATCATCCTCGAATTCCGGAATGCAGTCCACCGCCGCAAAACTTGTGTGCCGCCGTTTGTTCGCATCAAACGGGCTTATCCGTACCAGTCGATGCACTCCCGTTTCGCACGAGAACTTGCCGAATGCAAAAGGCCCGCTTACCCGCAGTGTTATCGAGCGAATTCCCGCCTCTTCTCCCGGCGTAATATCGAGCTCCTTATAACCGTATTTGTTTACTTCGAAATACCGCGTGTACATCCTGAGCAGCATGTTTGCCCAGTCGCAGCTCTCGGTTCCTCCCGCTCCGGCGTGGATACTGAAAAAGCAATTCTTCGTATCCTCGGGCCTGGACAACAATCCTGTCAGCTCGATCTGCTCGCACTTCTTGATAAGTGCATCCAGATCATTTTCCAACTGTCTGAACTCTTCCTTGTCCGACTCGGCCGCTGCCAGTTCGAACAGCTCCTGAAGGTCTTTGACTTCGCGGTTTATTTCTTCCACCGGATCAATAATCGACTTTAGTGCGCTCAACTGAGAGACAATCGACTGTGCCGAATCGGGATTATCCCAGAATCCCTCCCTGGACATCTGGTTCTCAAGTTTTTGTAGCTGGGATTTCTTGCTGGGCAAGTCAAAGCCAGTCCCGAATTTTATCAACCCGGGCCGACAGTTCTGATATCGTTGATTTTAACTCTGATACTTCCATATTTTCACCGGGGCCTTTATATCACATCCATGTAATATATGCAACTGCCATATTAGATTGAACGCCTAACCAAATTTGAAATAGGATTTGACAGGCAGTAATAAGACATTTATAGTACGAAAGTCATGAATAGGCCCTATTTCCATTGGCATTCAAGGAGAGCAGTCATGAGGTACGCAGCGGTACTTGGAGCATTAGTTTTATTTGCAGCAGGTTGTGGTCAAATCCGTGCAGCTTCGGTAGAAGGCCAAAGCGAAACACCCAAAAAGAAGGTTCTGATCGTTACCGGCGTCGATTATCCGGGGCACAAGTGGAAGCTGACTGCACCGGTTCTGGCTAAGGCTATAGCGGCGGACAAAAGATTGGAAGTTACAATCACCGAGAAGCCGGGCGACCTGGCGAGCGATAAACTTGGCGATTATGATGTAATTGTGCTGCACTTTATGGACTGGGAAGTTCCCGATCCCGGCCCAAAGGCCCGTGCCAACCTCAAGCGCGTCGTCCAAAGCGGCAAGGGGCTGGTACTGGTTCACTTCGCCTGCGGGGCGTTTCAGGAGTGGCCGGAGTTCGGCAAGCTTGCCGGACGGGCGTGGGATCCAAAACTGCGAGGACACGATCCGCACGGAAAATTCACCGTCAAGATCACGGATGACCGGCATCCGGTTATGAAGGGAATGAAGGAGTTTGAGACTGTCGATGAGCTGTACACCTGCTTAGCCGGTGAAACTCCGATCAAGGTCCTGGCAACCGCGCGTTCGAAAGTGGATGACAAGGATTATCCAATGGCCTTTGTACTGAATTATGGTAAGGGCCGCGTCTTCCACAGCGTGCTCGGGCACGATGTTCAGGCACTGGACAATCCGGAAATCGGCCGGCTCTATCGCAATGCTTGCGCGTGGGGCGCCCGGCTGGAACCTTCGGATGAATAACCGGCGATAACAGAAGAGTAGCGTTTTTTAGTCGGCAGGGGCGGTAAATGCCCTGTGCAAAAAAAGATAAAGTAGTACTAACCATAATAACTGCAAGGAGAAACGATAATGAAAGTTGGATTTAATATGTTGTTGTGGACCACGCACGTGACCGAAGAGGATTTTCCCCGGTTTGAGATGCTCAAGAAGCTCGGCTATGACGGCATCGAGATTCCGCTTTTCGAGGGCGAGGTTGCGCACTTTGAAAAGGTTGGCAAGGCGCTCAGGGATAACGGCCTTGGCTGCACGTCCGTGACAGTTATCCCGGACGAGGAGCACAATCCGGTCAGTGCCGATGCCAAACACCGTCAGGGCGGGGTTGAGCACCTCAAGTGGGCAATTGACTGCTCGGAAGTTTTGGGCTCGGAAGTTCTCTGCGGGCCTTTCTTTCAGCCGTTAGGCGTTTTTACGGGTTTGGCGCCGACAGAAGAGGAAAAGAAACGTGCCGCCGAGGTGCATCGGAAGGCCAGCGATATCGCCGCCAAAGCGAACCTGGCCCTGGCTGTCGAATATCTCAACCGCTTCGAGTGCTATTTCCTCAACACGATGGCCGACGCGGCAGCCCTCGTCAAACGCGTTAACAAGCCCAATTACGGCGTCCTTTACGATACGTTCCACGCCAATATCGAAGAAAAGGACCCGGTCGGATGCATCGGCCCGCACATCGACGTAATCGAGCACGTCCACATCAGCGAGAACGACCGCGGCACACCCGGCAAAGGTCATGTCGACTGGCCCGGCACGTTCAAGGCTCTCAAGTCGGGAGGCTACGATAAATGGCTCGTAATCGAGGCGTTCGGGCGGGCGCTGCCGGCACTGGCCGCCGCCACGTGCGTCTGGCGTGATTTCTTCCCCAGTGCCGATGAAGTCTATACCGAAGGTTTGAAACTTATCAAGGAACAATGGCAGGCCGCAAGTTAAATACCGCGATATGCCGGACCTCAATTTAAGAATGGAGGAATTGTTATGCATAGAATTCACTCACAACTAATTTGTATTGTATTGTTTGTTATTCTGGGATTTGTAACAGCAAGTACCTTTGCCCAGGAGGCCGGCTTTAAGCCGATCTTCGACGGCCGCACGCTCGACGGCTGGAAAGCCGCCGAGATGAGCTACTGGTCCGTGCAGGACGGGGCAATCACCGGGCGTTCCACCCTGCAGAATCCGGTCAAGACCAACCAGTTTCTCGCCTGGCAGCTTGGCGATGTGGACGATTTCGAGCTGAAGCTGAAATACCGCATAAGCGGCACACCCGCGGCCAATTCCGGCATCCAGATTCGCAGCCGGGTCGAGCCGGCCGGCCACGCAGTCGGCTACCAGGCGGATATCGATAGGGCAGGCCAGTATGCCGGGGCGCTCTATGACGAGCGAGGACGGGGGATGCTTGCCAAGCGTGGGGAGAAAACCGTCATCGGCTCCGACGGCAAGATGACCAACAGCCCGCTCGGCGATGCTGATGCCCTGATGAACATTATCAAAAAGGATGACTGGAACGATTATCATATCATCGCCCGCGGCAACAAGAT
>Ga0307378_10012632_pt1 | contig 10761 bp, 10 predicted proteins | sample UN1MG_FD_202238 | JGI IMG/M metagenome (GOLD analysis project Ga0307378, IMG submission 202238) | Soil microbial communities from Risofladan, Vaasa, Finland - UN-1 | ecosystem: Environmental > Terrestrial > Soil > Coastal area > Acid sulfate soil | place: Finland: Risofladan, Vaasa | collected...
GCGCCCCGACGCCCTGGGTCTCGTTGCACACGGTCGCGCAGCGGCGGCAGAGGACGCACTTCGAGGTGTCTCGCACCAGGGCGGGCGTGCTTTGATCCACGATCTTGCGGCTCTTCTCGCCCGGATACCTGATGTCCCTGATGCCCAGCTCGCGGGCCAGTGCCTGGAGTTCACAGTCGTCGTTGCGATCGCAAGTTGGGCAATCGCCGTCATGATCGGACAGGAGAAGCTCGACTACGGTGCGGCGTGCATCGCGGACCCGCCGCGTATTGGTACTGATCTGCATCCCCTCCGTTACCGGGGTGACGCAGGACGGCACGAGCGTCCGGGCACCCTGCACCTCGACCAGGCATACCCGGCAGGCGCCGATCGCCTGAACCCCTTCGAGGTAGCACAAGGTCGGGATTCTCCTTCCCAGCAGCCGGGCAGCCTCGAGGATCGTGGTTCCGGGCGCGACCGAAACGGATTGGCCGTCGATCATCGCGACAGTGTTGCTCATTGTCGTTCCTTTCCATTTGGTCGAAGTCACGCCGGCGCCGGCGTCTCTTTCACCCTGGCCGCAGCCACCGCAAAAGCTGGGTGCGTGCCGAAGCGATATTCCATGGCGTGATCGAAAGCACAACGCCGGCAATCGTAGTTGTTCGGACAGAGCTTGCTGTCGACGACGCCCATCAGCATGTAGCGACACTTCCTCTCCGTCCCGATTCGCTTTCGGAATCGAGCCACGGTTTCGGCCTCCATCTGCATGCGGCCCGTGGGACACACGTACGTACACGCTCCACATGCGAGACAGGCGTCGGAGGTGAAGTTGAAGGGGGTGCCGACCTGGCGCGACGTGCCTCGCCCGCTGAAACCGATCGCCTCCGCCCCCACGACCTGTTCGCAGGCCCTCACGCATAGACCACACAACACGCAATCTTCGTTCTTCCGCGTGAAGGGGGTGTCGCGGACGCCCCATTCCTCGGCAAGTTCGCGCACCGCCGGGACATCGGGGCAGCGCGCCAGCAAGAGTTGGAGCAGCAGCGTGCGTCCTTCGACCACGGCCGGCGCGTCGGTTCGCACGACAAGGCCCTCCTTGACCGGATAGCAGCAGGAGGCCTGGAGGGTAGTCTTCGGGCCGTCGGTGATTTCGACGGTGCAAAGCCGGCACGCGCCGTAGGCGCCAAGGCTCTGGTGGTCGCACAGCGTGGCGATCGCGATACCGGCGCTTCGCGCGGCGTCGAGCACGGTGGTTTCCGGCTCGACCTCTACCGTTCGGCCGTCGATTCGAAGGCTGATCATGCGTTTCACTCCTTTTCGATTGCGCCTTGCTTGCAGACCTCGTAACACATGCCGCACTTGACGCAGCGGGCCTCGTTGACGACGTGCGCCTCTTTCTTCTCGCCCGTGATCGCCTGCTGCGGACAGACCTTGACGCACAGCGTGCAACCGTTGCACTTCTCCCGGTCGATCCTGTAGCGAATGAGTTCGCGGCAGACGCCGGCCGGGCACCGCCCGTCCTGAATATGCGCCTGATACTCGTCTCGGAAATGCCGAATGGTGGAGAGGACGGGGTTCGAGGCGGTGGCGCCGAGGGCGCAGAGGGCGAATCCCTGCATCATTCGACCGATGGCCTCGAGGGTCTGGATGTCGTCTTCCTCGCCCTTGCCCCGGCAGATGCGCTGGAGAATCTCGAGCGCCCGATCGATTCCCTCGCGGCATGGCGCGCATTTTCCGCAGGATTCCTCTTTGAGGAACTCCAGGAAGTAGCGCGCGACGTCGACCATGCACGTCTCTTCGTCCATGACGATCATCCCGCCGGAGCCCATGATGGCGCCGGCCCGGGTCAGGCTCTCGTAATCCACGGGAAGGTCGAGGAGTTCCTCCGGGATGCAGCCGCCCGACGGCCCGCCGGTCTGAATGGCCTTGAACTTCTTCCCGCCGGGGATCCCGTCGCCTATGTCGTAGACGATCTCGCGCAGCGTGATCCCCATGGGGACCTCGATCAGTCCCGTGTTGTTGATCTTGCCGACGACGGAGAACACCTTGGTTCCCTTGCTGGTCTCGGTTCCCAACCCGCCATACTCGTCGGCGCCGTGGGCGAGTATCCAGGGAACGGTGGCCCAGGTCTCGACGTTGTTGATGTTGGTCGGCTTTCCCCAAAGGCCCTTTTCCGCCGGAAAGGGGGGGCGTTGCCTGGGCTCGCCGGGCCTGCCTTCGATGGACGCGATCAGGGCCGTCTCTTCTCCGCAGACAAAGGCCCCGCCGCCACGGATCAACCGGACGTCGAAGGAGAAGTCGGTTCCCATGATGTTGCCGCCGAGCAGGCCGCACGCCCAGGCCTGCACAACGGCCTTCTCGAGTTTCTCGATCGCCAACGGGTATTCGTCGCGCACATAGATGAATCCCTCACGGGCGCCGATGGCGTAGGCTCCGATGGTCATACCCTCGAGGATCGCAAACGGATCGCCTTCCAGGAGGCTTCTGTCCATGTAGGCGCCCGGGTCCCCTTCGTCGGCGTTGCACACCACGAATTTCCGGTCCCCGGCGGCCCCTCGGGTGAATCTCCATTTCCTGCCGGTGGGAAACCCGGCCCCCCCGCGCCCCCGGAGCCCGGAGCGTTCGATTTCCGCAATGATCTCATCGCTGGTTTTGCCGCGGACCGCCTGCCACAGTGCAGAATACCCTCCTGCAGCGATGTACTCGGCAAGATTCTCCGGATCGATCTGGCCGCACCGGGCGAGCGTGATCTTCTTCTGTTTCTGGTAGAACGGGAGGTCGCAAAGGCGGGGGATTCCCTCGATCGTGGCCGGCGGGCTTCCGTTCGAGGATTCGTCCACGGTGGCCAGAGCCCATTGCTTGTTCACGTCGCCGTCGAGAATGCCGGCGACCAGCTTCCTCGCCTTCTCGCCGGTCATTTCCCTGTAGATCACACGGGGGCGACCCGGATGCCGGACCTCGACGATCGGCTCCATTTCGCAGAAGCCCATGCAGCCGGTCTTGGCGACGACGGCCTCCGGAGAAGCCTTTCCCAACTCTTCGGCAAGCGCGTCGAAGACCGACTGGGCGCCGCTGGCCAGTCCACAGGTGGCCATGCCCACGGTCACCTTCACCACCTCCGGCGAGATGGACCGCAAGCCTTCTTCTTTCCAACGTTTCAGGTCTTCAACGCCTGTTATGGGGCCGGGTGCCTTCATGTCTTGCTTTTCTCCAAAGTTGAGAACCATCCGGACGTCCGAGCGTGCTGCCATCCTACTGGAAACGAGCCAGGATGCCGGCGAGCTTGTCCTGGCGAACCCTTGCGAACGTTTCATTGCCGACCCTGACAACGGGCCCCAGGCTGCAACAGCCGACACAGCGAACGCTCTCCAGCGTGAATCGCCTGTCCGCCGTGGTATCGCCGGTCCTGACGGCAAGAAGCTGTTCGAGCCGGTTCGAGACGGTCTGGCCGCCGCGAACGTGGCACGCCGTGCCCAGGCAGACCGATATCAGGTGGCGCCCGGTCGGCGTAAGCGAAAACGACCTGTAGAAGGTCGCCAGGGCGTACAGCCGAGAAAGCGGAACATCGAGCTTTCGGGAGAGGCGGCTTAACGTCATGCGGGGAAGATAGCCTTCCTTCCGCTGCACCTCCTGGAGAATTTCCACCAGGGTCGGTCCGTCGCCGACGTATTCTTCCGAGGGATTGTCAGTTCTGGGCATGTCCATTTACATATCCTTTTGAATCGATACGGCCTGAAGCTAGTCCATGTCACAGCGTAGACAGCGTTTTGCTTCGCAGAAGGCCAACATTTCAGAGAAGGTCAGATCACTTTCACGGAAATCGTGCGCCCTCTCGCTGGACGGGCGCCAGGCCTCTGTGGGACGCTTGAACTTCTCCGGGACTTCGCCCGTCTCCACCATCTCGACGCGCCGTCTCGGCTTGACCGGTTGACGGGGTTCGGCCCCGCTCTCCCCGCGCAGGAAACGATGGATGGCGACGGCCGCTTGCTGCCCGGCGGCGATGGCTTCGATGACCGTGGCGCCGCCCGTCGTGGCGTCCCCCGCGGCGAAGATGCCCGCCTCGCTCGTCGCTGAAGAAACCGGATCGATCGAGAGCAGATTCCATGGGCTGTGCGCCAATGCCGGACCGCCGGAGAGGACGGAGAGATCGGCTTCGCAGGATCCGGCAAACAGGATGGTTTGCGCGGGGATCACCACCTTCCCTTCCGCGTCAGGCTCGGTTCGGATTCGGCCGGTCTTGTCGGGGCGTCGGGGCGCGCATCGCAGGCACTCCAGTCCCGTCACTCTGCCGTTGTTGCTGAGCACGCCCGTCGCGTGGTGGAGGCAGTGAACGGTCACGCCTTCTTCTTCCGCGGCCTGGAGTTCCGCTTTTTCGAAGGGAAGCTGTTCGGCGTCTCTGGAAAAGACCAGCCCGACGCTGGAGCAACCGAGTCGGATTGCCGTCCGGGCCGCGTCGATCGCGGAGTGGGTACACCCGACGACAAGGACGTCGCCCTGGATGCGGCTGCGTTTTCCAAGTTTGACTTCTTTGAGGAAATCGACGGCGTCGAGGCAGGCCGCTTCGCCGTTCGCGCCGGCGAGGCGCGGGCGGACCGCTTTGTGGGCGCCGGTCGCGATCAGGACGGCTTGATAGCCCTCCTTGCGGAGGCCGTCGATCGTGATATCCCTGCCCACGGTGACATTCGTTCGAAGCGCCACGCCGGTGTCCAGAATGAGCTTGACCTCGCGGTCCACGACCTCCGGGGGCAAGCGGAAGTCCGGCACGGCCAGTCGCAACATCCCGCCCGGTTGCGAGGCGGCCTCGAAAACCGTCACGGGATAGCCCAGCAGCCTGAGATCACGCGCGGCCGTCAAGCCCGCCGGACCGGCCCCGACAATGGCCACCTTCTCCTCCCGGGTCGTCTCGACGGCGCTGACGGTGGGCTTCCACCGACCTCTCTCATAGTCGGCCAGGAAACGCTTGAGCGACCGGATGGCGACCGGCTCGTCCGTATCGCCCAGCGTGCAGTTGGCCTCGCACGGCCGGTTGCACAGCCGTCCACAGACACCGGGAAAGGGGTTGTCCCGGCGGATCACGTCCAGCGCTTCGTCGAACCGCCCCGCCGTGATCAGCGCGTTGTAGCTCGGGACGTCCACGCCCACCGGGCAAGCTCGTTGACAAGGCGCAGGGCACAGGCGCTTGCAGACCATGCTCGGACAGTACTTGTCCTTGATGTGCGCCTCGTATTCGTGGCGGAAATGGCGAATCGTGGAAAGCACCGGGTTGGGCGCCGATTGGCCCAGCCCGCAAAGGGCCGTATCTTTGATGATGCCGCCGAGCCGTTGAAGCTCCTCGATATCGCCGTTCTCTCCCTCGCCCTGACAGATGCGCGTGACGATCTCCAGCATGCGCTTCGTGCCGATGCGGCAGGGAGGACACTTGCCGCAGGATTCGTCCTGCACGAACTCCAGGAAGAATCGCGCCATGTCCACCATGCAGGTATCTTCGTCCATCACGATCAGGCCGCCGGAGCCCATGATGGCGCCCAGTTCGGTCACCGACTCGTAATCCAGGGGGATATCGAGATGTTCGGCGGGAATGCACCCGCCGGACGGCCCTCCGATCTGTGCGGCCTTGAAGTCCTTGCCGTCGGGTACGCCTCCCCCCACGTCATAGACGATGATCTCCAACGTGGTCCCCATCGGCACCTCGACCAGACCGGTGTTGTTGACGGCGCCGGCCAGGGCGAAAACCTTGGTGCCCTTGCTCTTCTCGGTGCCGAACGAGGCGAACCACTCGGGACCTTTGAGAATGATCGCCGGGATATTGGCATAGGTTTCCACGTTGTTCAGCAGGCTGGGCATTTCCCAGAGGCCTTTTTGGGCCGGGAAGGGAGGACGGGGACGCGGCTCGCCCCGATGTCCCTCGATCGACCGCATCAGGGCGGTTTCCTCGCCGCAGACAAAGGCGCCGGAGCCTTGGCGGATCTCGATGTCGAAGTTGAAATCGGCGCCGAGGATTCCGTCGCCCAACAGGCCGTAGTCCTTCGCCTGTTGCAGCGCAGTACCCAGCCTCTCGACGGCCAGGGGATATTCCGCCCGGACGTAGATGTACCCTTGCGAGGAGCCGATGGCGTATCCGGCGATCGCCATGGCTTCGATGACGCTGTGCGGGTCGCCTTCCAGGACGCTTCGGTCCATGAACGCGCCGGGATCGCCCTCGTCGGCGTTGCAGAGCACGAACTTCCTCTCGCCGGGCGAGTTGCGGCAGAACTGCCACTTCAGCCCGGTGGAGAAGCCGGCCCCGCCCCGCCCGCGGAGCCCCGATCGCTTGACGACGTCAATCACCTCGTCCGGCTCCAGTTCGAAAAGGACTCGGGCGAGCGCTTCGTACCCGTCGCGGGCGATGTATTCCTCGATCCGCGTCGGGTCGATGACGCCGCAGTTGCGGAGCACGGTTTTCTGCTGCCGGCGGAAGAACTCGATTTCCTTCATCTCGGGCACGCGCCGGCCGGTCGCGGCCGCTTTGCGGACAAGCCGTTCGACGAACCGTCCCTTGAGGAGATGTTCCTCGACGATTTCCGCGGCGTCCTGCGGCTTCAAGCCCTGGTAGAAGACGCCGTCGGGGTAGACGACGGCCACGGGGCCGACGGCGCAGGGGCCGAGGCACCCGGTCTCGATGACTTCGACCTCACCGGCCAGACCGTGCTCGCGCACGGCTTCCCTCAAGGCGGCGGCGAACTCCAGCGATCCTGAGGCGACGCAGCCGGCCCCGGCACAGACAAGAATGTGAGTCGTTGCATGGTCCATAGGTTCTCTGTTTCCCTCCCACTAGGACTCCACGATGTAGTTCCGGACCGGTTGACCGCCGAGGATGTGCTCCTGAACGATCTCGCGCACCTTCTTCTTGTCCAGGTTGCCGTAGAGAAACTTGGCCCCCGACTGCTCGGTGACCGTCATCATGGGCTCCTGGTCACACCGTCCAAGACAGCCGGATTTTCGGAGGTCGACCTTCTCCTGCGTGATGTCGCTCAAGGCGTCCGCCAACTCGGAGAGGACCTCCCGACCGCCGGCGGCGATTCCGCAGGTGCCCATGTGGACCGTGATCTGGATCTCCTTCGGACCGGTGCGCAGGTCCACTTCGGATCGGGCCTTCTGACGCAGGGCCTCCAGGTCTTGCCGGCTTGCGATTTTCTTGCCCATGTCTGTTCTCCGTTGGATCAGGAAGAATGTGCTTCGGTGTACGAGTTCAAGATCTCCGAGATCTTGACGGGTTTCACGCGCTGATACACTTCGTCGTCGACGGCCAGCGCCGGGGCCAGGCCGCAGGCCCCGAAGCATCGGGCAACCTCGAGGGAGAATTTCCGGTCCGCCGTAGTTTGCCCCACGTCGACGTGGAGGTTCTCCTTGATCGCATCCAGCACCCTCTTGCCGCCGCGAACGTAGCAGGCGGTTCCGAGGCACACTCGAATCAGGTGTTTGCCCCGCGGCTGCGTCGAGAAGAAGGAGTAAAACCCCACGACTCCGGCCACCTCGCTGTAGGACAGGTTCAAGCCGACAGCGATGCTCTTCAGGGCGGACTCCGGAAGATACCCGAACAGGGATTGCGCAATCTGGAGCACGGGGATCAGCGCTCCCGGTTTGTGGCGGTAGTCGGCCAACACGTCGTCCAGTCTCGCCAAGAGTTCGGCTTCGGTCGCCTCTTCGCCGCATGCACAGATTTTCGCTTCGCAATCCATCCTTTTTTCCTTGTTTTGCGTTCTGCTGATTCGGGAAACTACAGTCGGACAGGGAGGGTCTCGATACTGGTCCTGATTCTTTCGGCAACCTGCCGGGCGACGGCCAGTCCGTTGCGTTTGTCGATCGGGAGTTCCCGGGCGACGTCCGGCACCCGAACCAAGCGCTCCTCGCCGTCGACGACGAACCGGCAGAGCAGATCGAGTTCGGGATTCGTGCAGACCACGGACGAGACCGTTGCGGTGATATCGCCGAGGGGAATCCGGTCGATATGGCTCAACTGCACGGTTGCCTCGACGGCGAGGCCGCCGAGCGCGGATTGCCGAAGCACGACTTGCCCGTTCGCTTGTTCGGCCGTGCTCTGGAGAAGGCTCAGGCCGAGCCCCGTCCGCTTGCCGTTCTTGGTCGTGAAGAAGGGGTCCAGGGCCGTTTCGGAGGGGACCTTCAGTCCCGGACCGTCGTCTTCCACGATGATTTGCAGCGTGTCTCGTCGGCAGTCTTCAATGAACGTCACGATGATCGCCGAAGCCCCCGCGCGGACCGCGTTTTCGATGATATCCAGGATGTGAAGGGACATTTCACGCATCGCCCCACCTCTCCTTCATCCGCCCTCTCAACCCCAAGGCGTAGAGCTGTCCGACGATGTTGAAGGTCGAATCCCCGGATACGTACAGCCAGATTCCTTCCTCGATAGCCTTTCGGCGGACAAGTTCGTCGGGCATCCTGTTGGAGGCAAAGATGACGGCAACGACGCCCGCATGAACGGAAACGGCAAGCACGTTCATGTGCACGTGGAGGGTCACCAGCAGGCCGCCGCCGGGAGCATTCGCAAGCACATCGCTCAGGAGGTCGGAGGCGTGGCCGAGCACGGGCTCTGCCAACGCTTCTCCGGGAATCTCCGGCGTGAGATTCCGAAGCTGCAGCCTTTCGACGATCTCGTGCAGTTTCACCGGCTCTTCTCCTGCCCGTCGGCTCGATGCGGACACACCATGCCCTGGGCCCTGCCCAGAACAAGGTCTTCCGCCAGGTCACTGCAGGCGGGCGCTCCGCACATGCCGCAGTTCTTGCCCGGCAAGTCCGCCGTCAGCCGGTCGATCTCGAGGAGCTTTTCGACGGCTCGGGACATGTCGTCGTCGAGCCGCATTCCCGCACGGGCAACCAAGGGCGTCTTTCGACGGAAGGCCTTGGCGGGGCGAACGAGATCACGTCGAACACGCTGCCAGCGGTGCCGGGCGATGAACGGTTCCTCTCCGCCGGCGGGCGATCCGAAGCAGCCCTGTTCACAGGCCAAGAGTTCCAACAGGACAAAGTCTGCGAGGAGGCCGTTCTCCGCCTTGTCGAGGATGTTCAGTACGTGCCGCAGTCCACTGGCTTGAAGAACGTCCGGGCCGGCCCGTTCCTCGGGGCCGGGCTGCCGTGGTGGGCCCGTTGCCGTGTCCCTGTGCCGGATGGCCGCCGAAAACACGGCGCCGCGCAATCGCGACAGCATCAACGGCACCGGGGTCGACGAACTGCGGCCCGTGTTGACGAGGGTGTGTTGGGCCGGGCAGGATACCCCCAAGAACACGCGTTCTCCCGCCAGGTCCTCCCGGACGGCCTCCACGGCGGAAAGAAAAGGTGCCACGTGCGGAAGCAGGGAGGGGAACCGCATTTGGATCAGGTTCACCACCGCCGGGCACACGGGGGAGAGCACCGGACGGATCTCCGCTTCCTCCCTCGCGTAAGCGAGAACTGCTTGGCGCGTGGCGGCTTCCCATTCCTCGATCATCCGGATGCCGCGAAAGCCCATCGTGGATAGTGCGTCCAGCACCTGATGAGGCTCCACGACCGGACCGAAATCGACGAGAAACGAGGCGGGCACGACCAGCAGGGCGTGTTCCGATTGTGTCGGCACATCGATGTTGTCGGCGATCCCGACCGCGCCGGCATCGCAGGCGTCGATGCACGCCGCGCAGTCGATGCAAAGGTGTGTCAGGATCTCCGGCCCCTCGGGGCGGATTCGCATCGCCCTCGTAGGGCACGCATTTAGACATCGCATGCATCCGCGACAGAGTTCCCCCGCGATGCGCACGGAGTTGCGCAGAGTGCCGACGATCTCCTGACGAGGCAGGTCGATCGAGAAGCGGATTCGCGTCCCCCGCTGCAAATCCGATTCTATCGAGAAGGAGCCGCTGTTCCTCTTCATGTTGGGCAGGCCCATGCCGGCGCCAAAGCCAAGCGCCCTGGCAGCGGGAGAGGCGGTGGAGAATCCTTCCTTCATGGCCAGGTCGATGTCGGGGATTCCCGGGCCTTCATCGGTGACTTCGACGTCGATCCGCGAAGGCTCCAGCACGGCCCGCAACATCCCTTTGCCCGCGTGAACAACAATGTTCGCTTCGGCCTCATAGGCGGCGATTACCGCCCGGCGCAGGGCGTCGGGAGGAACACCGAGTTTCTTCAGCCGGTGCTTCAGGCTGCCGGCCGCCAGGCCGACCCGATCGAAATCGCCCCCCAGGATCGTATAGGAACAGGTGTTCACGGGCGTATCTCGCTTGCGGCATGAAGGCACTCGTAGAGACGCCCGCACGTTTCGAACATGCCAAACGGCGAAACCAAGAGCACCGTACCGTGTTCTTCAGCCACACCTAACAGCTCAGGTTCGGGAGCGATGTCGTTGACAAGGCAAATGGCGGGTACGTCCATCAGTTCGGCGACATGGAGGATCTGGATTCCGCTCAAGTTGGTGATCATCAACGTCTTGGCGGCCCCTTGGCTGAGCAGGTCGCTGATTCGGTCTCCTGCGTAGACACGTTGGATCTCGACATCGCGCGACGGCCGCGTCGTCAGGATCCTGGCCTCCACATTCCGGATCAAGTCACTCAGTCTCATTGGCGTCACCAATTCCCGATCACGCTGGTTCCCGATCACGCTGGATCGCCCCAAGCGATCCGCAATCGGCGTGCCGATCGAACGACGTTTTCCCAAAAACGGGATAAGTCCTTGCACGCCCGTGGGTTGCGGACGGAAGGGTACGCGGGCCCTCGAGGAGGGCCGGTTTGCACGGCGCCCGCGAAAACGGGGAGGACG
>Ga0307378_10012633_pt1 | contig 10761 bp, 29 predicted proteins | sample UN1MG_FD_202238 | JGI IMG/M metagenome (GOLD analysis project Ga0307378, IMG submission 202238) | Soil microbial communities from Risofladan, Vaasa, Finland - UN-1 | ecosystem: Environmental > Terrestrial > Soil > Coastal area > Acid sulfate soil | place: Finland: Risofladan, Vaasa | collected...
AAGATTTAGATGGAATTTTAAGTTACATGAAAGATCATGAAAAGGGAATAACAATAGATGGAGTTTGGTATGATTGGGAAGATATAAAAGAATTATTTAAATAGTATCATTTTTTCGGCAAAAAATAATATTTCCCAGAAAATAGAAAAAAGACTATTATTAAGTAAAAGAAGTACTAATTTAAGGAGTAGTAAAATGCATAAAGGTATAATTTTATTAGTTAAAGCAGAAGATAAAGATGACGCACGTAGTAATGTTGAATCTTTTTTAGAAGAATACCAAAATCAAGTATGGGATTGGTATCAAATTGGGGGAAGATGGACAAATACTTTAATTGATTCTAAAACATATAATAATTGGGCAAAAAAAGTATTAGAAGAAAAACAAAATGAACTTCATCCTGATAGTAAGGGAGGAGTATACCAATCTACTGTTGAGGCAGTTCAAGAAAAATTACAATCTAAGTGGGAGGAGGTAGGTTTTGAAGGACAGAACCCCTACTATAATCATTATAATTTGCCAAAAGAAGGAAATCCTTATGATGTAATGAAGTTGGAAGATTGTATTGATATAGTTAATAAGTGGAAACAAGACTATATTGAGGCAGGTAAAAAAGAATTAGTAGAGGCTCATAAATGGTTGGATGGGTCGGAAAATGGAGGACACGGCAAAGGAGAAGATTATAGAATGTATGGTTATTCTTTGAAAAATGCAGGTAAATTATTTAGTCAAGATTTTTGTTTTGATTGTAATGTTTATAACACTAAAGAGTATGATTATTCTATTCCAGAAGATAAGAATGGTTGGTATGCAGTTATTATAGATATCCATTCGTGAATACATAAATAAAGGAGATTATGAAATTAAAAATTATTTCTTATAAAGATGTGTTTGGGAGACCTCGTAAAAAGAAAATATATATAATTATTTGTAAACAATGTGGAGAAAAATTTGAATTTAGAAAACCTCGTAAGTTTTGTAGCGTATGTTGTAGTTTGAAATATAAACATATGTATGGAATAGTAAGAAAAGGGAAATCGAGTCCATCCTACAAAACAGGTAGATCTGTCAGCCAAAATGGGTATGTTTCTTTATTGGCGATAGATTTAGATAAAAATTTATATAGTGTTAATGGGCAGGGTCGAATTCTAGAACATCGTTATGTAATAGAAAAGAAATTAGATAGGAAATTAAAGAAAAATGAAATAGTTCATCATAAAAATGGAAATAAGTCGGATAATCGGATTTCTAATTTAGAAGTATTAACTAGAAAAATGCATAGGGAATTAATTTATGGGCATATAAAATGCCCTCATTGTAAAAAAACATTTGAATATAATAAAGATATTCATAACTAATATAAAAAGAGGTAGAAAAATGAGTTATATTTGTGAAAAATGCGAAAAAGAAGCTAAAGGGCTTATCATAGTTATTTGCGAAGAATGCTACTATAAAACAAACAAAGATATAAAAGACTTAAAAGAAAAATTGCGTAAAACTGAGCTATCTCTTGCAATTTATGAAACTTATACAGACCAAATAGTCTTTACTGCTAAAGATATTGAAGCTTTAGATGTTTTGTCGCAAGAAACTGTTTGATAACACTCTTTCATTGATTATAATATTTCACTTTCCCAGAAAAGTAATTTTTTAGTTTTATAGAATAGTAAAAGAAGAAATAATTATTAAAAGAAAGGTAGGGCAGTAATTATTGGATATACACATTATTATTATAGAGAAAAAGAACTTGACGTAGATAGGTTTAAAATTGCAGTTGATGACTGTAAAAATATTTGTAATGGACTACCTATTCCATTAGGAGATTATAGTGGAGAGAATGAGCCTATTTTCTCAGATGAAGAAATAGCTTTTAATGGACATAGAAATAGCGGAGAATTAGCAGAAGGATTAAAGAAAGCTAATATATCTATTCCTTGGCCAGCCCCAGAAGCTAGTGGAGTTGCTATTGTTGGAAAGGAAGCTAAAGTGGGCAAATGGTTTGCAGGAGACTTGCTTAGTAGCCGTTGTCTTAATATAGAGGGAGATGGTTCGTATGAGTCTTTTGTTATTCCTAGAATTTTTAATATACGAGCAGATTGGATGAAACCATCCGAAGAGCCAGAAACAAAAGGTAAGTATTTTTCTTTTTGTAAAACAGCTTATCGTCCTTATGACTTAAATGTTCAATGTTGTTTAATCATTTTCAAACATCATTTCGGAGATGATTTTTATGTATCAAGTGATGGAGAAGCTAATGATTGGAAAGATGCTAAGTCTGTTTGTCAACAGGCTTTAGGTTATGGAAAAGATTTTAAGATAGATGATTGGGAAGAAGAGGACAAGAAACATATAGATGTAACAATTGAGTTTGTCCCAGAAAAGTAATTTTTTAATTTTATAGTAATAGAAAAGGAGTAGTAGAATTAATAATGAACGGTTTTTAGATATTTTAGTTCATTTTTAGTTTTTATAAAATCAGCGTATCTATTAGATTTTTCATTGGGCTTCTTTCGAGTTGGATATTTAGATAGATAGTCGGTTAAAGTTTTTGCTTCGCTCTTTTTTAATTTAAGATATGGCAAAACTGCTAAAGTGAATGTAAGAAGATCTTTTTTCTTACAAAGTATCCATTTCCAAGCTGGAGAATGTTTTGGGTTTTTAGGAAGAAATTGTCCATTAATATTCCCTTTGAATTTTTCCTTGAACCATTCTAAGATGCTTTTATCTGTACTAGTTATAGTGAGACGGAATCCTTTGTCTGCCATTGTTGTAAAACATCCTTCTCCATCAATAAAACCAGCTGCATAAATGAGGTCATTCTTATTCATTATAGCTCCTTTTTAATTAGTTTTGTCATATATATATTAAATATTAATTTTGTTTTTCCTTTATAAAAATGCCTAATATGGAAGAAAAAGAAAGAGAGGTATACCTTGCCAAATTGGTGTGAGAATGATATTAGAGTAGATGGAGATGAAGAAGAGATACAGAGGTTTATAGATTTTGTAGGTAATGATGAGTTTGGTTTTTCTTTCCAAAAAATAAACCCCATGCCTGAGGAATTACTAAAAATTAGTTGCCCTCCACAGAAAGAACAAGAGGAAGAGTCAAAAAAATTAGCTGAGAAGTATGGGCACGGAAATTGGTATGATTGGGCACTTGAGAATTGGGGATGTAAATGGGATATAGATCCAGATACTTTATCTATTAATACAGATGGAGGAGGAGGAGAATGTGTTGAGTATTCATTTTGGACTCCTTGGAGTCCTCCTCTTGGTATTTACAAAACTCTTAAATTAAGATTTCCTACCTTAGATATATCTTGGTTCTACCATGAACCAGGATGTAAAATAGCAGGCTATTTGCCTGACTAATATTTCCCAGAAAATAGAAATTTCAATTTTATACCACTGAAAGAATTAATTTTTAGGAGAAATAAAATGACAGAAAAAATAAAACAAGAAGAAGAAGTATTGCTAGAAAAGAAATGTGAAAATAAATGTCCTAAATGTGATTCAAGTTCTTCTAGTATTGAATGGACAAAAACAGAAAGAGCTAGTGATAATAGTTTTATAAAGTATAATGCTGTTTGTAACCAATGCGGTTGTGAGTTTACAGAATATCATAATTGTGTTTATAGCAGTACTGAATATTATGGAATTGAAGAAGAAAAAGATTCTATTGAGAATCCTTATGCTCTTTATTATATAGGGAACACTAAAGAAGAACTTAACGTAATGAAAAGGACTAAAAAAGATATTCAGAAAGCAAAAGAGATAAGTAAGAAGATAACTGAAATACTTAATAGTTTAGTAGAGGCACTTGTTTCTTCATATAAAAAGAGAGGGACTAATTATGCTTCTAAAGTATTGGTAAAATATGAAAATAAGATAAAGGTTTTTGAAGATAAGGGAGTTGGAGTAGGAGATACTCAAACTGATGAACAGATTTGCAATGTTCTTGAGAAGAAATTAAAAGAGAAAGACATTCCAGAACAAGATGCGGCAAGATGGGCAGAAAGTTTCTACTTTAAGATTCATTAATTAGGTATATTTTTTTATCTTCCCAGAAATTAAAATTTTAGTTTTATAATATTGACAAAACTAATTTTTCAGAGAAATAAGATGATTAAAATAAAAAGACTAATTGCAAAAATATTATATTGGTTTGGGTGTAAACCTTCTTATTCTACTGGAATACATGATAAATTAACTTGTGGCTATGGAGAACTTAGTCATGATGGATTTTGGGAGTATTCATTATCAGATGGGGAAGAAAATAGATATACAATTATAAAAAATAAGAAGAAATAAATTAGTTAAGGACTAAATATGAAGGGTACTAAAACAAAAATGAATCAAGTTACCATAATATCTATTCCTGTTAATGACAGGTTTATTATTATCAACATAGAAGATAGTGGAAAAGGTACAGTTGGAAGTTCTTTAAGGGAAGCTTGTTTTTATTGTAAAGAAAAAGAATATAATTTAAGCATAAAAACAATAGAGTTTTTAGTTTTATCACATGCCTGTTTGGGAGTAGATGTGATAGAAGAGAAGTATGTAGAGGGAGTAGAAGAATTAGTTAATTATTGTTCTCGGGGTTTTACTGGATTATTTCCCCTTAAACAAAATTAATTCTTCCCAGAAAATTAAAAAATTGTTTTTATAAGATTGTAATAAGAAAAAAATGAAATTTTAATTTTAATTAGAGGTAATAAAGATGAGTTTAATAGCAGAATCAGGCCCTTGTACAATAGAAGAAGTTCTTTCTCAACCAATTCCCCCAAAGACAAAAAGTTATCAGCCAGTTTCTAACAAAGAACTTGTTGAGATGCTTTATAATGTTGCCGACTCAAAAGGGTTAAAATTGACTGAACCTAAATGGGGAATGTCGAGATTGGGACAAAGGGTTTTTGGGACATATAAGGTTGAGAATCAATTCAATCTTGATAGAGAAGCTCAGTTTATGTTAGGAGTTAGAAATAGTTCTGACAAGTCTCTTGCAGCAGGCGTTTGTTTTGGTTGCAAAGTTTTTGTTTGCAGTAACTTAGTTTTTACTGGCTATGCAAATGAAGAAAATGGTATTTGTGGAAGAGTATTTCATAAACATACTGTTAATGTAAAAGATACTTTCTACCAAAGGCTACAAGACGCACTAGCTCAGTTTGAAAAGTTTAGAAACTTTCAAGAATCTTTTTATCGAAGATTGAAAGAGATTGAAGTTGATAATGACATTGCTTATGCAACAATTGTAAGAGCTGTAATGGCTGACGCGATTCCTAATAAGGATGTTATAAGAGTTGCTCAATCTTGGTTGAGTCAAGGCAAGGCTCCTGAGAATGAGGCTGAGGCTCAGAATTGGCACAAAGAGTTTTATCCTAGAAATACTTGGAGCCTTTTTAATGTTTTTACTGACAATCATAAATCATTCCAAGAGAAGAATCCAGTAGAAGCAAACAAGAGGTCGATTAATTTGACTAAGTTATTTCATAAAGAATTTGTTCTAAACTGAGAAACTGCCAAACTAAAAAAATAGATAAAAGGAGTTGTCTTAGTTAAGATATGGGAGGGGCTGAGAAATCAGCCCTTTCTTTTTCCCAGAAAAGTAAAAAATTAGTTTTATGAAGTAGAGAGGAAGTAAAATGTGTATAAAATGTGGTAAATTAGTTAATTGTGAGTTTAAGAAATATACAAAAGGGGAATGGATAGTTGTTGAAGAAGACGAATCCTTTGATATAGAATACAGAAATGAAGATGGTGGTGGTTTTATAGCCGAACTTCCGAAGTATGCAAATGCTAAAGCAGACGCACAACGTATAGTACAGTGCGTCAATAACTTTGATGATTTGCTTGAGGCTTGTAAGGCAGTAGATACGGCTGGTGCAGGTGGTGATATAGACATGGCAACCGCTGTAGATATGTGTTTATTGGCTATCGCAAAAGCAGAAAGTGAGTAATAAGATGAGTAAAAAAGTAATAATTTCAGTTTTAGGTGGAGTAGCTACTGTCGAAGAGAAGTCTAAAGATGTAGAAGTTATTATTATTGATTATGATGTTGAAGGGATTGAAGAAGAGTTTTTACAAGAAGATGAAGATGGAGAAGAATATAATAGGATAGAATTTCCAGCGGAGGAAGAATGAGTTTTGAAGAGAAAAAATATAAGGCAGTAATTTCTATACAACTTGAATATGAAATTCTTGCTACTGACACTGAAGAAGTTATAGCAGAATTAGAGAATGTATTATTACCTCATCGTTATGTAGAAGATTCTTTTGAGATAGAAAAAATTGAGGAAATAAAAGATGACTGATGAATGTAATTACTATTGTAGTCCTAATTATGAAGACCAGATACAAAATGATAATTTTCACACTATAGAAGAAGAGGCAGTAAAGTTAAGGGATTTGGCTATTAAACTTAATGTCCCTGTGAGAATTGATGGAATAGGTTTTAGAGTAGAGACTAATAAGTACCAAGAGATAAATGATTGGTACAGTAATCCGACTAGACCCTATCCAAAGTGAAAATTAAATATATTTTTTTAAGATGACTATTTAGCAAATATTCATCTCAAAAAATATATTTTACTAGGATAAAAACCACTTTGCAAGACTTTTCCCAGAAAATGAAAAAAATAGTTTTATAGAGTAGAGAATAAAATGGATAAAGAAATTATAATAAAAGTAAATGATACATTATTAGAGAAACAAGCACGGACTTTAACTGAAGTGATTAATTTAGATGATAAGATTGTTACACCTAAACAGAAAGAACATCTTGAGGGAATTTGGGAGATGTGTCATTGTATTTTAGATAAATGTGAAGAATGGTAGTAGAAAGTGAAACACTAAGTAAGTAGGATAGTAGGTTATGGCTGATAAAATATATAAAATACCAGTAACATGGGAAGTATATGGGACAGTTGAGATTGAAGCTGATTCACTAGATGAGGCTATTGAAATAGCTCTTATTGATCCTTCTATTCCTCTTCCTAAAGAATCTGATTATGTTGATGATTCTTGGACAGTTGGAGATAGAGAAGTTGCAGAGATAATAAATAAGGAGAAGTAATTATGGGAATGGGAACTTATGCTTGTTTTGCAGAAGTAGTAGAGGGAGACTTCATAAAAGAAGTTTGTCCAGAAAAGTATAACACTTTATTAGATTTACTTAAGGAAGCTGAGTCTGATCTTGATGAATTTTCTACTTATTTTGATGAGACTTATGGGTATGAAGAGGATATTCCACAGAATGAAAGTAATAAAGTTATGGAAGTATGGGGAAGAATAAAAGTTGCTTACACTGAATTGACAGAGGCTTTTAATAAGGCAACAGGTCTTTATTTAGGAATAAGATACCATGATGCAGAAGATAGGGGAGATGAGGTTGATGGGGGCTTTTGGGAAGTAAATGGAGTTTACGATTATACTCCTGCTGGACAAAAATATAAGGATAAAATTAATAGAAAATTTTGGACAGTTTATGGATAATACTTAAAAGGATTTCTTTTCTGGAAATTGAATAGAGAGGGAACTACTATTTTTTTGGAGGGTATTATATGATAGCTTTTAAGTTCTTGAAGGATCAAGCAGAAAATAATAATTGGGATAAAAATATTCAAATAATAACAGCTTGTGAATTTATTACTTCTCTTGATAAAGATATAGAATTTAATGATTTTTTAGAAAATAAAACTAAAGAAGATAATTTTTCCCAGAATATAGAAAAATAACTTTTGTACTACATAGAAGTAAAAAATAACTTTTGTAGTATAATTTAGATGGAGATAATAAGATGAGATATTTAGCAGTAGAAGGATGGAATAAGTATTTGGTAACAGAGGATGATGATAAGGAATTAAGAGGAAGAATTAATTGTGCTTTTGACAGGAATGTCAGTTGTTCTCTTTATTGTGCTGCTTGTGAAGTTAAAGGAACTAATAATGCAATTTGTTGTAATATATTTCCTAATCCAGACCAAAATGAGATAGGTTGGCTTAAAGAAGACTAATTTCCCAGAAAACTAAAAAACTGTTTTTTTACTATTGTAATGATAACAATTTTTTTGGAGATGAAGAAATGGTAGCAATAACTAATAAAGAAGCAGTAGAATTACTACAAAACAGAAAAAGTGGCAGATTCTTTACAGTTACTTTTGTTAAAAGAAGTAATGGAGAAGTAAGAAAGATGAATTGCCGTAAGGGAGTAGTAAAGTATTTAAGAGGGGGAGAACTTCGTTATAATCCTTCTAACAAGAATCTTATAACTGTTTATGATATTCCTAAGAGAGATTATAGGTCAATTAACCTTGAAACAGTTAAAGAAATAAGAGCAGATAAGAAGATTTATATTGTAGGTTAAAATATTACCGCTCGGTAATATTTTACTATATATAGAGTTATATAAGATAAATATTACTGAGCGGTAACTTTCCCAGAAAACTAAAAAAACTGTTTTATAAGATATGAGGTAATAAAATGGGAGTAAAAGCTTATTGGCGACTTAAAATATACGACAAAGATGATAAACCTATTGATTACACGGATAGAGAGGGAGATGAAATCTTTGGTCGTCTTGAAGATGTTTGGGAGTATTTAATAGAATGTCCCCAAATAACTATAGTTGGTTATAGAATTGAAATTATTTTTAATGATGGATAATGGAAAATATCAATGTGGCACTTGTGAGGTTAAAAAATGAATGTAATTAAAAAATTATCTCGAATTAAAGGAACTAAAACCTATAATATCGGAAGTAATCATGCCATTGATTTTGTTGAGGATTTTGGAGAAACAGGTTTAGGAACTATTGCAACTGTAATTCAAGATAAGAAAGATGAAGTAGAATTGAGAATCCGTTTTTATGCTGATCAAAACGCAATTAATCAAATTGTACATTTGGTTAAACAAATTGAATTATAAGTAAAATGACTTATTTTTAGAAGAAGAATTAGAATGAGTAAAAATGATAAAACTCTTTCACTTAATAGTGTTCTTTTAGTTATAACTTTTCTTATAAATGGAGAAGAAGAAGAGGCAATTGAATTGGTAGAAGAAGAGTCTGGAGCAGATTTTAATGAAAGTAATGTATTTACTCAAGACATTAAGAACTTAATAAACCTATGAAACTATTTTTAGATGACATTAGAGAGATACGTTATATTTATCCTTATTCTTTAGAAGAGTGGACTCTTGTAAGGACTGGCGAGGAGTGTATAAAGTTACTACAAACTGGTGTAGTAGAGGAGTTAAGTTTAGACCATGACTTAGGAGAGGGAGTTAAAACTGGTTATGATGTAATAAAATGGATAGAAAAAGAGGTTTATACAAACAATTTTATTCCTCCGCAAAAAATTTATTGTCATTCAGCTAATCCAGTAGGAGTAAAGCAGATAGAGATGACTATTAAAAAGATTAAAGAGTTTTCCCAGAAAACAGAAAATTAAGTTTTATAAGATTATAGATAGGAAGAAAAAAATGGATAAAATACCTCTCTTTGCAATGTTTAGAGTTGTTATAAAAGTAGATGATTCTAAATTAACTCCAGAACAACAAAAGATAGCTGAAAAATGGGACGGTGGAGATGAGCTTGAACATCCTGCAACTGCAGGATATGATAGTTTGAGAGATACTATAGAAAATTTTATAAAAACCGCAGGGAATAAGTATCAATTTTTTAGTTATCTTAGAGATGGAATAGACGCAGTTGAGATAGAAGTAGAAGAAGATTAAAGAGTTTTTCTAGAAAATAGAAAATTAAGTTTTATAAGATTATGATAAGAGAAAATATATCATTGTAATATGTGTGGAAGAGACTTTGATTCTCTTTATAATGATAAATGTCCTTATTGCGGAAGCGTAAATATAGTTTTTTTAGATGATGAAGAAAAAATTGTGCAAGTATGAGAAGTAGAAAAGAACTAATTTATTTGATTATTGAAGACTTATGCCAAGATGAGATTGATAAATTAGGTGATTATGAACTTAATTGTTGCGATAAGTGTGGGCAAATAGATTTAAACGAAAATTTAAATTGGATAGATCAAGAAGGTTGGTGGGATATAAAAGAACTAGATGAAGCTAGAAAAGAATATGTCGCACTTTGTAATACTTGTTTGGAAGAAATAATTGATTCCCAGAAAACAGAAAATTAGGTTTTATAATATTATGAAAATAAAATGGAAAAAATTAGAATCTAAAGTCTATGAAATAGTAATAAGAGATTTTTATTTTTACTTGTCTTATCAAGGAAAAGATGTTGGTTGGTGTTTAAATATTTTTAATGATAAGATTAAAGACAATGATGAAGCCTATATAGATAGTCTTAATTTTGATACTAAAGAAGATGTAGAAGTATATATAAGAGAATTCACGATAATTAATAGAGAAGTTACAACAAACTTATGATAGAGCAACAAGTTGGATTGATTGATTCCCAGAAAACTAAAAAATAAGTTTTATAAGATTATGAAAAAGTGGATACCCTTACAAGAAGAAGAAGTAGTTGAAACAAAAGAGTATAAATATATATTAGGCCATTATAAACATGAAAAATATGGTACTCCCTGTTGTAGAGTATCTAAATATATTAAAAGTAATAACTATTTTATAGGACATTTTGTTATTGTTCCAGAAGATTTTGATGAAGTTAGCGAAGCATTAAAAAGGTGGTTAAAAAAAGATGGTTAAAACACAAATACAATTATATCAAGAAGCTCATAGAAGAATTTCTGATGCTAATAATCACGTTATGGAAATGA
>Ga0307378_10012634_pt1 | contig 10760 bp, 9 predicted proteins | sample UN1MG_FD_202238 | JGI IMG/M metagenome (GOLD analysis project Ga0307378, IMG submission 202238) | Soil microbial communities from Risofladan, Vaasa, Finland - UN-1 | ecosystem: Environmental > Terrestrial > Soil > Coastal area > Acid sulfate soil | place: Finland: Risofladan, Vaasa | collected...
TAAAAATCAACCGGTTTTTGCACGTCCAATAATTCATAGACACGTTAACACAAGCTGGAAGGATAGCACGTGAGCTTTAGATCTAAGTGTATTCTATCGATTCGTAGATAATTGTTGGACAGCCTCCTTCGTCCATAGAAGCTGGAGGATACATCTTCGCTTTTGTCAAGGTAACCGCGTAGGGGTTAATATCATTTGCGATAGCATTTCTGTTGAGAGTCAGAGATTCCAATGTTACGGTTCCCGAGCCCGAAAAGGGATCTAAAATTGTATCGTATGGTTCAGTATAGGTTAAGATAAGATCTCTGACCTTATTCGGTTTTATTTTCCCAACGTAAGGTGATAATTGGTGAAGTGTGCTTTCCTCCCATGAAAAATTATCTGCCCTCTGGTACGTAGATGCTGTCATTCCCTCAGCTACCCGCCATAAGCTTTACTTAGCGCAAGCACTATAAGTTAGTTTTCATTCACATCGGCAATATACCCGTTGCGAGGAACAGCGATGAGAACAGGATCGCGACCATGTTCATCGCCTTGATGAGCGGATTGATCGCCGGCCCTGCGGTGTCCTTGAACGGATCGCCGACGGTGTCGCCGACGACCGCGGCTTTATGCGCATCGCTGCCCTTGCCGCCGAGATAGCCGTCCTCGATCATCTTCTTCGCGTTGTCCCACGCGGCGCCGCCGTTCGACATCATCAGCGCCATCATCAACCCTGAGATAATCACGCCAATGAGCAGCCCGCCGAGTGCAATGGCACCGAGCACAAGCCCGACAACCACGGGCACCACCACTGCGATCATGCCCGGAACGATCATCTCCCGTAACGCTGCAGCGGTAACGATATCAACGCATTTGCCGTATTCCGGCTTTGCCGTGCCTTCCCAAATGCCCGGTATCTCCTTGAATTGCCTTCTCACTTCCTCAACGACCTTGAACGCGCCTTTGCCCACTGCCCGCATCATCACCGAGCTGAAGATGAACGGTAAGAGCCCGCCGATGAGTAACCCGATGAGCACGAGCGGATTGAAGAGACTGAACTCTTCCGGTGACAGCCCGATTTTATGCAGATAATCGGAGAACAGCGCCAACGCTGCTATTGCCGCTGAGGCAACAGCATAGCCTTTGGTTACCGCTTTCGTCGTGTTACCAATGGCATCGAGCTTGTCGGTCGTAGCGCGCACTTCAGGCGGTAAGTCCGCCATCTCCGCGATACCGCCTGCATTGTCGGTTATCGGCCCGTAGGAATCGAGTGCGACAATGATACCAGTGGTCGAGAGCATAGCAACCGCAGTAATAGCAATCCCGTACAGACCTGCGGTAGCAGCGCCGGTAACCACGAACGGCACGAGATACGAAACCAGAATACCACCACAGATGATGATCACCGGCCAGCCTAGGGACATCATACCCACGGCAAGCCCGGTAATGATATTCGTACCTGCACCCGTCTTGCTCGCATCTGCAATGGACCTCACCGGCGCGTGATCCTGCGTGTAATATTCCGTCGTGACGACCATAAGCGCCATGATGATAATCCCCACGAATGCGGAAACGTAAAGTGCATACGCAGCGGCATTACTGCCGAATAGTGCTATCGTTACCGGATAGAAGAGAATGGCACTGAGCACTGCGGCGGTGATCACGCCCTTGTATAACGTGCCCATGATGTTCTCCTTCTCGCCCATCCGTACCGCGAAAATAGCGATGATAGACGCGAAGATGGCCACCGCGCCTAAAATCAAAGGATATTCAATAAGCGTTAAATCCGCTGCAATGCCCGGGAAGATGCTTGTTACATTTCCCGCATTCACTATTAAGCCGCCAATGAGCATTGCCGCAAGTGCCGTGACCACATAGGTCTCGAAGAGGTCGGCACCCATGCCCGCGCAGTCACCGACATTGTCACCGACATTGTCAGCAATCACACCGGCGTTTCGCGGATCGTCCTCCGGGATGCCTGCCTCTACCTTGCCCACCAGGTCCGCGCCGACGTCCGCGGCTTTGGTGTAAATCCCGCCGCCGATCCGCGCGAATAACGAAATCAACGAGGCGCCGAAACCATATCCCACGACGAGGTCCACGGCATGCGAGCCACCGCCGAAAAGGATGTAAAAAACGCTTGTGCCCAGTAACGCGAGCCCGACCACGGAAAGACCGGTTACTGCGCCACCCTTGAATGCAATATCGAGCGCTTCTCGTACGCCCGAAGATGCAGCCTGCGCAACCCGGGTATTACTCCGAGTGGACACGGACATGCCGATGTAGCCCGCCGCTGCAGAGCCTGCTGCACCGACCAGGAACCCGAGTGCAACCCGTCCGGAATCCAGATACCCACCTTCAAAGCCGTTTGCAAGTGCAAAGACCAATATCAGCGCAATGATGACCGCAACGACCGCGATCGTCCGGTATTCTCGGTTCAGGTACGCCGATGCGCCCTCTTGAATAGCTCCGGAAATCTCTCGCATTTTATCGCTGCCTGAATCCTGCTTCAGTGTGTACATAGCGAAAAACGCTGCGAATACTAAACTCACAAGCCCTGCAACCGGGGCCAACAATAACAAGTTCATTTCCTTTCCCTCTTCCCTCTTTTTTCTATTCTATACTATAGAAGATTTTTAAAAGCTGGCTCTTCTACAATCGATCGCTCCCAGGAATTACCTACTAGCACTTTTCTTTTTCCGCACCATTTATAAATGTTGCGATTTTTAGCGACCACCACGGTACCATGAAGAAGAAGGAACTGGAGATCATGCTGGAACGTGTGGAGGACTTACCGACGCCGGATGCTGATAGCGAGCAGTACTCAACGCCCGCCACGGTCGCTGCTGAATTGCTCCATTTCGCGTTTATGCACGGCGACATAGAAGACCAGACGGTTTATGATCTCGGCTGTGGTAACGGCATACTGGGGATCGGTGCGAAAGTACTGGGTGCAAGGACGGTAATCGGAATAGACCGCGATGAAAAGGCAATCGAAGTTGCTTGTCTGAATTGTAAGAAGCTGGACGTGGAGGTGGAATTCAGACGGGGAGATGTGCGAGCAGTGGAAGGAGAAGGAGATACCGTCGTGATGAATCCACCGTTCGGCGCGCAGAAGCAGAACAGGCATGCAGATCGTGCATTTTTAGAAAAAGCACTCGAAATCGCTCCGGTTGTCTATTCTATCCTTAACGCAGGCAGTGAATCCTTTATCCGAAGTCTCCTTCCATCAGCGACGATTCAGCGTTTCCCGGTTGCGTTCCCACTAAAACGGCGGTTCTGGTTCCATAAGAAAGATAGGAAGGTTATACAGGCGGATGTATACCGGGTGGAAAGGACGTGAAGGTGCAGATAAGAGCTCCAAATCGCAACTCAAGCGTCCTTTGGCTCTGGCTTCAAAAACTAAATATTCTCTGATTGATATCTCCCACTGTATCCGCTGCTAGCGACTTGAGCGAGCTTGATAAAGCATAACTGAAGAACACGCGCATCTCTCTTCACGTAGAAGCCTTTTTCGTTCGCTACTATCAGTAACGATTCGCTCCGGCCCTCGTAGCCGGCGTCCCAGAATCCCGTTTCCAAGGTAACGCCGCAGCGTATAAGGGTTGTTCTCGGCGCTCCGATCGCCATTATATTCTTTGGTAAATGGACAATCTCGTTGTAAAGTACCTTGTACGCGCCGGGTGGTAAGAATACCTGATCATCGTCGAAATCGAGTCGCTCGGTCTCCGAAAGCTTCCGGTCCTTGTTATTGAAATCCACACAGCCTGCACTTACGATCTTCTCCACATGCCGAACCGTCAAATCCACACCGTTCGGCTGCAGCTGCGTGTTCAAATCAACAAAGTTCTCGATCAAGGGTGGTTCTGGTTGTAAAAGCGCTCGGATTTCCTCGTTTGAAAGCACTGCGCCCGGCGGCAACTCCGAAAGCTCGTTCTCCATTCTATTCTACACACGCTCCTTCTTCGTCCTTATCCACGGCCTCACTCACGCACCCACTCATGCCTCGCCTCAGGCATCTATGGTCTAAAGTACCTTTTTATCTCCACCGCATAAATCTTATCTACTTTACTTAGTTAGTTATCTCCTGACCACCGAGCTAAAACTTAATTAACGGGAAGAGCGAATGAACGAGGATGACGTTGCACGAAGTGCGCAATTGGCTTTGCTCCTGGAAGTATCGGCATATCCCAAGCCCGGTAACGTTGACCGCACGCACGACTTTGTCGATACGAGCTACGAGCATTTCCTCGCCTCTTCGGTTGCTGTGTACCCTGTTTTAAGAGCAGCGGCGGTGCGAGGCCGAACGAAGAGAACGGGCGTGGGTGAATTGGTAAGGGCGGGCGTAGCGGAGAGCACCGGATGGCAACGCGGCGGGAACACCCATTTCGGCGCGCTTCTCCTGCTGGTGCCGTTAGCAATGGCTGCCGGCGCGTGCGAACACTACGAGCCGGAAGCGCTAAAGCAAGAAGCCACGGCAATCATGCGGAATACCACCACGGACGATGCTATAGCGGTCTACCAGGCATTTCCGAAGGCAAAGGTAAAGGTGCGAACGGACGTGCCGGAATTTGACGTGACGGACGAGTCCTCAATCGCGGAAATAAAAAGGAAGCAGCTCACGCTTTATGAACTCCTTTCCATATCAGCATCCTATGACTTGATTTCAGGAGAACTGGTGGGTGGATTCGCGCTGACCTTCAGGTATGCCGCGCTGATCGCAGATTTCGCCAGAACTAAACAGATCAACGAAGTGATAACGCATGCGGATATCCATCTGCTCTCGGAAGAGGAGGACACGTTTATCACCATGAAGTCCGGAGCAGAAAGGAGCAGATACGTGAAGGAGCGCGCTAAACAGATTGTAACCGGGGGCTACAAGCGAGCGGAGATCGAGGCACTGGATGATGAGCTGGTAAGGGAAGGACTGAATCCGGGTTCCACTGCGGATATCATCGCCGCAGCGCTGTTCGTCAGCATTCTCGGCGGGTTGTGGGTTTGATAACGGGTACCGAGCGGATTTGAACTCTTTTAGCGTGATTTTGAACCAGTTCACCCCTAACCGCTTCTGGTTTCAAAAAAAAAACTCAGATGCATGAAGTAGATAGACAACGTATTGAGCACCAGAAAAGTTTTAAGGCTCATCAGCCCTATTTATTACTAAACTGAGCTGGCCCGTTAGTTAGAACCACACCAGCTACCGTTTGTTTGGGCCCGGATCCTCCTGCTCCACGGACGAGATAGATAGATAGATCGATCAAATGAAATGGACGAAATAAGCGAAGAATTCTGGAAACTCGTACATGAAGAGAATCTCTCCCCTGCGGAAGCGGCGAAGAAGCTGCGAGAGAAGTATCCATTGGAAAAGCTGAAGTTACCGGATGAATGGATACCTGACGGTGGCGGATAGGCAAAGAGAAGTGAATTCCAGGAAGTTCCAAGGTTCTTAATAGTTCGCTGTCACCTCGTTATGGCGTTGTGGGAAGATGCTATGCTGCTTTTATAGAGGGAATGATCTTGCCATCGGGCCGTACGCCGTAAAAATTGAGTCGCACAGTCTCAGCACTGCACGCTAAGCAAGTTCCGTTCGTGTGCAGTCCAAACTTTTTCTGCTTTTCTTAGAAGATAGTATGTATAAATAGTAAACGTAATTCATGCGATGCGATAAGAGAGAGACGAAATGAACGCATTTTCGCTGCTCAACGCGGAGATACAAGAGATACTGGGCGATAGTTTCTCGGTACCCACGAAGCCACAGGAATTAAGTATCCCCCGTATCATGAATGGGGAGGACGTGCTGCTGATAGCGCCGACGGGCTCGGGCAAGACCGAAGCGGCGGTTTTACCCGTTCTTCACAGGATACTGGATTTGAAGCAGCAAGATCGTAGTGCTAAGGGCTTTTACGCGCTTTACATAACGCCGTTACGCGCTTTGAACCGGGACATGCTTTTGCGGTTAGAGCGCTGGGGCGAGAAGCTCGGTATCCGTATAGAGGTGCGGCACGGCGATACCGGCACGTACGCACGGAGAAAGCAAGCGATAGCACCGCCCGATGTGCTGATCACAACGCCGGAGACGATCCAGGCAATGATTCCTGGCTCGCGCCTGCGTGAGAATCTGAAGACCGTGAAGCACGTTATAGTGGACGAAGTGCACGAATTAGCGAATTCGAAACGAGGTGCGCAGCTTGCCGTGGCGTTAGAACGCGTATCGGAACTCGCAGGCGATTTCCAGCGAATCTGTCTGTCCGCAACGGTAGGCAATCCGGAAGAGGTGGCGAAGTACTTCGCGGGCCGTAGGCCGATGCAGGTAGTGAACGCAGCCTCCACGAAGGCAGTGGATATAGAGGTCCTGAGCCCGAAGCGAACGAAAGAAGACGTTAATGCCGCACGCGGGTTGGCTGTTGATCCTGAGGTATTAGCGCACGTACGCACCATCAGGGAGATCGTGAACGAGGAAGGTAACGAATCGACCTTGATCTTTGTTAATACGCGACGCGCGGCGGAGATGCTCGGGTCGATTTTGAACAGGTACGAACGCGGATTGATCGGCGTGCATCACGGCTCGCTCTCGAAGGAGATGCGAATAGAGGCGGAGGATGCCCTTAAGAGCGGCGCTATAAAGGGGCTTATATGTACGAGCTCGATGGAACTCGGGATTGATATCGGCTCGATTGATATGGTGGTCCAGTACGCGTCGCCGCGTGAAGTAACGCGATTGGTGCAGCGTGTGGGGCGCGCCTCGCATTCGTTCCAGAAGACGTCACGGGGCAAGATCATTGCACTGACGCCGGATGACGTTGCGGAATCGGTAGTGATAGCGCAGCGTGCGAAAGAAGGCAAAATAGAGCCAATAAAACTGAAGGAAGCGTCTTTAGACGTATTATCGAACCAGATCTGCGGGGTGCTGCTGGACACTGGTGTGATTACAATCGATAACCTTTACGCTCTGCTGCAGCGTGCGTATCCGTTCAGGAATCTCTCGCTGGAGGCTTTGATACTGGTAATCGAGCAGTTGCAGGCCGAAGGCTTGTTGAAACGGGAGGGTGAGCGGCTATGGCGCAGCAAAAGTACCCGTAGCTATTATTACGAGAACCTCTCGATGATACCGGACGAACGGAAGGTAGAAGTTTACGATATCGTAACGGGAAAGCTGATCTGCATGCTGGACGAGCGGTTCGTACTGAATTTCGCGGATCCCGGTGCGTTATTCGTAGCGAAGGGCGATACATGGCGGGTCGTTGATACTGTTCTGGACGAAGAAGGCGACGGTAGCGGCGCCAAACTCAAAGTGGAGCCAGGCGTGAAACGCGAGGGCGAGATCCCGAACTGGGAAGGCGAGGAGATACCCGTACCGTTCGCCATCGCGCAAGACGTAGGCCGGTTGAGGACACGTATCGCCGATTTCCTTGCGACTAACGGCAGCGGTAACGGTGCCGATTTGATGCAGGAGTTAGAGCAGGAGTACGGCGTGAAAGCCGAATGCTTCGAGACACTCATCGCGTTGATAACGAAGCAACGGGAGAAGAGCTATCCGGTGCCGACGTCTACGGACCTCGTCGTGGAGTTCGCAGATGATGGCCGCGAAGTGGTGTTCAACACGTGCTTCGGGCATTTAGTGAACGAGACCTTTGGTCGGCTACTTATAACGCTGCTCGGCGCGCGACTCGGCATGGACATTTCGATGGAGATCGATCCGTACCGGATAAAATTGAAATCCGGCCGGAAGATGACCAGAGATACCGTGCAGCAGACGTTACAGGCGATCGAGCCGGAATACGTCAGAGCGCTACTGGAGAAGACCCTGAAGAACTCGTTTCTGTTCAAGTGGGAGCTGTTGAACGTAGCGAAACGGTTCGGTGCGCTGCGGAAGAACTTTAATCGGAAACATATTTCCGCGGATAAGCTTATAAAACTCTTCTCGGAGACGCCGATCTACAGCGAGACGGTGCATGAGATCTTTGCGGATAAGCTGGACGTCGAGCGCACGATAGATGTTGTCAAGCGAATAAAATCGGGCGAACTTAACGTCTGGTTCTCGTCGCACGGGTTGAGTCCGGTTGGCGCTTCGGGCTATATGGGCTGGCGCGATCTTCTGGCAACGGAACGTGACGAGGGCTTGATCATCGAAGCGTTACGGAACAGGATACTGAACGATCGTGTGATTCTGTTCTGCGTGAACTGCAAACGCTGGGAATCACGCAGACGCGTGAAGACCGTTATCGAACTCGGTGCAGAATCGCTCATCTGCCCGGTCTGCAATTCGCGGCTGATCGCCGCGTTGAAGCCGTGGGAGACGGACGACATCAAGCTGGTGAAACAGGCCTCGCGTGCTCATCAGACGCCTGCAGGGAAAGGTACCGAGAAAGAGCGTGTAAAGCGCGTGTACCGGAACGCGAATCTGGTACTGTCACACGGTGTCCGTGCAGTGATTGCACTTGCGGCACGAGGTGTGGGACCGGAGACAGCCTCAAGAATAATGAGGCGGTTTAACCCGTCGTTACAGGCAACGGAGACCGAGGAGGAGCACGAGTTCTACCGTAAAATATTGGACGAAGAGCGGAAATACGCACGGACACGGCGGTTCTGGGAGTAAGGGGCCAGACCCCCTTACCAACCCTCCCAAACCTTTTCTTCAAAAAGAAAAGCTTTACCAAAAGAACTTGGTTTTTGATCCAACCTGTTTTAAAAGGTTTAACGTATCCACAAGCCTTTTCTTCGAAACAGAAACGCATTACCAAAACAACTTATTAACCTAACCGCAAAAAAGTAGCTTCTTAATCTTTTCGGCTCCTCCAATCTATTCAGACTATCGTGCATATAAGGAATCACGAGCCTGTTGGAAGTGGATGCTATAACCCGGGAAAAGGAAGTAGAGCTTTCGGAGCTGCCCGTGCTCGTGATGTTCTTCAGCCCTACCTGCGTCCACTGCAAGGAGATGGAGCCGTACTTCATCCAGTACGCCCTGGAGTATGAGGGCAAGGTCAAATTCGCAAGACTCAATATCGTCGAGAGCCCGTTCACCGCCGATCGCTATGGGGTTATGGCTACCCTGACCTTTATGTTCTTCTGCAAGGGCAAACCCGTCCAGAACATTGCGGGCGCCGCCTTACCCCACGCTCATCAAGAAATTGATTGATGCGTCGCTACAATACGGCGAGCAATGCTTGGAGAAATCGACACCTGTACGATTTGACCCCGCGTATGCATGAGGGTGAAGGGACACCAAAGATACAGTGCAGGAGAGACGATAAGGACCGAAGAAAGAGCAACAAAGGGCTTTACTGCTCCAGGGGCGCTTCTTTAGAACTGTGAGTTGTATGCGTAGTCTTGCAAAAATACAGCAAACGGAGGGGTAGTATGGGGGGTGTAGGTACTTTCACGTGCGCTGAGGGTATCGTAAGGATCCAAAAGGTTTATATTTCATATAATCTCTATTGTCAATAGAAAAATTAGTTTATCATCGAAACGATGAGTGACCAAATATCTAGTGAAATAGAGGATGGATTAATACAAGAAATATTGAACCATTTCACTATATCTGATGATGGAAAAGCAGAACCAGGAGCTGGCAATATTTTCGCGATATGGCACAATATCGATATTTTAAATTCGGTTTTACAAGAGAAAACTGATTTTTTTAAAAAATTAAAGAAAAACCGATATTCATTTCAGTCCGAAAGTGAATTCACATATAGGGTTGAATTCATCGATATCTTTAAAAAGTTAAAGGGGGATAATAAAACCTCGTTTAAGGATTTTGAAGAAGAATTTTCCAAAAAACTTACGGCAATCGCAAAAATTGAGCCGAAAGAGTTTACCTTGATTTACCCTCTCAACTTAAAATTTGTAAAAAAGATAGAATCTGAAATAAAAGGAGATAAATTTGGAATCATCTCTTTTCAAGATTTTACCCATGAATTTTTAGATGTACGACGAAAAATTCGAGAGGCTAAAGAGATTGATGACAGAAAAACTGAACTCAAATTTTACCCGCTGGTTGAAATATGCAACAACGAGTTTTCATACCTTGTTATAAAGGCTTACGCTAGAAATTATGAGTTTGCCGTTGAATACGCCACAGACAGATTATTACGCGTTTTGGGCTTATTGACTTTAGCTAAATATGGCGGTATAGAAACTAGTACAATTAGTGGTAGGGCAACAAAATTGTCAAAATTATCCCTAAGTAAAGTTTTGGTATTTGGGAAAGACGGGTTTATCAACTATTCATATTTTAATGGAAAAATAAAATCACTTGAAGAAATGAGTGAGGAGGACCTGGATATTTTTTCTGGTTTTCTTAAATCCATCAATGAGATAGCATCTAAAGATATAGTAAGAATTTTAGAAAATACATTAACATCCTACTACGAAGCTTCAACAGATGATGATATAGCAAATTCGTTCTTTAAATATTGGGTCTGCATAGAGTTATGTTTATTAAAATCGGAAATGATTACTGAGAAAGAAATAATTAAAAGACTTAAAAGCATGTTGATAATTGAGGATAAATATCTCAAATTAAGGATCAGCTGGTTAGATAAAAAGAGGAATAATTTCGTCCATGAGCTTAATATGGATATTTTACAATCTGATAGAAATCTTGTAAAATTAATATCAGAATCACTCATTCATTTTTTGTTCTATAAGAGGCTGTCCAACAATTATCTACGAATCGATAGAATACACTTAGATCTAAAGCTCACGTGCTATCCTTCCAGCTTGTGTTAACGTGTCTATGAATTATTGGACGTGCAAAAACCGGTTGATTTTTA